>Ga0214917_10008077_pt1 | contig 10448 bp, 10 predicted proteins | sample LL_1208_BB_MetaG_FD_177983 | JGI IMG/M metagenome (GOLD analysis project Ga0214917, IMG submission 177983) | Freshwater microbial communities from Lake Lanier, Atlanta, Georgia, United States - LL_1208_BB | ecosystem: Environmental > Aquatic > Freshwater > Lake | place: USA: Georgia | collected...
AAAACCACGGCGCTTAGCCAAGGAAACAATATTTTCTAAACGATCTGCTGCCATTTAATTTTCTCCATCCGGCTGGCTGTCGGCGGCTTGCGATTGAGCCTTAAGTGTAAGGGGTAGAGCCCAAAACCCCGAAGAGGATTCTGATTTTGATAATCATTATCATTTATGATATTTTCAAGACATGAATATCTCATTAGCACTTGCAGCAATAACTGCCCTAGCAACCACCAGCGGTGGTCTACTAGCAATCAAATCCCGAGATCGACTACATATCGTTCTTGGCCTAGCCGCCGGACTACTTCTTGGCCTCGTTGCCTTTGATCTACTTCCAGAGGTTTTCGAATTAAATACAAATGAACTCAATCATGTTCCAGCTGTTTCAGTTGCCTTATTGGGTGGCTTTTTATCGCTGCACATTTTTGAAAGAGCAATTGGATCTCATGAGCCTATGGAATCTGAATATGCGTCAGATCATAAACACTCACATAATCTAGCTGGAACAGTAGGCGCAACAGCGATGAGTGGGCATGTATTTTTAGATGGAATTGCACTTGGAATTGCATTTAAAGTTAGTGATTCACTGGGCTTTGCCATATTTGCCGCTTTGCTTGTTCATGCATTTAGCGATGGATTAAATACCGTCTCGCTTTTAATTAAGGCTGGTAATTGGACTAAACGAGGCGTTTGGTTACTTGCAGTTGATGCAGTCATGCGTGTGAGCGGCGCAGCCTTTGGCACTTATCTTTCTATCAGTGATCCGTTGCTAGCAATCTACCTTGCAGCATTCGCAGGAATGTTGATCTACTTGGCAACATCTCATATCCTGCCCGAAGCCCACGCCAGACATAGTTCTAAATTAACTCTTTTGGCAACAGTCTTTGGCATCTTAATAATGTGGATTGTCGTAGCCAATTTACCTCATGAGTAAATCCTTAAATCAAGTTATCTCAACCCTTCAGCGCACAGGAGGTTTCTCTAGTGCGCAAGAGGTTTACTCATCTCTACGCAAACAAGGAAAGCCAACTGGATTAGCCACTGTTTATCGAGCACTTCAAAAAGCTGTCAACGAAAAAACAGTTGATATATTACGCAAAGATGATGGCGAAGCTTTATATCGACTTTGTGCCACTGGGCATCATCACCACTTAGTTTGTCGCTCATGCGGTAAAACTGTTGAGGTTGAAGGAAGCGCAGTAGAGAAATGGGCTACTACAATTTCTAAGAAATATGGTTTCAAAAATGTTAGCCATGTAGTTGAATTATTTGGAATATGTGAGCGTTGTTGATTTAAGCATTGCCAAATCTACGTTCGCGCTCTGCATAAATCTCAATAGCTTTCCATAAGGTGCGACGATCGGCATCTGGCCAAAGCACATCAAGAAAGACCATTTCAGCATACGCCGATTGCCACATTAAGAAATTGCTGGTTCGTTGTTCACCAGATGATCGCAAAAATAAATCAACATCACTCATCTGTGGTGAATAAAGATACTTATTAAAGTTTTTCTCGGTTAATGATTCTGGCTTTAGTTTTTTACTCTTTATTGCCTTAGCAATTTCACTTACCGCATCAACTATCTCTGCTCGTCCGCCATAATTAACACACATATTTAATGTTAAAACCTTATTTGATTTGGTTAACTCCTCCGCCTCAATTAACTCATTTAATACTGATGACCAAAGTTTTTGTTCACGACCAACCCAGCGAACCTTTACACCAAGATCATTCATTTCATCACGACGACGACGGATTACATCGCGATTAAAACCCATTAAAAATTTAACCTCTTCTGGTGATCTGCGCCAATTCTCAGTTGAGAATGCATAGGCACTTAACTCTTTGACGCCAATTTCAATGGCACCATGCACCATGTCTAATAAGGAAGCTTCACCCGCTTCATGTCCTGCAGTTCTTGGCATGCCGCGCTCTTTTGCCCAACGGCCATTGCCATCCATTACAACTGCAACATGGTTGGGAATTTGTTTTGGATTTAACTTTGGTGGTTTAGCACCAGTCCAATGAGGTGTTGGTGCAATTACTTTTTTAGCTTTAGCCACGGTTTATTCTCTCAACTAAAGGCAGAGAACGTAAACCTCGTTCTAAGTGCCATTGCAGATAAGCCGCAATTAACCCGGATGCCTCACCCCTATTTTTTAATTCACTTTTCATTGCTGTCTCCCAATTACCCGTCAAAAGATCTGACATCAGCGAGAGTGTTTCTTCACTGGGGTTAGCGGAGGCTGATGGTTTGCAATTTGCACAAACACTTCCACCACCTTGTAGTGAAAAAAACTTGTGTGGACCCGGAGCATCACATCTTGAACAAATTGTTAATGATGGCGCGTAACCTGCAACTGATAATGAGCGAAGTAGATATGCATCTAAAATTAAGGATGGATCATATTTTTTTTCGGCTAAAGCTTTTAATGATCCAACAACAAGTAAGAATTGCTGAAGTGCAGGTTCATGTTCGGATTGAGTAAACCGCTCTGCCGCTTCTAAAATTGCAGAGGCAACTGTCCAATTTTGATAATCACTTGATAAAACATCTCCGTAATTTTCAATTGCTTCAACCTGTGTAACAGTGTCAAAGGTTCGGCCGGTATAAAGTTGTAAATCAACATAACTTGCCGGCTCAAGACGTGCACCAAATCTGGATTTAGTTCGGCGCACTCCTTTGGCAATTGCTTTGATGCGACCGTGCTCGCGAGTAAACAAGGTAATAATGCGATCTGCTTCACCCAACTTATGGGTGCGCAGCACAACAGCTTGATCTCGGTAAAGCGCCATAACCGCTAACTTACTAGAAGCAAGGAGGGAAAATCAGAAAAGTGGGGCAAGTATTGACTCTTATTAATCTATTTCTAGTATTTACCTATGGAAAAACTAGCAAAAAAATCTCTCATTTTAATAATTGCGCTTTTTTTCCTAATAACTCAAGGAGTATTGCCCGTCAGTGCTGCTATCAAATCTGGATCAGCTTGCAAAACATTAAATCAAAAAAATGAATCCGCTGGAAAAATCTATACATGTATCAAATCAGGCAACAAACTTGTATGGGACAAAGGAGTACCGGCATCTAATGGCACAGCAACTAACGGTTCAGGTGATGAAATTGAATCTCTCCCACTAGATGCGACCAAACCTTTAAATGTTGATCTAAAAGGACAAGGTCAAGGAAAAGGTTTAACTTTCGTTCCATTTGGTTTTGATAGCGGACCTCGAGGTCAAGGAGCAATAGGATCTGGAACTAAAAATCCGCAACCCGTTTTTTACGCACCTATAGGAACGCCAGTCCTTGCGCCGATAACTGGAGTGGTCATTAAAGTAACCAAGTTATATTCAAGTGACTACAACATAATGATGGCTAATAGTTCTAACTCGAAAAATATTTGGGAAGTAGAGCACGTAATTGACGTGAACGTTAAAGAGGGAGACAAAATTAAGGCAGGGCAAGGGATTGCAAAGGTGGGTGATTTCGATGAGAGATACACGCCAGGTATCGGTCTCGTAGAACTCGGAATGATGATTTCATCAAATGGACCACCTACGCACTACTGTCCTTTTGCGAAAATAAAAGCATCCGTGAAAAGCAAAATGCTGAGTGATTTAGCCGCAATCGTCGCCGCCGATACCAAGCGAGGTTTTTCAGCGGGACCTGTTGTACAACCTGGGTGCACTAATTTAAGTCCGATTGAGGGTTAACTGAAGTTAATGAACTGCGCGATTGATTGAGGAGATAACCGCTTTAAGTGCAGCAGTTGTTGTGCTTGGATCAATTCCAACTCCCCAATAAACCTTGCCCGCAATTTCACACTCAAGGTAAGCCGCAGCCTTTGCGTCTCCACCAGCTGAAAGTGCGTGTTCGTAATAATCTAAAACTCGCAATTGCAACGCTGGTTCATAAGCATTAACAATTTCAACAAATGCTGCAATTGGTCCATTGCCGGCGCCAGATAAATTATGTGATTTACCCTTATCAATTAACTCAACTGAAAGATTCACATCCTCATCCATATGTGATGATTGAGAAAGTCCTGTTAATTTAAAGCGGCCCCATTGATTTTCTTTAGCTGGTAGGTACTCATCCTCAAACTCATGCCACATTGCTTCTGGTGAAACCTCGCCACCTTCTGAATCAGTCTTTGCTTGAATTACCTGGCTAAACTCAATTTGTAACCTACGTGGTAGATCCAGTTGATGCTCATTTTTCATCAAATAAGCAACCCCGCCTTTTCCAGATTGACTATTTACTCGGATAACCGCTTCATATGATCGTCCAATATCCTTTGGATCAATTGGTAAATAAGGAACCGCCCAAGTGAACTCATCCCTATTTTTACCTGCTGCTTTGGCATCGGCTTCTAAATGCTCAAAACCTTTTTTAATTGCATCTTGATGTGAACCAGAAAATGCGGTGAAAACTAAATCGCCGCCATATGGATGACGCTCTGGCACGCGAAGTTGATTGCAATACTCAACGGTCCGTCGAATTTCATCTATATTACTGAAATCAATCATTGGATCAATTCCGTGACTCATTAAATTTAGTCCTAATGTAATTAAGCAAACATTTCCAGTGCGCTCACCATTTCCAAATAGGGTTCCTTCAATTCGATCTGCACCAGCTAGGTAGGCAAGCTCTGCTGCGGCAACTCCAGTTCCGCGATCATTGTGTGGGTGCAAACTTAAAATCACAGAATCGCGATACTTCAAGTTGCGATGCATCCATTCAATTGAATCAGCGTAAATATTAGGTGTTGCCATTTCAACTGTAGCTGGCAAATTCATAATGGTTTTCCATTGTGGTGTTGGTTTCCAAATATCATTTACCGCATTACATACCTCAACTGCATACTCAAGTTCAGTTCCGGTGTATGACTCAGGTGAGTACTCAAATGAAACTAAGGTGCCAGGAACAGTTTTTACTAAATCTAAACAAATCTGTGCACCATCGGTAGCGATTTTCTTAATACCCGCTTTATCTTGACCAAATACAACGCGGCGCTGCAAGGCAGAGGTTGAGTTATAAAGATGAACAATCGCCTGCTTTGAGCCCTTAATAGATTCAAAGGTGCGCTCAATTAATGGCTTACGAGCTTGGGTTAAAACCTGAATTACAACATCATCTGGAATTAACTTCTCTTCAATAATCTTTCTGATGAAATCAAAATCAGTTTGTGATGCTGCTGGAAAACCAACCTCGATCTCTTTGTAACCCATCTTTACCAATAATTGGAACATCACTAATTTGCGATGAGCATCCATTGGATCAATCAATGCTTGATTGCCATCACGTAGATCCACGCTGCACCACTTTGGCGCCTTCGTTATAGATTTATTTGGCCAAGTGCGATCTGAGAGAGCGCCATTATTTGGAAATGGATTAAATGGTGCGTAGCGATTTACCGGCATTGCCGATTTCTTCTGTTCTGGAAAATTACTTGTCATTTGTTTTCTTAACTCCTCGTCGAATTCTTAGGTTTACAGGTCTATCGGTGCGACCAACCCCGCGACGAGGGGACCGATTACTTGGCCCCGCCGCGGCAGGTAAGAAGTGCGAGTGAGTTCAATGAGAGCAGGCACAATGAATTTACTGATTTTATTGATGTAGTACCTGCAATTAACATGGCGAAAGATTAACTCAACTGTGGAATTCATGCCAATTTCATGAGATTAGACATTCCCAACCCAGAATTTAAAGCCTACTATTCCAATATGTCCTTAGAGATGGCTAAACCATACTTCGCACCGAGACCTGATGAGTATGCCCAAATCCCAAAACATATTTCGCGCAAGGATTGGTTGGGTGATGGTCAGTTACCAGGGCCAAATCCGAACTTTTCTGATTTCCAAAATATAGCTTTCCTAATTAATGCTCCCAAAAATATTTTAAAGCTACAGCGCAATTATGGGGATCTTGTTTCATTTTTTCTCTCTCGAAGATTGTTTATCGGCTTATTTTCACCCTCAGCTGTTCACGAAGTAACTGTCGCCCAGCAACACAATTTTGTTAAGGGAGTCGGCTTTGCGCGAATGCGTAAAGTGCTTGGTGAGGGATTATTAACTAACGAAGAACCCATTCATTTAAATCATCGACGGATGATGCAGCCACCATTTCATCATGGAAATCTAGATGGTTATGTGGCATTAATGTTTGAATTGGTAAAGGAACACACGGATCATTGGCGAAATAAATCTGAGATTGAGTTAGCGCCTGAGATGATGGCACTAACACTTGAGATTGTTTCTCGTTGTTTATTTGGAGTTGATTCTCATGGCTACACCAAGGCGATTGCAGAAAATATGGAAATTGCCATTGATCGAATAGAGCGAACTATGTTGCCTGGACTTGAAAGATTTGATAAGTCACCAATTTCTTACTTTAAAAAGTTTGAAATTGCTTCCAATAATTTGGCGGATATTGCGGAAGAGATTATTAATAGAAGAATTGCTTCTGGGAAAACCACATCAGATGATTTACTCGGAATTATGCTACAAATGCGTGATCGGGTTTCTACTGAACATATCCGTGATGAAGTATTAACTTTGATTTTAAGTGGGCATGAAACTACTGCCAATGTAATGTCCTGGGCCTTTTCCTATCTAACGCAGAATCCGAATATGCGCGAGCTATTGCGCAGTGAAGCATTGAAACAGGAGTGGCTAGCGCAAAATCGTGCCCCTACCTATAAAGAGTTAGAAGATAGTTCGCCAGTTGCGACCGCAATTCTCAATGAGACTATGCGACTTGCGCCACCAGTTTGGATTGCGCCAAGAATTGCAATTAAAGATTGTGTAATAGATGGAGTCAAGATTCCAGCTGGAGCACATGTATTGATTAGCCAGTATGTAACTCACCGCAATCCGCGATTATTTCCAGAGCCTGAACAATTTAACGCTTCTCGTTGGTTGCAGCCCAATTTTGAAGGCTCACTTCCAAAGGGTGCGTTCTTTGCATTTGGCGCCGGTACCAGAAAATGTCTTGGCGAGTACTTTGCACTCGCTGAAGCTAGGTTGATTTTATTAATGGTGGCAAAGGATTTTGAGTTATCTGGAAAGTTTCCTAAAGCGCAACCCAGAGCAACCTTTAGACCTAAAGGTCCAGTCAAACAAAAGGTTAAAGTATTAAATTAAAGGGAAAAGCTTGGGTATTCATCGGTAACTAGCAGAATTGCATAGCCATAAACACGGTTCCAATAAGCAATTACCTTAACAACGCCATCAGCACTCGCCTCTGGATAATGCCCAGTAAATAAAATATTAAACCAGGCAATTAAAGTGAGAATTAATGCATAAAGAAAGTAGAGAGCTCCGAGTAAATAAAGTGGAATTGCTAAGAACCATTTATATAAAGGGGCGTAACGATTCAATACTTTGCCACCATCAATCTCTGGAAAATCAAGCTTTACCTTTTGATTCTCTTCAATCGATGGATATTGATCGGTTAAACAAAGTACAAATGAAGCTAACCGATTTGATAGCGAAAGGTATGCCTTATTGAAGGTTAAAACATAAGATGGATATACACCACGAAAAATTAAAGCAAGTGCTGCAGGGGCAATCAATACACCGCCTGTGTATTGCAAAACTTGGTTATTGTCGTTTGCCCAAATGGAAAAACTCGCAACAAAAAGAAAAAAAGGAAATGTCAAGATTAATCGCCATAACACCGATCCTTTATCGCGATTATCTAGATCTACTACTAAATGGGTAACAATTTGTTTGCTCACGAAGTAATCCTAGCAAAAGAGCGCTGAAGCGCCTTTAAAGAACAGGCAAGTATCGGTTTAATTCAAAGGCGGAAACCTGTTTGCGGTACTCATCCCACTCCGCGCGCTTATTTTTCAGCACAAACTCAAAAACATCCGCGCCAAGAGTTTCACGAACCAACTTACTTTTCTCCATCGCAGAGATCGCTTCTGCTAAATCTGCAGGTAATGCATCTGGCTTTGAATTTTCCGTTAACTCATACTTTCCTTCAACTCCGGCAAGACCTGCCGCAATAATTACCGCAAATGCTAGGTATGGATTGCATGCAGAGTCCGGTGAGCGGATTTCAATTCGGGTTGATGCCTCTTTTTTTGGTTTGTAAGTTGGAATACGAACCAAGGCATTACGATCATTTTGTGCCCAAGTTGCAAAAGCTGGTGCTTCCCCGCCACCATTTAATCTCTTATATGAGTTAACCCATTGATTTGTAATTGCAGTTATTTCCGCAGCATGTTTAATAATTCCAGCGATAAATGAGCGACCCACATTCGATAATTGCATTGACGCACCCTCTTCATAAAATGCATTTTTCTCACCATCAAATAATGAAATGTGAGTGTGCATGGCAGAACCAGGATGTTCGGTAAATGGTTTTGGCATAAAGGATGCATAAAAACCTTGATCAAGTGCAACCTCTTTAACCACATGACGAAATGTCATGATGTTGTCTGCGGTAGTTAATGCATCTGCAAAACGTAAATCAATTTCCTGTTGACCAGGCGCGCCTTCATGGTGCGAAAACTCAACTGATACTCCCATCTCCTCAAGCAATGTAATTGCTTGGCGACGGAAATCATGTCCAACGACAGATGGTGTGTGATCAAAGTAGCCTGCTTGATCAACTGGCATTGGTGCCTCACCATTTATGGGTGGATTTTTAAATAAGAAAAATTCAATTTCAGGATGTGTGTAACAGGTGTAGCCAAGTTTGGCTGCTTTTTCCAGCGTGCTTTTTAAAACCCATCGTGGATCAACTGATGCAGAAGTTCCATCTGGCAAAGTAATGTCGCAAAACATTCTGGCCGCACCTGGTGCTTCAGTTCGCCAGGGCAAGATTGAAAATGATGATGGATCTGGTTTTGCCAACATATCTGCTTCAGTAACACGTGCAAAACCTTCAATTGCAGAACCATCAAATCCGATTCCTTCCGCAAATGCATTTTCAAGCTCTGCAGGTGCAATTGCAACAGATTTTAGGAAACCTAAAACATCGGTAAACCAAAGACGAACAAATCGAATATTGCGCTCCTCTAAGGTGCGCTGCACAAACTCTTGTTGCTTAGCTAAATCTGCTGGGGAATTCATGGACATATTAAAACAAAGCTGAGTTACGGCTGTGTTAACTAAGTTAACCAGGTTGGAAATGCACTTAAATTACGAAGGAATCCCCAGTTTCAACAGAGCTTTGCGGGGCTAGATCCTTTAAAACAACGGAGTTAGCTGCAATCTTTGAACCATCACCAATCTTGATATTTCCTAGAACTGCAGCACCCGCACCAATTACTACATTATCTCCAATAGTTGGATGGCGCTTGTCTTTTCCAGTAACGCCAACATTGCTCTTCGCGCCTAATGTGACATTGTGATAAATCATTACATCATCACCAATGACTGTGGTGGCACCAATTACAACACCCATGCCATGATCAATAAAAAATCTGCGGCCAATCTTTGCACCCGGATGTATCTCAACTCCAGTTGCGCCTCTAACTAAATTTGAGTAAATACGTGCTAGCAACTTTAAATTAATCTGCCATAGAAAATGAGAGATGCGATGGCCCCAAACTGCATGTAATCCTGGGTAGGTCAGCGCCACCTCTAACCGATTCCGCGCAGCCGGATCTTTAGCTAGCGCGGTATCGATATCCTCAATTATTCGATTAAACATCTTTATATTTATTCGGTGATATCTTCATATAGAACGGTTGATAGATAACGCTCACCAAAAGATGGAATTATCACGACAATATTTTTTCCAGCAAACTCTGGGCGCTTTGCCACAACCGATGCTGCCCAAAGAGCTGCACCTGATGAAATACCTGCCAAGATGCCCTCTTCAGCGCCGGCGCGACGCGCATATTTAATTGCGTCTGCGGTAGGCGCATCTAGTACTTCATCATAAACATTGCGATCTAAAACATTTGGTACAAAGTTTGCGCCAATTCCTTGAATTGGATGTGGACCAGGTGCACCGCCATTTAATATTGGAGAAGCAGCAGGTTCAACACCAAAAACTTTAATCTTGGGATTTCGCTCCTTTAATAATTGACCAGTTCCCGTAATTGTTCCACCAGTTCCAATTCCAGCGATTAATACATCTACATTGCCATCGGTATCGCGCCAAATCTCCTCTCCTGTTGTTTTTCGGTGAATTGCTGGGCCTGCCTCATTTTCAAATTGGCGAACCATTACTGCTCCTGCCTTACCGAGCTCCTCAGATTTTGCAACTGCACCTTTCATGCCTTCAGCGGCTGGCGTTAAAACAAGCTCTGCGCCATATGCTTTAATTAATTTACGACGCTCTTTTGAAACTGACTCTGGCATTGTCAAAATAACTTTGTAACCACGAGCTGCACCAACCATTGCCAGTGCAATTCCCGTATTTCCTGATGTTGCCTCAACAATTGTGCCGCCTGAATGTAGAACTCCGCTTTTTTCCGCAGCATCCACCATG
>Ga0214917_10008079_pt1 | contig 10447 bp, 10 predicted proteins | sample LL_1208_BB_MetaG_FD_177983 | JGI IMG/M metagenome (GOLD analysis project Ga0214917, IMG submission 177983) | Freshwater microbial communities from Lake Lanier, Atlanta, Georgia, United States - LL_1208_BB | ecosystem: Environmental > Aquatic > Freshwater > Lake | place: USA: Georgia | collected...
ATTCCGTTGATCAAATTAGTTCCATTGTTTTGATCATTCTTTTTATCTTTCTCTTTTATTTTTTAACGAATTTGCCAAAATCGATTGCTTCAACACCTTTATTTAACAGTAATAATAGAAATCAAACAATTTTATTAACAAATCCTGTTCCTTTGAATACAAAAACAACAATTGGTTCTTACGAAGAATTGAATCGATATAGTCCTCCAAAACCAAATACTTTACAACAACATAATTATCAATATGCAATTTCTTTTTGGTTTAACATTGAAGCAGAACCGAATCAATCTGCCTATAACGAATATAAATCTATTATGAATTATGGAAACAAACCTGATGTTTTATATAGATATGCTGATAATTCTTTATTAGTTACAATGGAAAGAAATGGATGGAGAGAAAATGTTGTAACAACAAATAGTTCTTCAAATACCAATTCAAGTAATAATCCATTGGTTTTGAAAAAAATGGATGAATATGAAAATGATGGAATTTATAAAAACAGTTTGATACTTTATAGAAGAGAGAAAATTCAACTTCAAAAATGGAATAATATAGTTTTAAATTATGCGAATGGAACTTTAGATATTTTTTATAATAATGAATTGGTAAAATCTGCCGTGGGTCTGGTTCCTTATATGACTTTAGATAGTTTAACAGTTGGATCAGATGACGGAGTTCAAGGTAATATTCGCGATGTCGTTTATTATAATAAATCATTGACGCTTGACAGTGTTCATGAATTAGGTGAAAGCCGTCCTTGATTTTACAATCATAATATCATTGATCGTATTGTTTTAGTTGCGGGCCAAAACATTCTTAAAATAGCGAGGAGGGGGTCTCCGAAGGGTGGGGGACTTCCGTCCCCCTACCCTACTATTTTCTATACTTAATATATTAATGAATATTTTGGGCATTATTGTATTAATTCTTTTACTTTATATCATATGGCGAATTTTATACTATTTATTTTCCAATCCAAATACTCTACAAACATTACAAAGTGCTCAAACTGCTTCCACCATTCAAGCCTCTTCTTTAGCAACAAGCAATGGTGTTTCTTCCACTAATTTTGCATATTCAATTTGGTTTTATATAAATGATTGGAATTATCGTTATGGAGAACCCAAAGTTATTTTTGGTAGAATGGGTAGTCTGGGAGGAAATAAAGATTCAAGTGGTAACCTAGATTCAAGTGGAAATCCAACTTCTACAAGTACATCTTCAACTTCTATTCCAGGTATAAGTGGACTCAATCCTTGCCCAACGGTTGTTTTAGGAGCCATTGACAATACAGTAACTGTTGCCTTAAGTTGTTATCCTGGTACAAATAATACAGATACAAGTAATCAACCTGTAACAAGTGGAAATAATTTTATAGTTCATAATTGTAGTGTTTCCAATGTTCCTATTCAAAGATGGGTCAACTTAGTAATGAGTGTTTATGGACGTACATTGGATTTATATATTGATGGTAAATTGGTTCGTACTTGTTTGTTACCAGGAACTGCAAATGTAAATAATAATGCGAATATTTATGTAACACCACAAGGCGGTTTTGATGGTTGGACATCTAAATTCCAATATTATCCAAATTCATTGAACCCACAAGATGTTTGGAATATTTATAGTCAAGGATATGGAGGTCAAGGATGGTTTAATACAAATAATTATAGTTTACAAGTATCATTGTTGGAAAATGGAACTCAAACAGGTAGTTTTACTTTGTAGGTAGGGGGACATACGTCCCCCTACGACCCCTCCTCACTGTTTCTATTTTAAATATTTATAAAATTTGTAAAGGTTGTAATTTTAACAAAGAATAAGTCAATGATATTGTACAAAGCATAATATCATTTAAAGTTATTAAAATGGTTATACCTAAAGGGTATATACGAGCCAAAATCTTCATTCATAGGAAGATCATTAACATCCACCACATATTCCGATCACTGCACAGGCAATTCTTTTCCCTGCATTGCCTGTTGTAAGACTTGCTTTGTCTCCTCCTAAACCACAATCATCTTCATCTGCATGAATGATTAATCCACGTCCTATTATATTGGCTTTGGTTCCTCTTAGTTTAATCACATTATCTGTAAATTTCATGATACATTTTCCAGTTTTATCACCTTCAATATTACCCAAATCACCTACATGTCTCTCCTTGGCACCCGGACATCCATGATTTTTTCCATATGGATTAAAATGTGCACACATACTTTCACAACCACTGCTTAGATCTCCCGCTTCATGTACATGAAATCCATGTTTACTATTTTTTTTTAAACCAGATAAATTTATATCAATATTAACACAATTGTCTTTTAAATCTTCAGTAAAAATGACGGTACCTTTTATTTTTCCATCAAAAACAGCAATACATGAAATCGGTTTTTTAGTTGACATTTTTTATACATGTAATGATTATGTTTTTAAGTTAAAATCCACTTTTTAAAAAAGTGGAGCAAAAAAATTTCTTAAACAAAACCTCCAAAACTGGTTTTTGCTCCACTTTTTTAAAAAGTGGATTTTTTAAAAAATGAATATATATATAGATTAAAAAAATATGTTTGGAAACAATAAATCTTCTTATAATGAATTTTCGGCAGACAGAGGAAGTTTTAGTAACAAAGATTTTCTTGAATCGAATAGCCTAGTGGCCAAATTTATATTTCTTATTTTAGTTGTTTTTATATTTATATTATTACTTCATTTAGGTATTACTTTTCTTTCTTGGTGGTTTGCACCTAATCCTAGCCCTATGTTAGTTAGTGGTACGGTTCAAGCCAATCAAACCATAATTATCCCTCAAGACCCAAGTTCAAATGGTGCTATTCCTATTTTAAGATCTCAAAACCAAAGAGATGGGATTGAATTTACATGGTGTGTATGGGTATATATCGACGATTTGAATCCTTTAGGACAATATAAACATATTTTCTATAAAGGAAATGATAATTTATTATCCAATGGAATGAATTATCCAAATAATGCTCCTGGACTTTATATTGCACCGAATACAAATTCATTTGTAGTCATTATGAATACATATAATGATATCAACGAGGAAATTATTATTCCAGATGTTCCATTAAATAAATGGGTTAATGTAATTATTCGATGTCAAAATACTAATTTGGATGTTTATATAAATGGTGTAATTACACGTAGTATTGAATTAAATGGTGTACCTAAACAAAATTATGGAAATGTATATGTTGGTATGAATGGTGGTTTTGATGGATTCATTTCCAATTTACAATATTTTAATTATGCTTTACCAATTACAAAAATTAATAATATTGTAAATGCTGGACCAAATACAACACCCTCAACAACGAATAATTTATATAACAAAAATTCAGATTACTTGTCACTCCGATGGTATTTGTTTGGATCGCATAACATGTATAATCCTTAAGGTAGGGGGACTCCCTTCGGGGATCCCCCTACGGCCCCCTCTTAAGGGAACCTAGGTCTTCACTATGTTATGCCTTATGATCCCTCCTGTAGGGAACCTCTTGGGAACTCCTACGACCCCTCCCTTAATTAAAGTTTTGGATGCGAATACCCGAAGGATTACAAAGAAAATGGACAATGATATTTAGCGAAACATAATATCATTGTAAAAAATAATTGTATCACAACGGAACTTTGCAGAGTTTTATAAAAAATCATCTTTTAGATTTATGCTCCACTTTTTTTTAAAAAGTGGATATTTATAAAGAAGAACTTCTATGTCTTGTTTAGGCCCAGGATATGACCCCAACCCTCCACGTGCCTGGAGTCGTGTACAAAATCGATGCACATTTGATACCAATTACTCCCCAACTAGTTATATACCCTTTTTAAAAAAGACGGTTCCATCGAGTCAAGTTGCTTATGAACTAAATGTTTTAGCAAAGGGGAACATTTTACAATACAAAAAAAATAGTTCCAATTTAACACAGCAACAAAGATATTCTCAAATTGCCAAAGGAATGTGGACCAATCGTACCAAAACATGGGCAACACAATCGCAGACTTATACAAATCCCAATACAACGAGTTTACAACGTATTGGTTATGTTACCATTCCAAATACCAATCAAAATATAAATCCTATACCTTATTGTTCGAATGCCAATATTAAAGACGGAGGAATACTTCTTTGTAATAAAACAGTTAATCCTTGTACAGACGAGGTTATTTCAGTAACACGGGAATTAAGTTGTGCTCCGACAAGTGCATCTGATGTACCAGGACCAATTAAAATTTTATGTTACAATAATGGATTACCAACTTACTATCCAAGACAAAGATATGTTATGTCCAATAGTACGAATAAATGGCCAATCAACTACAAATTATTTCGAAGTGCAAATGCTATTCCAGCCATATAAAAATAATAAAATAAAAACTTTAAACCTCAATGTTGTAAACGGTTTAAAAGTATGAAATTAAATAATGATAATAATAGGTAATGGATTTTCAAGCCTACTATTTTATATTTTTACCATTATTATCAAATAAATTATGGGATATTTTTTATATTATTATTAATGGATTATTTAATTTAATTTTATGGGAATCAAGAACCTTCACAAATGGAGGTATTGATACTCAAGAATGTATTGACAAAATTCTTTCAAAAATTGAAGAAAGATGCTTTATATGTAGTGGTGGAAGAATTAAATATCATAATTACTTAGTTCCATTAGGATATATTTTATGTAAAGACGGTTCTTTTGTTAAAATTACTGAAAACTTTTCTGATGTATCTTTTTCAAGTTCAAGAAAAATTATAAGTATTCGTTTATATGGTTGGTGGTCTATTAATAATTTAATTAGTAAAGAATTTATTCAAAACATTAAAACTGGTAAATACAAATTATATTATTACAATACAGAAGGATATGATAAGGATTGTCATAAGAAAATGATTGATTTTCCTGATGTTTTTTATCATCAGAATTCACAAATAGGAGCAAAAAAGATTTATCATTCTATTTTAAACACACATAATAAATCTGGCGTGTATTTGTTAACAGGATTATCTGGTCTTGGAAAAACAAATACAGGAATGTATTTAGCAAAACTATTAAATTATAATGCAACTGTGTGTAATGATTTTTCTATAATAAATAAAAATATTACATCATTTTCTATTAGAATGAATTATATATGTTACGAAGTAGAACCTTCTGATTACAATTATTTAATTTGTATTATTGATGAAGTAGATGAAATTATTACAGATATTTACGAAAAAAAAGAATTTATAAATGCAGAAAATGTTGCAAGTAAGCGTTCATGGAACTATTTTTTGGAGCAAGTTCATTTACTACAAAATGTTATTCTTATCATGACTACTAATAAAAATATAGAATATTTTAATAATTTAGATATATCATTTATGAGGGAGTATCGTGTGACAAAAATTTATAATTATACAGAAACAGACGTTGATGAAGTAATAATATGAAAAAATATTGCAAAAAATTATAAAATTTCTTTACTAAAAATTAAATTTTTATGCGGATTAAAAAGAATATATTCTTCAATATTCATTTTATAAACAATCAAATTTGGAAACCAAAAACTGGAATCATTCGATTGATAAACACCTGATATATTATATTTTTTTTGATTTACAATTTTACATAAATTCATAATAGCATGTTTATCAAAAGAATAAAAACTCAAACGATTATATTTTTCCTTTTTTGGTAAAAGAGAAGATATTTTATAATAATAAATTTTAATATTAATTTTTTTAAGAATACTACTTCCTTCCCTTGTTTTTAGATCAATCCATTCGTTTTTTATTAAATATTTTAACCAAAGTAAGAATTCATATTGATCTTTTACGGTCATGTATCCAAAAACAAATTGAAATTCAAACAATGCCTTTTCATTGGCTGACATGTACAAATAAGGATGTGTTTCTTTTATCTTTTTAATATTTTCTTCTGGAATGATGATTGTTGGGCTTAAAGATATAGGAGTGGTTAAAAAATGATGATTAATCCATTGTTCGTTTCGAGGATCGATTTTTAATAAAAAGGTTGGTTTTTTTATTTTCCATTGATATAATTTGGTATCTTTGGTTCGATAACTTTTTGCTACTTCTAAATTACCGAACCAATTTGAATTATTAAGTAAACAATGATCTTTGTTTTTTTTTTCTTCTTGTTCGGTATATTGTAAAATTTGATTTCCTTCAAATTTTTTCGAAGCATAAAATGGAAAATCTTTTGCAAATTTTTTTAAAATAGGTAATTTTTTTGTGATTCTTTTTTTGGTTTGGTTTTTTTTTGACTTCTTGTTTTTTCGTGTATTAATCATTTGTTCTTTTTATATTATAGTTATAAAAAGAAATATAAAGTGTTACTGTAAAATATGAATTTACAAACTTGAAAAAGTGACTATGTGATTAAGCCCTTAAACTTGGATTCACACATATTTCACTAGTAGGAAAAATGTCTCCTGACATACACATTTGATTTTCTCCCACACGAGCACAAGTTCTTGTTCCATTATCATCTCCAATAAAACACCAACCGGCTTTACCACCTGTTTTCTGGATAGAACTCATGGAATCATCCGCATTGTAATTCATACCTTTTGGTCCAACGCCAAAATTTTGCTGAGCATCATACGTATTTAGCGCTCGATTTAAAGAATTATTTTCGGTGTTATTTGTTGGAGAATATAAAGAAGAACCTTTTAAAGTTGCTGTATTTTTAATAATAGGATCCAAAACATTTTCGGCACCTTGATCTATAGCGCTAGAAACAATATTAATATCTTTACTTGCAGTGTCAATTATCTCTTTTGTTCCTAAAGCCGAAACTCCTACGACATTTCCCAAACCTTTAGAAATAGGAATGTTTCCAGTATGTTGTTTTATAATATTGGCTAAATATTCTACCCAACTAGCAGTATCTTGTGTTCCAACAGCCAAATAAGAGAAAATATTGAGTCCGGCAATGGCCAAGACAAGAATGACTAATAAAATTGCGCCTAAAATGTACCAAAATCCCCATGAGGAACTACTATCAGAATTTCCCAAGGAAGATAAAGATGTATCACCAGTTAACATACTCATTGGATTGGACAAAACAGAATCTGATCCTACATTATTGGTTAATGATAAAGAATTGGCTGTATTTTCCATTATAATAAAAATATAATAAAATATAAGGGAACCTACGGTTCCCTTATGATCCCTCCCTCAATAAAAGTTTTGGCGCGCGAGTTTATACAATCATTTTTACAATGATATTATGCATTGCAAAATATTATTGTCCATTTTTTTTGTAGATTCCTGCGCATAGTCATTATGAAAAACCATTAAAAAATCCCTGCCCGACACAAGGCACTGCGTTTTGAGGGAAGAGGAGGGATCATAAGGCATAACGTAGTGAAGACCTAGGTTCCCTTAACACTATAGCCTCGGGATAAACGTCTCTCCAAATTGATTCATCTTTTCCAATTTCTCAATTGTTTTCTCTAAATTCACGTTTTTCACATTTTGAAATAAATAATCAGTATTCGGCGATTCCTCGTTTTTCTTAATTTGCCCATAAATAATGTCAATCTTTTTCAAAACCGTTGCGATGACTTCCTTCTGTTTATCTCGAACCATTTCTTCATTCATATCAAATTTCTCAGTTAAAATCGCTACTGCAAAGTACAACAAATATTTTCTTTTACGAAAACAAGAATTCGAATATTTTAAAGTAAATAAACTCAATAAAGCCCGAACAATTTTTTGTACCAAAACACAATGCTTCATCATTTCCTGCAAAAAAACAGACCAAATCATCCAAACAATATCTTGTTGGTCCTTTGAAGGGACTGGCATTTCCTCCCTTCTCTCACATTTACACTTTTCTTTTCTCGATTTACATCCTGACTCATATTCTAAAATCCATTCAATCCAATAACATGATTGAATCACGTTTCTCGCCTCTTTAGAAAGATTATAAGCCAGTTCATTGATCGGTATAAAAAGTTCTCTCGGATCTTCTTTCAAAAAAACAGAATCCCCATAATTCATATGAGGCGCTTTAAAGCGATCTGTCATATGAGTCATATCAAAGTCATTTTTAACAATTTTAATATCATCAAAACTATGTTTTTTCTTCGAGTCACAAAGAATACATATGATTTCACCAAAAATACGTCGTATTTTTGAATTATTTCGCATTTTTAATTCTAGTCCAGCATATCCATTACTAATGATATCTCGAAAATGGTTAATTCTCATTTCCAAATAAATAGCCAACTTTGGATTACCTAAATGTATATATTTGCTATAAAAAAAGAGTATAACTTCCCATAATTCACTATAATGACCAGCACAAATTAATTCAGCACTCCAATAACAGGCTGGTTCAACTTTAGAATAAATAAGACTTTGTATTAATTCTTTTCGAACATCCGTTTTTTTAAATTTAGAAAAACTGATTCCTTTGAAATCTCCTGCGCCTCGTAAGTCATTGATTTCCACTATTTCTATATTTGAATCAGTATTTGTATTCATGGGTATAAATTATATTAAAAAAAAAATAATCATACATATTAAAGAATTAAATTGTTATATAATGAAAATAATTAAAAATATAGTGAATACTTATCAAAAACTTCCTTTATCAGGAAAAATTCTATTATTTACATCTCTTTTTTTAGTTGTGACCGTTTTTTTTAGAATTTTGGAACAAGAAAAACGAAGGAGAAGAGGACAAACTGGCCAAAATGGATTTGGAATCGAAGGATATGAACAAAATGACGCCTTTTTATTTAAAAGTAATTCCGAAGTTTATGATGATTTTTATGCTGATATTTATGATTTATTGGTATTTAACAATTTAAAAGACGATTTTGAAGTCGGAGAAATTATTAACCGAACCACACCAACAAGTGAAAGTGTGATTTTGGATATTGGCTGTGGTACTGGTCATCATGTAGCCAAATTGGGGGATAATGGATTAAATGTGATTGGTATTGATATATCACCATCAATGATTAAAAAGGCCAAAGAAAATTTTCCTCAATATCATTTTGTAGTAGGCGACGTGATTAATGAAAATGAATTTAAACCCCAGTCGTTTACACATATTTTATGTCTTTACTTTACGCTTTATTATATGGAGGACAAACAGCGTTTTTTCAATAATTGTTTTGACTGGCTTCAACCAGGAGGGTATCTTATTGTACATTTAGTGAATCGCGACAAATTTGACCCAATTTTACCGTCAGCAAATGGCTTATTCATTGTCTCTCCGCAAAAATATGCCAAAAAGAGAATTACACAATCTAAAGTGACCTTTAATGAATTTGTTTATAATGCGGATTTTGATTTACCGGATAGTTCCAATATTGCCAGGTTTAAAGAAAAGTTCAAATTTAATAATGGCAAGGTGAGAAAACAGGAACATACTTTATATATGGAACCCCAGACAACGATCATCAATTATGCCCAAAATTCTGGTTTTATCATTCAAGGAAATATTGATTTGGTCCATTGTGCTTATGACCACCAATATTTATATATTTTGGTGAAACCTTCCTAAGTAGGGGGACATACGTCCCCCCACCCTTCGGGAGACCCCCTCCTTGCTTTTTATAATATAATTTTAGAGTTAAATTAACCTTTGTCTAAAATCAGTTTTACACCTTCGGTTATTTGAACAGCCTAGGAACCGTTTCCTTTGTAAAATGGAATTATGCATCACATAATGTTATTATCTTTTTTATTATAAAAAACTTTTATTTAGGGAGGGGTCATAGGGGAAACGTAGGTTCCCCTAAAAAATAATAAAAACAAATAGATATACAGAAAAATGTTAGCCGAAAACGAAAACATGAATGAAGGAGATAAAGAATTTGTCGTCGATGTATTTGTAGAAATCGCCAAAAACACCCACATTAAATACGAGTTTGACGAAAAGAAAGGTGGTCTTGTTTGTAATCGTGTGTTACATACCCCATTCAATTACTTTTTTAATTATGGTTTCATACCTCATACTTTAAGTCCAGACAAGGATCCACTCGATGCAGTAATATTAATGGATGATACACTTGTTCCCGGTTGTCACATTTCATGTAAAATCTTGGGATGTTTAGAAACAACAGACGATGAAGGTTTTGATCCTAAAATGATCCTTTGTCCATCACACAAAATCGATCCCACTTATTTCTGTCTGAACGATATTCATGATATATCCAAACATACCTTAAATCGTATTCGCTATTTTTTCTCTCATTACAAAGATTTAGAAAACAAAACCGTAAAAATCGGGCAATTCTTAGATAAAAATGCATCCATTAAAATATTTCAACAAAGTTGTATCTAGGCCAATCATTCGGACCCATTTATCTTCGATTACCTTTGATAAAAACTAGTTCCATTTTTCCCATACATTTCCATAAAATTGAGAATACATGATATCACGCA
>Ga0214917_10008080_pt1 | contig 10446 bp, 9 predicted proteins | sample LL_1208_BB_MetaG_FD_177983 | JGI IMG/M metagenome (GOLD analysis project Ga0214917, IMG submission 177983) | Freshwater microbial communities from Lake Lanier, Atlanta, Georgia, United States - LL_1208_BB | ecosystem: Environmental > Aquatic > Freshwater > Lake | place: USA: Georgia | collected...
CCTTTGTTTGGACCGAGTTCTACCGGCTCGTGGCCGAGAAGGGATTCCTGCTGTATCCGGGCAAGATCAGCCAAGCCGACACCTTCCGCATCGGCAACATCGGCCGCCTCTTCGAGAAGGACATGCGCGCCGTGGTCAACGCCATCGCCGAGACCCTCCGCGAAATGGGCGTCAAAGCCGTCGCCTAGGCCGACTCGGTGGAGACGGACGGGTGTAATGTTGCCCTTGGGGGCTCGATCCCTACCCATTCCTTTGAATCAGGGGTATCCCGTGGAAAATCGACTCCGTTTTGGATCCGATTACCTGATTTTATTTTGATTGCCAACGGCTAGAGGGATTCGTTGCCTTCAGAGCCATTAAGCCTCCGCCTCAACCCCTCTGGTTCAGTATTCCGCTGCTGGCAGCCTTTTGGGTCTTGCTTCTGTGGGAACTACTGGCCGCTGTGCCGCTTGCTCCCGAGTGGCGTGCCCTGCGCACGGAGATTGAAGCGGTCTTTCAGAATCCCAACGGGCATTGGCAGGTTTTCAGCGCATTGGCATTGAATGCCGTTCTCTGGGCGGGGGTGCCGGTGTTCCTGAATGGGCGACGGACAGCGCAGCGACCGAGTGTCAGCGACTGGGCGTTGTTCGGATTCCTGGGCCTGACCGTGGCGCACTACGCCTGCCGCTACTCCACCGCCGCCGGCTCTACGGAACCGTTGCTCATTCTCGCTGGCATCTGGGTCGCCAGCGTTTGGCGTGTTGTGGGATCTCTGCAGCCACCGCGCCGTTTTTGGCCAGTGTTCTGGGTCGGAGTCTTTGGACTCGCGGTGATCAGCCTATGGCATTGGCCCGTGTTCCGCGTCTATCATTACCGGGAGGCGCGCCGAGCCACGGGGTTGTGGAACAATCCCAACACCTATGGATTGCTGGCCGCGTGCTTGTCGGCTGCGTGCATGGCTTGGTTGTTCCGGCTCGCCCCATGGAAACAGGCTGCCAGCAACAACCCTCTGAGCGAGAGGAATACCGATCGAAGGGCATGGCTTCTCTTGCTGCCACTGGTTCCCGCCCTGTTGGGCATGGTCCGCAGCTACAGTCGCGGTGCGTGGTTGGGATTTCTGTTGGCGATAGTGTGGTGTGGGTGGCTTCGATTTTCTCCGGCACTGCGTTCCCTTTGCGCCCATGCACGCGCAGGCTCGATTCCTGACCGCCGGCGCTGGCTGGCGATCCGCTGGACATTCTTCCTCCTGTTGGTGGGAGGATTCAGTTCTCTGTGGTTCCTCAAGGATTTCCAGAACCCGCTCTTCCGTCGGGTAGGCACCGTGGTCAACCACACCGACCGTTCCTGGCGCAACCGCGTGGACGCTTGGATTGGAGCCGCCCGGATGACCGTCGCCCGCCCCATCACCGGTTGGGGGCTCCATCAGGTGGATGCGACCTACGCCCGAGAGTTCAAACCGGCGCATTTGAAGGAGACGGCTGCCATTCAGCTCAATGACTTTCTGACACTGGCGGCCGGAATGGGAGTGCCGGCGGTGGGGCTGTTCCTCGTGCTGGTGGTCTCCCGATTGTGTCTTGCTCACCGGGAACGCAATCCCAAGGTTGCCCCGTTACTGGTTCTGCTGGTGGGCTGTTGGTTTGATGGCGTGCTTTTCCGGATCCCACTCGCCGTTCCCTTCTGGGTACTGCTGTTGGCTGGTACCGGTAACACTCCGGAAATCTTGGCTCGGCCTAGGCCATCGAGCCATTCCTCAGCAAACTTCACGGGGCTGATTTCTGGTTAAACCAGCGCAGCAGAATCCGGCATGGCTACCCCTATTTCAACCGGATCTCCCGCCGCACAAAAACCGCGCATGGGCGCCCTTTGGAGGCGACGCATCGTTGTCGGAGTTCTGGTGGCGGTCTTCTTCATCATATGGGTTGTTTCACCGGACATACCCGGAGGCTTGCGATACCGGCTGGACCCTTGGGTGCGACAAGCGGCGGACGCGGTCGCCGAGAAACTAGGGACGGCCGCCAAAGCTGACGCGCTTCACGAGTGGCTGCATGATCGCCAACGGCGGGAACAGTGGACGCATGATTGGTTCGGCCGTCTCGATTGGGCCACTGCTGGTGCTCGAGGTGGCTGCCGGGCCTTCTGTGAGACCTATACCGAGATCGCCAACGCCCTAGGACTAAGAGTCCGACCCGTGTACACCTTTTGGCCGACCATCGGGAACCCCCATTACTGGGTGGAAATCTGGGATGCGGAGAACCGACGTTGGCACCCCTGCGATGTCTCGGCCTATGAGAGGACCTGGGATACCCCGTGGATGCACCGTGTGCCGAAGGCGGTCAGTCTGGTACCGACGTCCGAGCCCGGAAGTTGGGCAGCCCATGATCAATCCCAGTGGGAGATGCTCCAAAACACCATCGGACAACACTATCCGAGCGGAGAGGTGGAGGTGACGGTGCTGGAACGCGACCGTCCGCTGCCCGGTGTCCGGGTGGAGGTGCAAGTCTGGTTGGGAGACGGCATGGGTGGGCAGGCGGCCGGGGCCATCAAGTTTATGGAACCCATGCTGTTTTCCGTGTTGGCGGGTCGCACGGACACCCATGGCCTGGTGCGTTTCACCTTGGGCCACAGCGCACAACAACCCTACCGAATCCGCCTCGACGTTCCTGGCACTTCCGATTGGGCCTGGGTGGCGGTGCACTCCAACTCCCTGCACCGCAGCACGCTTCGGGCGGACCGCAATCGCCCCTATGACCTGAAGGCGTCCCCGCCGCGCCTGCCATGGTCCATCATTAAAGAATAGTTTTCTCAAAAACGGGGTTGACAGTATCGGGCGATCAGGTAAAAAATAAATGATCCGCCTCATGTCCAGAGCCAGGCAACATCATTCAGCTTCGAGGAGCTTGCCTTAAGGCGAGCCTCCAGAACACGCCATGCCTTACCAAGCCCCAGCAACTGGCCAAACGTCTCCTCCGGTGTCATCGCCGGTCATCATCCCGTGGGCGTCAAGCCCCCCCGTTCCCACTGGAAATAGCGAGGAACCAAAAAAGCACGGTAAATAATCAAGTAACAACACGATAAAAAATTAATAAATTAGATCAAATCAAAAATGAAAATATCATCCTTATTTAAGATAGTAAAATGGATCTTTGCCTACCACACCTTGTCTGCTTTCACCTTCTTAGCACCAGCGGCTGAGATAGGTTGTTTCCAAGTCGACACCATAGCATCCCCTCAAATTGATTGTAGTTGTGGCCCATTTTGGAGAAATGGTACGTGTGGTAGTGGCACTACCTCTGGCACGATTTATCCGTCTACCTATAAGAAGTGTAATCCAGGAGACGGCATTGATAAAGCCGGCGGTTTTAAGAACTGCTCTAACACTAATGATTTTGCTGCCAAGAGTTACACTTGCACCACCTCTGTTGACTACACGACAATTGCGTTATGTAAGGTACTGGCTGGCGCAACAGGTTTCGGGTGCGGCTCTTGCCTAGTGGTTCCAAATCCGGCCTCTTGCATTAGTTGCATAGGCGGTCTCGCCGGCCTAGGCATTAGCGGCTGCGCGGGTTGCGCAATGGTATCATGCTCGGTAACGATGGGTAAGGCAACCCGAATCGAAATCTATTATGATAGTTCCATAATGTGTCCTAGCCGAGGCTAAGCGCTATGAGCAGCGGTTATATTGAATAGCACCGCAGATAGTCTAAATTAAGGAGCCTTTGCCAATAATTCAAAATCTCAAGAACATTTGAATTTTAAAAGCAGTGACTCACCTATAAATAATCCGTATGAATAGACCGTTCATGCAATCCGTTGTGCTTAGTCTTCTTGCGGTCGTTGGAACTATTTACAGCACGACTGCAAATGGGGCGCGGGGAGCAGCGGACGTAAGTGATGAATATGTCATTCAGCAACTGTTCAAAATAATTGCCAAACCTCTTCCGTCCAAGATGCGACTTGCTGCCACTGTAGAAGAGACCACGGAAAAGTGGACTGAGGCGCAAGTAATCGACTACGTTGATAAAATAGAGGCGGATATGAAAGACAGTAATCCGACCCTGAGGCAATTAAGATTAAACGATGCTAGGAAGGATAACTCTGGTCACAAAACATTCTATCTTCAGGAGTGGTTCGATGGGAGAGAATATTGGCGAGGAGACACTTCAGATTCTACTGTTGATCCCGACTTCATTCCGGGAAAGAGCGAATATTTCCAATCGGTGATAAATTATCCCAAAGTAAATCCGGTTAGCACCTTGGTCATAAACCCTCGAGTAGCGTCAGCTACATTTAATGCTAAGACTCCCGTAAAATGGACCCGTTTTGACCTTTGGCAAGCATTTGTAATTGAGGCAAACGCTGGCTTGCCGATCGTCACTCTGCTCGCCGACAGATTAAGCGGGGCAACCCTAGAAGATAGACTAAACACGTCGTATGAAGGTTTAAAGATCGACCCCTCGAGAGTCAAAATATGTTTGTCGGGAACCAACAATAACGGTGGCTTGACCGTCTCTCTCGAACCGGCCGGATTGACTAGTCAAACTACGTGGGTCGTCAACGTAAAGCTCTCTAATTTAGGCGTCACTGGTAGTTACCATCTTGACAAAGCGCACCCAAACCGACTTTTGCGGATTGACTTATCTGATGGGATCGGTGGCCGCTACTTATCAGAGCGGAGTGAATATGATGCGAGTGATTTTCCTCATCGATGGAGCGTGCGACAAGAACAAGCTGGAAATGTGGTGTTATACAAACTCTATCGCTTTACTCTAGTTGATCTTGAAGGTGCCGATGTAGCCAAATCTGTGTTTCTACCTAATTTTCCGACTAACTATACCGTCGTGCGTCATGATTCCTCAGGTCCTGTATTTTTACAAAACCCAATGGGATCAAAAATGGTCGTGAAGGATGGCTCGCTCCACAACCCGTCGCTAGCGGGATTTTTTTCGAAGCTGCAAATAATCCGCGCTTCAATTGTAGTGGTGATCTGCTCCAGTTTAGTTGTACTGTTCCGTATAGCTTTTTCGGGAAAAAATAGGCAACGATGAAACTGTATTTTAAACAGGATTGAATGCAATATAGACATAATTACATAAGCAATTCAAGGCTTGCTGCAAGCATGAATTGAGCAGCCCAAGTATAAGCATGAACTTGAGATTTAATGTGTTTTTAATAAACACCGCTGCATTTTTGTTGTTAGCGGTAGGACTCGCGAAGGCGTTGAGCGGTCAGAGTAATGAGAAGGTATTTAGTTTGGTGGACCCAATCGTGGGATTTCCACTCGGCAGGGTTATTCTCATTGTTTCAATTGTTGAGGTTCTTGTTGCCATATTTTGTTTCTCGCGTCACGTTCCCACCAAGATCAAGTTGTCTGTTTTGGCTGGAATATCATTGGGGTTTTTGGGTTATCGCTTGGGACTGTGGTTCATTGAATGGAAGCATCTGTGTAATTGTATGGGCAGCCTCGCTGGGGCGCTTCATATCACGGACGTTACAGCAAATAACATTATGAAATGTATACTAGCGTATTTGTTGTTGGGCAGTTTCGGATTGCTACTGATTCGCCGGCAACGGATTGTTTATACATCAACTCAAAACCTTCCTGCGGCTGCTGGTGTCGAGACTCGTTGATTATCGTTTGTTGTGTTACACAATAAATCAAATAGCCATCCGGGAGCATCGGCTGGCGAAAAATATCACTACTAAATGGATCGCCACGGCCTATTGTCTGCTTGGAGGGTGTTTGCTATTTAAACGGTTAGATTACCTTGGGATGATGGTCTCCGACACGCTGAACGCCTTCGATTTTACCTATGTGTAGCAGTTGGAATTGTCCTAATGAATTTTGCCACGGAGGCATTGTTTTTTCCTCAACCAGTTCGTTATTCGGAATAACCACATAAAAATACAGTTGCTAAAAATGATTTTAAAACAGGGGCTAATGATTAATCGAATTGAATTAGCCTTCACCCTCATTGAACTCTTGGTGGTCATTGCGATCATTGGGGTTTTGGCGGCGTTGATTGTGCCTGCGGTGAGCAAGGCGCAGGATCGGGCCTACACCATTCAGTGTGTCTCCAATGAGCGGCAGCTGGGGTTGGCGCTGACTTTGTATGCCGGTGACAATCATGACAGCTATCCTTGGTTCACGTTTGCTACTCAATACCGGCAGTGGACTGCGCTCAGCAACTACGTGGGGCGGAGCCGAGGGGTCTTTAAATGTCCGGCTGCGAAGGGGAAGTCCCCACGCGGGCCTTATAGCCTTTCGGAATGGACCTATGAGCCGGTGATGCCGCTCAAACGGGCTTGCACCATCACCAACGCCGATGGAACCACTTGGGTAACCGACTACAAATTCAACGACTGTTCCCGCTTCTACCAGACCAACGAGTTGGGGCAGATCATCGGTAGCCGGGTGGGTCTGAGCCAGATGCGCCCGGCTGAACTGGTGGTGGACTGGGACAACTTGGATTGGCAGCCGCGCCATGTTTCCCGCACCAAGGTCAACTTCGGCTTTCTGGACGGTCACGTGGCCCAATTCAAGTCCTCCGGTGAGCGGCCTACCCAAGATCCGGCCAAGGCGATGACCGGCACCTACACGGTGGACACCATCGGCAACTTCCCTTTTTGGAATTGGGGGTTCCCGGATGTGTTCGTCACCCCACTCGACCCGGAGAAGTAACAGCACCCGATGCGCCACTTTGCGAGATGGCTGTGGCGCCTTCCGGTCGCAGCGCGGAGGGTCCTTTTCTTCACTACGGCGGCGCTATGGGTGGGTGTGGTGATCTTGGGATTCTCTGGAGGATTGTTCCGGGGACCCGCTGATTCCCTGACCTCGGCGCTGTGCGCGTTGTTCGTACTGCTGGCAGTGTTCGCGGCCGTTGCCTGGGTGCTGCGCCTGTTTGGGTTCTTCGTGAGCCTGTCGGTTCCGCAGGAGGCGGCCGACTCAATAGGCGGGCCGACCCAGCGAACGGCCATCGTCATGCCAATCTACCACGAAGATGTGGCTCGGGTAGCGTTGGGGATCGAACGCATCTGGTTGAGCGCCAAGGCCAGCGGTTTGGCTTCGGTCTGTGATTTCTTTGTGCTGAGTGACAGCACCGATCCAGAGGTTCAGTTGGAAGAAGAGCGTGCCTGCAACAGCCTTTTGACGCATTTCGAGGGCAACTCGGCGGATTCCGGTCGCTTGTTTCTCGTGCGCCGCAGCGAGCGTGCCGGTTACAAGGCGGGCAACATCGCCAATTTCCTCCGCATCCACGGGGCGGACTACGAGTTCATGCTGGTGTTGGATGCCGACAGTGTCATGACCGGCGAGCGCATCCGTCGGCTGATCCGCAAACTCGAGCAACGACCGCGCACGGTGCTGATCCAGTCGTTGATGACCATCTACCGGGCGCGGACGCTGTTCGCCCGGATCATGCAAAGCAGCCAAAACCCGCAATCGGGGCTCTACAGCGCGGGGCTCCGCTGGCTTTTGGGCCCGGAGGGCATCTACTGGGGGCACAATGCGCTGATACGGATCCGTCCCTTTGCAGAGCATGCCATGTTGCCAGTCTATCCTTGGCCGGCCCCGCGAGGCGGGCCGGTGCTCAGCCAAGATGTCCATGAGGCGAGTCTGCTGGGGCGGGCCGGATGGGATGTAGACCTGGATCTGGACGAAGGGGGCAGTTTTGAAGAGATGCCGGCCAATGTGCTCTCCAATGCCGAGCGCGACCGGCGCTGGTGCCAGGGAGATTTTCTGAATCTTGCCTTGGTTCTTTCCAGCGAGATCCGCATGGGCCAGCGGATGTGGCTCCTCTACATCTTCACGGGCTATTTCCTGAGTGTGCCCGTGATCGGCATCATGCTGCTGGGTTCGATCGATGCGTGCCGACGCTCGGGAGGTGATGGCATTGGAGCCGGGTGGCTGGTGCTCCTTAACATCTACCTGCTCCAACTTGTGCCCAAGGGGTTGGCCTGGGTGAGGACGGTGGCCCGACGAGGGACGTCCCACTACCGGTTTGGCTCCTTCATGCTCGATACCCTGGGTAGTGTTCTCTTTGGCCCGCTGATGCTGTACCTGCATGCGCGGATCATCGTGGGGCTGCTGCTGGGTCAAGCTCGGCCTTGGAAGAGTCCGTCACGCCGTCCGGACGATCCGGTGTCTTGGTCGGAAGCGGCCGCGGTGTTCTGGCCGGCGACCGTGTTGGGAGCGGTGTGGATCGCGGTCTTGGCCATCCAAGCTCCCTCGTATCTGGCGTTCTGCGGGCCGGTGATGGGTGTGTGGGTTTTTTCCATTCCGATGGCCGTCGGCACGTCTCGCGTGGGATTGGCGGATCGGTTGGCACGGAGAGGGTGGATGCGCGCTTCGTTCTCGGAAGAGGAAGCCCTGGCGCTGGGGTCCCTGGTGTTGGAGGCCGATGCGAATCATTCATCACAACGATCCACGGCCGGCGTCGCTGCGGGACCGATGGACGGCAAGAGGACTTTGTCTGCGCCACCAGTCTCTTCGGAAACCCTGTTAGGTCAGACCCGGTTGCGCATTCCGTGGGTCGGCGAGGCCAGCACTCGAGTGGTCGAGGTGAAGCAGGGTTTGATCAGCGCCCAAAGGTTGCTCTTGGGCTTCGGCATCCTCCTCCTGCTGGTGGTGGCCGTTGTGCGTCTCGGGTTGGCAAGTTGATCGGAGCACTGGAGCGATGGTGACGCCAAGCCATGGCCGCTACGGGGGGAATGGGATGCGCAGTTCCTGCGGGTGTGGGGCGGAAGGGCAGGGAGACAGGGGACCAGCCTCCCATCCAGGTTCGCCTAGGCCTAGGCCGATTCGAGCACCACGTTGGTGTAGATGCGGCGTTCGCCGGTGCGGATCAGGCCGACCGCGCCGGGCACGCGGGCTTTGAGGGCGAGGTGGGGCTCCCAAATTACGGGGGTGTCACCGAAGGCCGACACGAACTCGGTGCGTACGGCGGGGTCGTTGTGGTCGTGGAACTCCGAGGCCATCCAGATGGGTCCCGCCTTCCAATTCGCCACGATGGCCGCCACCACTTGAGGCACCGTTGGGATGCCGTAGACTAGCGACAAGTCCACCGTCTCGATGCCGGGCCAGGCCGGGAACATGGAGTCGGCGATGACCAGGCGGTTGGTGTGACGCACCCGGGCCAACAGGGACAGCAGGTGGGGATTGAGGATGCCACTGCGGAGCATGGAGTTCAGGGAACGACCGCTGTGTGGCGAAGTCAAGGGGCCCGCCCCGTGGCTGCGGCTCTGAAGGCGTCTTCGAGGCTCATGACCCGGGACCTCAAGACGACTGTTGCCCGGGTCGAAACGGCAGTGGAGATACGATTGCCGATCGAAGTTTTGAAAGATGCGGCCTGGGTCCAACGAATCTTTGGGGAATGAATCCGCTCCAAGATCATCCGAGTCCGGTCGCCTTGCCTGCCATCTTGATTCCGCCGCCGGACACGGCCTTCGCCAGTCCTTTGTCGTCTCCCTCGGTGTCCCCAACTTCGCCCGTCGTCCGGTCGGTCAGCCTCAATGCCGTCCCGTCGTCGGAGCGGCCCCGAGAGCGGCTAATCCAAAATGGCCCTGAAATCTTGCAGACGGCCGAACTAATCGGGTTGTTGCTACGAACCGGGTTGCCGGGGGCCAATGCCGTGGCCATTGGTGAATCCCTCCATCGTCACTTCGGCTGTTTGGCCACGTTGAACCGGGCCTCGCATGGCGAGTTGGCTCGCTTCCGGGGCGTGGGTCCTGGAAAGGCGGCCATTCTCATGGCGGCCCTGGAACTGGGCCGTCGGGTGTCCCGGGAGTCCATCAATACAGCCCCGCTCCTCGATACCCCGGCACGCATCGCGGCCCTGCTGGCCGACACCGCGGCGGGTTGGAATGCGGAGCGGATGGTGGTGCTCTTGCTCAACACACGTTGTCGGCTCATTCGCATGGAAACAGTGACCGAGGGGCTGATCGATCAGGTTCTGGTGCACCCCCGAGAGATTTTTCGACCGGCCATTGCCGCCGGTGCCCACTCCATTGTCTTGGTTCACAATCATCCCAGCGGGGATCCGAGCCCCTCCGAGGCGGACATCCGCATCACGCGTGAGATCTTGCGAGCCGGGGTCTTGTTGCGCATCGAGGTGCTGGATCACGTCATCCTCGGCCGGCCTTCGGACGTGTGGATCAAGGGATACAGTTCGATGCGTGAACTGGGGCATTTGCGGCCGTCCTGAAGTCGACTCCACCCAGTCCTGGGGTCCGGCTATTTGTGGCCTGTTGGCCAGACCGCTGGCGAGCGGCGGATCAATCGGACATCCTTTCCCAGGTCTTGGGTGAGAAGCCGGCCGAAATCAGGTCCTTCAAACAGCACTCCCTCGCCCGTGGCCTGGCTCCAGTCTGGATGGGCCTCGGTGACGAGCTCCACCACCACGCCCGGCCAGTGGCCCAGGCTCACGACATCGCCGATTCGGACCGTGTCTCCGGTGCTGTAAAGCCAGGGTG
>Ga0214917_10008081_pt1 | contig 10446 bp, 14 predicted proteins | sample LL_1208_BB_MetaG_FD_177983 | JGI IMG/M metagenome (GOLD analysis project Ga0214917, IMG submission 177983) | Freshwater microbial communities from Lake Lanier, Atlanta, Georgia, United States - LL_1208_BB | ecosystem: Environmental > Aquatic > Freshwater > Lake | place: USA: Georgia | collected...
AAAATATTAACTTGGTCTAATCCGAAAAAACCTTGATATAGTTCTAAAATTAAAATATTTCCAGTCGTTAAAACTTCAGGAAATTTTATAGGTAAATCAAATTTTTCAAAACTTAAAATTTTACCTTTGACAGCGCGATCCTCAACTTCGGTTTTAGTATAATCTTCAAGTTTTGATACTGAGGTATCAAAGTAAACTACCATTTTTCCGTTATTTACTGCTATATAGTAAAAAACTTTACCGCTAGCTTGAAACCCTGAAAGAATTGAATTGTTGGTTTCAACAAGATAGGTTTGATAGTCTTTGTATTTTCCAGAAGTTACAGGACCTAATTTAAAATATCTGTATTTAGCTTTAATAATTTTTGGATTAGCAACCTTTTCTTCATTATTTTCGTTTTCGTCGTATAAAACTTTGCCTTGAATAAATAATCCTAAATCTTCAACTTCTTGTAATTCCGGGGTTTTATTTTCAGCTACAGGAGTTGCTATAGCAGTATTGTTATTTGTTTGATTTTGGTTGAAAAGGTTAAATTTATTAGAAAAATACCAGCCTCCAGCTCCTAAAGTTATAATTAATAAAAGTAAGATTAAAATTCTATTCATTTGGGACTTATGATAGCACTTCTTTATTTATTCTAATTGATGAAAATCCTATTGTAAATAGAGACTTACTTGAAAAAAATTAAAGTATAGATTATCATCTATACCTATGACCCAAGGTTGTAATTGTAAAGGTTGCTTTGGTTCCTTAGGAATCGACTCAAGATATAAAATCTACGAGCTTCTTAAAAACGGAGTAAATCTTTCAGTATCTGAAATAGCAGATAAAATTGGGCTTAAACAACCAACCGTAACTTACCATTTGAAACAAATGGAAGAAAACGGACTTCTTAAAAGCTCAAAAAAAGGTCATTTTGTGATTTATGAAATCAATGATCTATGTCCTCAAACCTTAAAAAACTGTATTTTAGTTGGAAATCAAACTGCTTAAAGGAAATAAAAAATGTTAGAAATTAAAAATTTACACGTTAAAACTGCTGATAAAGAAATTGTAAAAGGTTTAAACCTACAAATCGGAGCTAATAAAATTCATGCAATTATGGGACCAAACGGTTCTGGAAAATCCACTCTAGCCTCAACTTTAATGGGGCATCCAGGATACGAAGTAACTTCTGGAGAAGTTTTGTTTTTAGGCGAAAATCTACTTGAAATGGAACCAAACGAAAGAGCTGAAAAAGGTTTATTCTTGTCATTTCAATATCCTTCCGAGGTTTCAGGAGTTAATATTACCTCCTATTTAAGAATGATTTACAACAAAGCCTCAGGTCAAAAAGTTTCGCCTGTTAAATTTAGAGAAATTCTAAGAGAAAAAATGGAGATTTTAGATATCAAAGAAGAGTTTATAAATAGATATCTAAATGAAGGTTTTTCTGGTGGCGAAAAGAAGAGAATGGAAATGCTACAGATGTTAGTTTTAGAACCAAAATTAGCAATTCTTGATGAAACTGATTCCGGGCTTGACATCGACGCTTTAAAAGTTGTTTCTAAAGCAGTTAACTATTTGGTCGAAAAAAACGGAATGTCTGTAATTGTAATTACCCATTACACTAGAATTTTAAATTACATTAAACCTCAATTTGTTCACGTTTTAAAAGATGGAAAAATAATTAAAGAAGGTGGTGAAGATTTAGCTCACGAAATTGAATCTCAAGGTTACAAGGCTTACGAAAACTAAATTATGCAAAACATTGTAATTAACAAAGATTATAAAGAAAAATATGGTTTTCACGTTGATTCTTCTTATACTCACAAATCTCAAAAAGGTTTAAACGAAGAAATTATCAAAGATATTTCCAGAAATAAAAATGAACCTTCTTGGATGCTAGATTTCAGACTTAAAGCTTATGAAATTTTTAAAAAAAAGAAAAATCCTAATTGGGGCGGAAATTTAGAAGATATTAATTACGATGAAATTTACTATTATCTAAGACCAACCGATAAAGAAGAAAGAAATTGGGAAGATGTTCCTCAAGAAATGAAAGATACCTTTGAAAGATTAGGAATTCCTCAAGCTGAAAGAGAGTTTTTGGCTGGGGTTAAAGCCCAATTTGACTCTTCCGTTGTTTATTCTTCTTTAATGTCGGAGCTTGAAGATCAAGGTGTGATTTTTTTATCTACTGACGAAGCCTTACAAAAACACCCAGAAATTTTTGAAGAATATTTTGGAAAAGTAATTCCAGCCGGAGATAACAAATTTGCCGCCCTAAATTCTGCAGTTTGGTCTGGAGGATCTTTTGTTTATATTCCAAAAGGAGTTCATGTCAAAAGACCCCTTCAAGCTTACTTTAGAATTAATGCTGTCAATATGGGTCAATTTGAAAGAACTTTAATCATAGCTGATGAAGGTTCCTATGCTCACTATGTCGAGGGTTGTACCGCACCGGTTTATTCCAAAGATTCCTTACACTCAGCTGTAGTTGAAGTTATTGTTAAAAAAGGAGCTAGATTTAGATACACCACCATTCAAAACTGGTCGAACGATGTTTACAACTTAGTAACCAAAAGAGCGAGAGTCGAAGAAGACGGAGTGATGGAGTGGGTTGATGGAAATTTAGGTTCCAGACTAACTATGAAATATCCTTCTTGTTATTTGGTTGGTGAAAGAGCAAGAGGTGAGGTTTTATCAATTGCTTATGCAGGAGAAGGGCAACATCAAGATGCTGGTGCCAAAATGATTCACGCCGCTCCAAATACTTCCTCAACAATAATTTCAAAATCCATTTCAACTGGAGGTGGAAAATCTACATATAGAGGATTAGTTCAGGTTTCTCCTTCTGCTAAAAATGTCAAAGTTAGAGTTGAATGTGACGCTTTAATTTTAGATGAAAAATCAATTTCAGAAACTTTTCCTACTATGAAAATAGACGAATCTTCAGCTCAAATTGAGCATGAAGCAACAGTTTCAAAAATCGGTGAAGAAAAATTATTTTATTTGATGTCCAGGGGTTTAACAGAAGCTGAGGCGATGAGTTTAATAGTGAGTGGCTTTATTGAGCCGATTGTAAAAGAATTACCTTTAGAATATGCTGTGGAGCTTAATAGATTAATTGAGCTTGAAATGGAAGGAAGTGTTGGCTAATGAGAAAAGCTCAAATTTTGAAATTAACAGAAAGTACTAAATTTCATGCTTCTGAGGATTTAGATTTAGTTTTAGATTTATTTGAAACTACAAAGCCTGTAAAACTTGAAATTATTTTTGACAAACCTGGAGTTTCTTGTCACTTGATTGGTCTTTATGTTTTAAATGAAGGTGAAAAGTTAGATTTAGAAACCTCAGCTTCTCATTTAGTAAGAAATACCTCGTGTTTACAAGATGTAAGAGGCATTTTAAAAGATAATTCAAATTCAAGATACATAGGCTCAATTTTAATTGAAAAAGAAGCTTTTCAAACTGAAAGTTTTTTAGATGATAACGTTTTAGTTTTGGGCGAAGGAACTAAAAACCAAGCTGATCCTACACTAGAAATTAAAAATAATGATGTAAAAGCAAGCCACGGTTCTACAACTGGAAGAATTAACGAAGATGAGGTTTTCTACTTGATGGCTCGTGGTCTTTCTAAAAAAGAAGCTGAAAATTTGATTGTTGAAGGATTTTTTGAAAAATTACTTAATCAAATTGAAGACGAAGCTTTAAGAGAAGAAATTTTTCAAAAAATCCTCACTAAGCTTAATTCTTAATAGCTTTAAGAAAAAGAATCATAAAACCTTTAGATTGATTTTTTAATTCTTCGATTCTTTTTTTTGAAAAATGATCTAAAAAGAATCTTTCCCTCCTAAATACCCATTTGGAGATATATAAATTATAAAGATGTAGTAATTCCCAAAACCCGTTCAATGGTTTTAAAATCTCAACCTTAAGCTTATTATTTTCTGCATAATTTCTTACTTTTGAAAGACTATAATGCCTGTGCCCTTGTAGATAAAAAGCCGGATCGGTATATTTCGACCAAAAGCTATCATAAGGAGTTGTTAAATAAACCACTCCATCTTTTTTTAGAACTCTGGAAATTTCAGAAAACATCATATTTTCAGTATCTATTGGGATATGTTCTAAAACTTCGGTATTAACAACAGTATCAAAAAAATTATCTTCAAACGGAAGATGTGTTGCAGATCCCTGAAAAAGTTTAATTTTTTCATCCTTGATATATTTTTTAGCTGTTTTTAAATCTTCTTCCGAAATTTCAATTCCGTAAGCTGTTTTGGCACCTTTTCTTAGTGCATAAATTAATAAAGTTCCAAATCCACATCCTACATCTAAAACCACTTTATTTTTGAAATCTTTTTCCTCAAAAAGAACATCTAAAAATTTAACCTTTTCCTCTAAATGACTATAAGGGGTTGTTTCAAGAATATTTTTCATATTGTGGGTATATTATAATATAGAAATGAATATCCGAAGAATTAAAAAAGACTTCCCAATTTTAAACCGTGAGGTGTTAGGTAAACCCTTGGTTTATTTAGATAACGCAGCTACTTCTCAAAAACCTAAGCCTGTTGTTGAGGCTCTAAGCAATTATTACTATACAAATAACGCCAATATCCATAGAGGTTTGCATACTCTTTCAGAAGAAGCTTCTGAAATGTATGATTCTGCTCGAGAAAATATTGCCAATTTTTTGGGGGCTAAAGTAGCGGGAGAAATTATTTTTACTTCTGGAACTACAGAAAGCATTAATCTTGTTGCATTCGGTTGGGGAGAGAAAAATCTTCACGAAGGCGATGAAATAATTGTTTTACTTTCAGAACATCATTCAAATTTTGTACCTTGGCAAGAAATCGCCAAGCGAAAAAAAGCAAAACTTATTGTTGAAGATTTAATGGAGGATTTTACTTACAACTATACTGAAATGTATAAAAAAATAACTCCGAAAACCAAAATGATAGTTTTATCTCATGCTTCTAATGTTTTGGGAAATATTTTTGATATTAAATCAATTGTTAATAAAGCCAAAAAATTTAATCCTAATTTATTATTTTTCGTTGATGGAGCTCAAGCCGCACCTCACCTGCCAGTTAATTTACAAAGCTTGGGTTGTGATTTTTATTGTATTTCAGGACATAAAATGTTGGGGCCTACTGGAGTGGGGATTTTATATATTAAAAAAGAACTACAAAGTGAAGTTGATCCGATTAAATACGGTGGCGGCATGATTAAAGAGGTTTATTTAGATGAAACTACTCTTAAAAATTCGTGCGAAAAATACGAAGGCGGAACCCCAAACATTGCTGGAGTTATTGGAATGAATTCTGCAATTGAATATATAAAAGAAATTGGAATGGAAGAAATTAGAAATCATGAGATTTCGCTTCTCAAATATTTCTTTGAGAAAGCGAAATCTCATACTGATTTAGAAATTTACGGTACCAAAAATCTAGAAGAACGCACTGGCTTAGTTTCGTTTAATATTAAAAGAATTCACCCTCATGACTTAGCTGCTGTTTTGGCAAGCGAAGGTATTGCTGTAAGAAGCGGGCATCATTGCGCCATGCCTCTGCATAAACACCTACAAATTCCAGGTTCCGTACGAGCTAGTTTTTATTTATACAACGATGAAAAAGATATCGATGCTTTATTTGAAGCCTTAAATAAAGCTAAAAAAATCTTACTTTAATTTATGGATTTATACCGCGAAGAATTCATGGAGATTTATAAAAACCCAATGAACGAAGGAAAGTTAGAGAAACCTTCGATTGTAGAACACGGGGTCAATGAAGCCTGTGGTGATGAAATGGATTTATATCTAAAAATTGAAGGAGATAAAATTATAGACGCTTCGTTTAAAGCCACTTCTTGCTCAGTGGGGATTGTGGCCTCGGCAATCTTAACTGATGAAATAAAAGGCAAAAAAATTTCTGAAATTAAGAAATTTTCCAAAGAAGATTTACTGACTTTAATTGGCGTAAACCTTACAACCTCAAGGATAAAATGTGCTACACTACCACTTGAAACTTTACAAAAAAGTTTAGAACATTATGGAAAATAAAACTGAAATTAAAATAACTAAAGAAATGAACCTTGGGGAAATTGTTTTTAAATACCCTGAGGCAGCTGAAGTTTTAACCGACTACGGTCTTTCTTGCGTTGGTTGCTTTGCTTCTTCTTTTGATACAATAGAACAAGGAGCTAAGATTCACGAGCTTTCCGACGAAGAACTTGAAGAAATGCTCGAGAGAATCAACGAAGTTATCAACTATGGAGAATAATTCCGAAAAAAAGAAAAAAATTCACAAAATTGTGGTTGATAGAAAAGCATGTATTGGAGTTGCTACTTGTGTTGTGATTGCTCCGGACGCTTTTGACTTAGATGAAGAAGGTATCGCAATTATTAAAGAAGGTGCTGAAAAATTAGATGATAATAAGCTTTTAATGGCTGCTCAATCTTGTCCAGTTCTTGCAATTCATTTATACGATGAAGAAGGCAATAAAATTTTCCCTCGTCAATAAAAAGTGTTACTATATTTTTAATTATGCCCCTAAATACAAAACATAAATCAGAAAAACCAAAAAAAGATTCAGCCCCTAAAAAAGTAATGAGAAAAATAGCTGAAATCGAAAAGCTAAACTACTTTTTATATTTGATTATTGTAATAGTAACTGGTTTGGTTTTCTTTGCAGTTTCTTACTTCACTACCAATAAAATTGTGGAAGTTTCAAATTACAACGAAGTTGATAGATCGATAGAACTTTTAAATATTACCAATTCAGGAGTTGATATTCAGGTTAGAAGTAGGGATGAGGTTAAAATAAGATACTATATAGGTACTTCTCCCGATGCCTTAGCTTTATTTAGTGAAAAAAATGAATATGTTAGAGAAGATTACACTCAATTTAGAAATTTAATTGATGGTAAATCTCATTTTCTACAGGTTGAATTTGAAAAGAGCAATGGATCTAGAATTAAGTCTAGAATCTTAGAAATTAAATAAACTTCACTTGACAAATATTAATATTATAGGATAATACTTAAGCCCTAAATTAGGGAGCTTAAGGGGAGATAAATATGACAGAAGGCTATTCGCAAGAGTATCTGGCTATTATGTCAGAAAGTAATAAGAATGGAAAAATTTTAGTATTTGGTAGTTTTGACGACGAGCAGGGAAACTATGCCACTCAACAAGTCAAAATTTCAATTGAAAGTGCCCAAAAATTGGGCAAAAATTATGCTCTTTTTATTTTTGATAGCACCGGAGGTAAAATCTCAAGCTTACAAAGATTTTTAGGAGCAATTCAAATTTATAAGCCTGAGAAAGACTTTTACCTTGTAGGGTATGTTTCTGCGCAAGCTTACTCGGCTGCTTTTGATTTATTACAACAAATGGATTGGCGTGTAGCTCACAGAGCCTCGTCGCTTTTAGTTCATTACGGGACTTCGGGTTTAACTAATTTTGATCAAGGGATGCTTTGGGAGAAATCTTCAAATGCACTAGCCTTCGAGAAATCTAAGATTTCCATGTTTATGGAAATGTATTTGAAACGAAGCGGAGGTAAGATTACTAAAAAGCAACTTCATACCCTTTGTTTATCAAATGCAGCTATGACCGCCCAACAAGCCTTTGAGTATGGTCTAGTGGATGAGGTGGTAGACACACTTCCTACATCTTCTTTCAGGCCTGATTACAAGCTTTTCTAGATAAAAAGAAGGCTACGCGTTCCGCGTAGCCTTCATCAACAAACCTTCATTTTAAAATTCTAAATATGATAAAATAACGCTAATCCTTGGGAGTTTAGCTCAGTTGGTAGAGCGTTCGTCTTATACACGAATGGTCCATGGTTCGAATCCATGAACTCCCACCATTTAAATCATTTTTTATTCACTTTTTCGTAAGAATTTTAAGAAAATTATTTAAAATTGTTTGGTGCGGTAGTGTTTAAATTCTACCGCACTGTAAGAAGTTAATAGGGTAAGATGCAGTTAAGTCCGACTCGAATTTGTTGCCAGTTTTTAAAAACTGTCTCCATACTCTGTTTATTAATCTCGCTTATTGGGTAAAACTCAAGCAGTTTACCCATTTTAAGACCCTCAATAAATTTGATTCGGTCCTTAACCAAAATTGTAGAATGCCAAAGTTCCTTTGGAATATTAATTACCTCACTCATAAAACCCTCCTTTAAGGTAAATATAGTTCTTAAATTGTATTGAGAAATCGAAAAAATGCAAGAAATAGGAAATGTTAGAAAAAGAGAAAGACCTATGAAATAGAAAAGGCCTCTATGTTTTGTAATTTCTTGCTTGCGCTTGAAAAACTAACATAGAGGCCCAGGGTTTGGCGAATCACAACAGGTTACCCTGCGAACTTGTTGTGATCTTCGGCGTAATTACTTACGCCGAAGCAATGCGTTCCCGGCCAGCTCGGAAACCTTCTCATCGCTGAGAGGTGTGCCGTCCGGTTTGGTGGGGCGTTCCCCACCCTTCTCGAGAAAGCGAATTGCCTTATCTTCTAGAGCCCCTCTAAGGGCTTTAGAAGCTTTGTCCCCATCGTTTCGACGAGGAAAAAGTTGCTTTGACATGGCAACTTTCTAGCCGGCAGCGCCGGCATATGAGGTTCGCCCAGTAACACGGTTGTTACCAGATCCCCCTCCGATTTATAAATATATTATAGGGTATATAGCCCAATTTGTCAATACTATAGGTCTAAAATTTAGGACTTATAAAACACTTAATTCTGAAGATTCTTGAGCTTTAGGGTTTTCGATAAATTCAAGGTATTTCTCAGTAGTTGAAAGTCTTTTATGGCCTGAAATCTTAGATAAAGATTGAATATTAGCTCCATTTTGTAAATGGAAAGCCACAAAGGTGTGTCTTAAATCGTTTACTTTAGCGTCCTTAATTCCAGCTAAATCAAAATATCTATCAATAGTAGATCTAATATTTCTAATTAAAATAGGATTTCCAGATTTAGTAATAAATACAAATTCAGATTCAACTTTTGGTCTTTCTTCAAGGTATTTCTTTAAAGCTGTAGCACCCGCCTTATTAAGAGGAATCTCTCTAGCAGGTACTGAGTTCTTTTTTGGTAAATTGATTTTTGGAGTATTTGATTCCATCTCAATTTCAGACATTCTAAGTTCTGATAATTCGCTGATTCTAAGACCAGTTTGAAGTAGGATTTCAACCATAGCTAAAGTTCGTACATCTTCTCGGCAAGCGTCTCTTAAAGCACCGTATTCTAATCTAGATAGGATTCTTGGGGCTTTTGCCTCAACTTTAGGGTGTTTTAAATCCTTAGAAGGGTTTGATTTTGTATGTCCGTTACTCTCTAAAAACTTGAAAAAAGTCTTAATAGAGTTGATTTTCCTTGATATTGATTTCAAGGTGTAGTTATTTAATTTTAGATTTTCGATAAATTCATTCAAATGCTCGAATTCAACCTCAACTAAACTAGTTAGGTTTCTAACCTCTAAATGTCCAATTAATTGTTCAATATCTTTAGAATAGGCGATAACAGTGGTGTTAGGTCTGCCGATTTCTTTTAAATTATCAATAAATTTACCGTGCGCGTTTTTAAAATCCATAGATACTTTCGTTATTCCGGCAGGTAACAAATACTATAAGTCAAGGAATAATAACCTATATTATCAAATTAAGCAAGTTAGTAAAAGTCTTGAATTTTGGAATATTTATACTTATATTTAGGGCATCTATGTTCCTGCCTGAGTTTTTAAAGAAATCTATTCTCCTCTTTTTGTTGATATATTCAATTTATTCTTTAGTTGTTACTTTTTTATCAATTCACTCCAACGTTATTCAAAAAGATAACGAATACAAAGAAAGAATTCTAGGGTTAAAAGATGAAAAAGCTCAGCTTGAAAATAAGTTAAATCGTATAAATTCTGATGAATTTGTCGAAAAAGAAGCTAGGACTCGCTTAAATATGAGAAAAGAGGGCGAAGAAATTTATTTATTGTCTGGGAATGAGGCTAAAAAGGCTGAAGAAGTAACCTACTCCGATACCAATCCTAATTCTGCGAAAAACGATTCAAACCTTAGTAGATGGATGGAAATCCTGTTTTAATTTGTTATAATTTGAGAACTTGATAGCGGAGTGGAGGAATGGTACCTCGACAGGCTCATAATCTGTAGGTCCTCGTTCAAATCGAGGCTCCGCAACCAAAAATTTATTCTATTTCCCGTAATTTTTGATAAAATACTTAAATATTGAACATATGCCGATATAGCTCAGGTGGTTAGAGCGGACGTTTCATAAGCGTCAGGTCAGTGGTTCAACTCCACTTATCGGCACCATTAAATTAGTTGTTATAATACATTTGTGAAGAGAATCTTAACCGGAGACAATACTACAGGAAATTTACATTTAGGACATTTTGTAGGTTCTATTAAAAATAGAGTCAGGCATCAAAATGAATATGAAACATTTATTA
>Ga0214917_10008082_pt1 | contig 10445 bp, 7 predicted proteins | sample LL_1208_BB_MetaG_FD_177983 | JGI IMG/M metagenome (GOLD analysis project Ga0214917, IMG submission 177983) | Freshwater microbial communities from Lake Lanier, Atlanta, Georgia, United States - LL_1208_BB | ecosystem: Environmental > Aquatic > Freshwater > Lake | place: USA: Georgia | collected...
GCGGCTTTCTTAGGAGCAGCGGCTTTCTTAGGAGCAGCGGCTTTCTTAGGAGCAGCGGCTTTCTTAGGAGCAGCGGCTTTCTTAGGAGCAGCTTTAGCGGCTGCTGCCGGCTTGGTTGATTTTTTTTCCACTTTAGTTTGGGTTTAGTTGAAGGAAAAAAAAGGCGCTTTGTACAATCCGCAAAGCTGACGGAAGACCAATAAAAAATGTGGATAAGTGAGGAAAACCACAAATAGGATCATCAATATTGAATTAAGCACTTGAATATCAATTTGTTAAATTGGCATTAAAGTGTATGAAATTATATACGATGTTGCGCCCAAAACGGGTGATAATTTCCGTACCCTTTTGAATCCAAAGAGTGAACGAGGTCCAACGATTCGCTGCGATGCACAAAGGATCTGTGCAGTTGGACCAAATGGTGAGTAGTTTGTTTAGAATAATCAAACGAAATTTCAACAGGTTTAGGTTGAAATACTCATGTTGATACAAAGGTATACAACTAAATTTTAATTTTCAACCATCATTTTAATTTTTGCATCAAATTTTTCTTCCTTTGATTCGTAATGAATTTGTTTTTTCGTCGAGAGGTGGATCTATTTTTCTATCGATGCGTTGTAGTCCTTCGCTTTTTTTGAATGCTGCTTCAAGGTCATTCTGGATTCTTTAGGGATCAATCTTATTTCAATTTCATTGGATATTGGCTCTGATAAGAATCCATTAATATATTATAAATTAGCATGTTACAATGATTTTATAGATTCATTACCCAAGCGATTCTGTCCCAACCCCTTTTTTTTGTTTTGGAGAAAAGATTGATCGAAAAGTACACCGCGGTCAATAGACTCTTGATTTCATTTCCTTTACCCGAACATCTTGAGAGGATAACTTTGTTTAGGGCTAAGAAATATTTTTTTGAAAAGAATGTCGAGAAAATTTTTGTACTTTCTTGAAAAGTCTTCAAAAAGCCAGCAAAAGTTGATTTCTAATTCGAAGATTAGAGATTGGCTTGACTCCATGACCGTCTGTTTTGGCTGCGATCAAATGGAAGGATGTTTGCAGATATTTGAATTTACCTTGATTAGATTAGTCCGATGGTTTGGAAAACAATTTCATCTGGCTTTTTGAGGTTGGTCGTTTGAGGTGATTTCTCATGCACGCTTGATTTTGGTTTTTCCAACCAATTTGCGGAAATGGGTTTTTGTCGTTTTTTGGGGCTGCCCAAGCCTGGTTGCCGTATTTGAGACCGAGGGCCTTATATTTGCAACGCTTTTTGGCCCGTTCGTCTAGGGGTTAGGACATCAGATTTTCATTCTGGTAACAGGGGTTCGATTCCCCTACGGGCTACTAAGTTTCGATTATTCGATAAGAATGGGCTTGTTTTGGCTTCTTGGCCGTGGCCCGCATCCAATTTGCCGTACTGTCAAATACTAAATAACCTTATCAACTAGCCCCCTATGAAAAAAATCGCCATCAACGGATTTGGGAGAATTGGCCGTTTAAGTTTCAAATACCTCCTTGGTAAGCCAGGTCTTGAGGTTGTCGCAATTAATGACCTGACCGATCCCCAGACCTTGGCACATTTGCTCAAGTACGATTCCGTTCATGGCCGTTTTCACGGTCATGTTTCGGTTGAAGGGAATTCTTTGGTCGTCGATGGAAGACCTATTCGTATTTATGCCGAAAAGGACCCCGCTCAGTTGCCTTGGTTGGATCTTGGCGTGGATGTGGTCATTGAGTGCACCGGACGCTTTACCGATATGGCCAAGGCAGGCTTGCATTTGCAGGCTGGTTCCAAGAAGGTGATTATTTCTGCGCCTGCGACCGGGGACATGAAAACCGTGGTCCTGGGTGTTAACGACGAGAGCCTGGACGGTTCGGAGCAAATACTTTCCAACGCTTCCTGCACCACCAATTGTTTGGCCCCCATGGTGAAGGTATTGGATCAGCATTGGGGCATTGAGAACGGTTTCATGACGACCATACACGCTTATACGGCCGATCAGAATTTACAAGATGCCCCCCACAAGGATCTTCGTCGGGCAAGAGCCGCCGCATGCAGCATCGTCCCCACCTCTACAGGTGCCGCCAAAGCCGTGGGATTGGTGATGCCTCATTTGCAGGGCAAATTGAACGGGAACGCCATGAGGGTTCCCATTCCGGATGGTTCGGTGACCGATTTCACGGCGATCCTCCGCAAACCTGCCACCGTTGATCAGATCAATCAGGCTTTTTCGGACGCGGCTGCAGGGCCTATGTCCGGAATACTAGAATATCAAACCGACCCCATTGTCTCGGTGGATATTTTGGGCAACACCCATTCTTGCATTTTTGACGCGGCCTTGACCATGGTGATTGGGAATACAGTGAAAGTGGTAGGCTGGTACGACAACGAATCCGGATATTCTGCCCGAATTGCGGATTTGGCCCAGAGAATTGCTTGACGCCCGGACCATGATTCTTTCGCCGGAGCAATTGGAGTTGGCAGGGGCCAGGGTTTTGATGAGGGTTGATTTCAATGTGCCGCTGGACAAAGAGACCTTGTTGCCCACGGATCTGACACGGATTCGTGCAGCCTTGCCGACGATGGAGTACGTGCTTAATGCAGGGGCTTCCTTGGTTTTGTGCTCGCATTTGGGTAGACCTCAAGGAGCAGCAGAAGACCGCTTTTCTCTTCGCCATGTTGTTTCCTCATTGGAGTCGGTGCTGAATCGAAAAGTTCGGTTCGTCTCGGATTGCATTTCGAAAGAGGCCTTGGAGGCATCTGCAGACTTACAGCCTGGTTCGGTACTCTTGTTGGAAAATGTGCGCTTTCATGCAGGAGAAGAATCCGGAGACCCGGAATTTGCGGCTCAATTGGCTAAGCACGGAAATTGTTATATTAACGACGCCTTCGGTACCGCCCACCGGGAACATGCCTCAACTGCCACCATAGCAAGATTTTATCCTCAACAAAAGGCTGCAGGTTTTCTGATGAAAGCAGAATTGGACCAAGCGACCAAGGTCCTGAACAATCCCTCCAGGCCCTTCACGGCGATCATGGGGGGCGCCAAAGTATCGGATAAACTGCTCTTGATCGAAAATATGTTATCCAAAGTGGATCGCTTGCTCATCGTTGGCGGTATGGCCTATACCTTCTGCAAGGCCATGGGCGGCGAAATTGGCGCTTCGCTTTGTGAAGACGATCGGGTGGAAACGGCTAAAGCTTTGCTCACCAAGGCCGCCGAAATGGGGGTGGAATTGGTGCTTCCGGTGGACTCGGTGGCTGCGGATGCCTTCTCCAACGAAGCCCCAAGGCAAGTGGTGGACAACCATCGGATTCCCCCAGGGTGGATGGGCTTGGACTTGGGTCCCGAGAGCATTCGGGTAATGAGGGATCGTGTGGCGAATTCCCAAACCTTGCTCTGGAACGGCCCTGCAGGGGTGTTTGAGTTCTCTAATTTTCAAGAAGGTACCAGAGCGATGGCGCAGGCCGTGGCTGATGCCACGCGTCTGGGTGCTTTTTCGCTGATTGGTGGCGGTGACTCTGCCGCCGCTGTTCATGCGTTTGGGTTGGAAGACCAGGTTTCTTATGTATCAACCGGAGGCGGCGCCTTGTTGGAATTACTCGAAGGGCAGGTCTTACCAGGGGTTAAGGCCCTTGAAGTGGAATTATAAGGTAGGCCTCTGTTATTCAACCTTTGGAACCGATTATTATGCAGTCTATTCGTTTAAATTTCTTCCTGGCGCCGATGATGGCTCTTGCATTTTTGTTGGCAGGGATTCCTCGGCAATCGTTGGCCTCCGTGACCAACGGAGGGGAGGGAATCGGTGAGGCTGATGCGAAGGCTAAACTTATACGTCAGGTTTTTGATTCCGCATTGGTCAGCGGAAGGGCATACCCCTTGCTGCGGGATTTATGCAAAAAGGCAGGCCATCGTTTGTCAGGCTCGGAAGGTGCAGCACGTGCTGTACTGTTGATGCGGGATTACCTCCAGGGGTTGGGTTTGGATTGTGTTTGGCTGCAGCCGGTAATGGTTCCGCGTTGGGTTCGTGGAGCCGCGGAAAATGGTCAGGTCTTCACAGGGGATGCTGAACCCTACCGATTGCGTATGCTGGCCTTGGGCGGTTCGGTGGGTACCGGACCTGACGGCATTCGCGGGGAGATTATTGAATTCGGGACGCTCAAGGAATTGGAAGAGGCAGATTCGTTGCAAGTCACTGGCAGGGTCGTTTTCTTGAATAAGCCCTTTGATCAACGATTTGTTAGCGCATTCGGGAGTTACGGCGGATGCATCGATATCCGCTTTGATGGGGCCAGATTGGCTGCTGCCAAGGGGGCGGTTGGGGTTTTGATCCGATCCCTAACCCATACGCTGGATACGTTTCCGCATACCGGTTCCATGCAATACGGAAATGCCACTGTTAAGATTCCAGCAGCGGCAGTGAGTACGGTGGATGCCGAATGGATTTCCAAAACCTTGCTCCGACTCAAAAGGTTGGGCAAAAGGCCGAAGGTTGAGTTTACGACCTCTTGTTTACAGTTGCCCGATACCTTGTCGTACAATGTTATAGGCGATTGGTACGGTTCGGATCGCCCCAGAGCCTGGATGGTGGTGGGGGGACATTTGGATTCATGGGATGTCGGTGAAGGAGCCCACGATGATGGTGCAGGTTGTGCCCAATCGGTTGAAGCCTTGCGCTTGCTCCAAGCTGTGCGTTATAAACCTAAGCGAAGCATGAGGGTGGTCTTGTTCATGAACGAAGAGAATGGCACCCGAGGTGCGACAGAGTATGCCCGTTGGTCTGCGGCTTCTGGTGAAAAGCAGCTTATTGGTCTTGAATCAGACCGAGGTGGATTTGCCCCAAGAGAATTTTCGAGCGAGGCAACAGCAGAACGCATTCAGGGCTTACAGCCCTGGCTCAAATGGTTGGAACCTTACGGGGTCTATGCCATTCGCAAAGGGGGTAGCGGTGTGGATGTAGGTTTTCTTCGACCTCAGGGGACTGAGCTATATGGGTTGGTACCGGAGTCGCAACGGTATTTCGATTATCACCATGCGGCCACCGATGTATTCGAATCGGTGAATCGCCGAGAATTGGAATTGGGAGCCGCATCCATGGCCTCCTTGCTCTATCTCCTTGATCAGGAAGGTCCGGTCAGGTAAGCTCTATCAGGAGTTTCGCTGTAGGATGGCGAGAATTTTACAGGGCTTTGAAAGTTCAAGGCGCCATTGGATGAGTTGCACTGCATTTGTTGTTCCACGGGGTACTTCGGAATCGGCCAGGGCCAAACACCGTATGGTATCTTCCGAAAGGATATTCCCCCACGCATGGTTAATGAGTGGGTGTTCCAGGAGCTCTTGGGCAGTGATTGTCATTCCTTGTTGAGGAATTTCATTGAAAGTTAATTCAAGCATCATGATGGATTCCTTGAAATCGATCAAACGAAGAGATCCGTAGGTGGTCATCATTTCGCGATGCGATTGAAGCAGGGGGGAATTTTCCTTTTGAAGGACTTTGACCACATCACGAAGGCCTTGGCTTTGACCCTTACGGCCCAGGTATATGGAATCTTCGGTATTCACGAGCAAGACCTCATCAAGGCCCTGGATGACCACACGCTGCGAGCTAAAATTCAAAAGTAAATTGTTACGGGATTCCAAGGCCAGGTCGGCTGAATTGCTGATAGTATTTCCCTGCTTGTCTTTGGGGAATTCGGCGTCAAGGGCGTCAAAACTCCCCAAATCGGACCAGCCCATGCGGCAAGGAACCACCCTGACCTTGTCGCTATGTTCCAGCACGGCATAGTCAATGCTGATATCGGTCATGGCCAACATTTCGCTCAAGCTGGGATTATAACATTGATTTAGATCCAGCTTGACCCCCAGGCTGGAGGATTCCATAACGGCCTGATGCAAATCCGGTGCAAATCTTTTGAGCTCTTGCAGGTATACCCCGGCCTGAAAACAGAAAATCCCTGCGTTCCAATAATATCCGCCTTGCTCTATATAAGAGGCTGCTGTATTTGCATCGGGTTTTTCTTTGAAGGCCAGCACCACCGATCCTTCCGCCTGAATATAACCAAAACCTGTTTCGGGGTATTCGGGTTCGACCCCGAAGGTCACAAGGTAACCTTGCTTTGCAAACTCAGCAGCCTGAAGAGCAGCACAATGGTAAGCCTGCACATCGCGAATCAGATGATCGGATGGTGTTACCAAAACCACGCTTTCTTCAGGTAACAGACGACAGGCCATTGCAATGGCTGGAGCCGTATTGCGTCCAATCGATTCCAGAATATAGGTTGCTTTGGCTTGGCCCATCTGGCGTTTGGCCAAGGCAAATTGGCTTGAATTGGTGACCACAATATGAGAACTGCACAATTCGGTATGCCTACTTACGGTGCTTTCGAACAAGGATCGACCTTCCACCAGGGGAAGATATTGTTTGGGCATCCGAAGCCTGGATAAGGGCCAGAGGCGGGTACCACTACCTCCGGACATGAGGATATGAATCATTTTCAAAGATACTTTTTTAATCAATCTTAAACCCCTTGATATTTCTATCAAAATATTCTAATTGTGTAAAAAATAGAATAACTTAGAGGATCGTGAAAACAGGTATCAAAAGATTGAGTTTTGAGCAGGTCCGTGAAGCCTATGCTTTGGTTCATTGCCTCAAACAAGACCTGAGACAGTCAATCATTTCACTCTTGCATCGCCATTTGGAACTCACGGCGCATGACATCGCGACCAAAATCGGAATTGAGTCCTCCTTGGCCCATCATCATCTCGGCCTTTTGGTAGAAGCGGGAATTGTGGAGATCACCACGGGACCGACCTCTTCGGTATTTAAACTTAATTACTTAAGCTTGACCAAATACCTCTCTGCCCTTAAGGGCTTGGGTGGGTAATTTTTGTGAACCCGGTATAGGGTAACAGTGCATCGGGAATGCGGATACCATCTTCTTCTTGGTAGTACTCAAGCAGGGCCGCCAGGATACGAGGCAAGGCCAAGGCCGAACCGTTCAGACTGTGGGCTAAACGATTTTTGCCCGATTCTTTTTCTTTGAAACGGAGGCGAAGTCGATTGGTTTGGAAGCTCTCGAAGTTACTTACCGATGAAATTTCCAACCAGCGGCTTTGCCCGGCACTCCATATTTCAAAATCATAGGTCATGGCTGAGGCAAAACCCATATCACCTCCACAAAGTTTGAGGATACGAAAGGGCATACCAAGACTGGAAACCAATTGGGCCACATGATTTTTCATGGCTTCCAGGACAGCATAACTCTGTTCGGGATGCGTGATTTGCACGATTTCGACTTTATCGAATTGATGTAATCGGTTGAGACCGCGTACGTCCTTGCCATAGGATCCCGCCTCCCGACGAAAGCAAGGCGTGTAAGCGGTGTTAAGGATAGGTAAATCGGTTTCTTGGAGCAAGAGATCCCGGTATAGATTGGTCACCGGCACCTCGGCCGTAGGGGCAAGGTATAAACGGTCCTCCGTAACCAAATACATCTGCCCTTCCTTGTCCGGTAATTGCCCTGTTCCGAATCCCGAATCCTCATTGATTAAAATTGGGGGTTGAATTTCGGTGTATCCCGCTGCCGTATTGAAATCCAGAAAATACTGTATCAAAGCCCTTTGGATTTTGGCCCCTTGTCCCGTATAAACCGGAAAACCTGCACCGGTGATTTTCACCCCTAATTCAAAATCAATGAGGCGATACTGGGAGGCAAGATCCCAATGCGGTTTGGAACGCTGTATCTGTTCCGCATTCGGATCGGACACAAAAACCACCTCGTTGTCGGCTGGCCCATTTCCTTCGGGAACCGAATGATGCGGAAGGTTCGGTAAGCGTACAAGTTGTTGATGGATCTCCTCTTGAAGGGCCTGGACCTGGACATCCAGTTCAGCGGTCTGCTCTTTCAGGATGACTACCTCGGCCTTTATTTGTTCGGCTTCTTGAACCTGACCGTTTTTCATTGCCAGACCAACGGCCTTGGCCTGAAGGTTCAAGGTTGCTTGGTTTTGTTCGTAAAGCGTGAGCACCCGCCGCCTCTCATCATCCAACTTGAACAATGTATCCAGTGCCTGTGCAGCATCTGGCACTTTCTTGGTGTTTAGGGCTTTGATAGCTATTTCGCGATGATCGCGGAGATAGGGTATTTGCAACATGGAGGGCAGGATTGAAGGGCAAATTTATTCCAATTCAACCCTTCCTTATCAGCTCTGTCCGCTCATTCGTTGAGGTTTCTTCCAGATGTAAACCAAAACGGCCGCCAAGATCACCAACAAAATGCTAATGATCAGGCTCATGTTGGTGGCCTGCAAACGCTCATGCTGGGCCTGCAGTAGGGATTTTTCGAAGGCCAATTGATCGGTTTTTCGCTGCAAATGTTCGGAGTTGTAAGAGGCTTGAATCTCCATTAGGCGTTGGTCGGATTCTTTGGCCATGATTAGGCTATCCAATTGTCTCCAGGCTTTGAAATGGGCTACAGCTTGTCGTGGATTAGGGGATTCAGACACCACTTCGGCCATCAAGGCATGGGCGCGACGCAGCACGAGCAAATCATCGCAGGCCTTTTTTTCAAAGAGTTGTATGACCTCCGTGCACCAGGCTTTTATAGAATCGCGAGATCCCTTCATTCGGTGCAGGCATTCTGCTTTTTTGGAGAGAATCTGAGCGATGTATTCATTGTTCTGGATGACTTTTGCCAGTAAGAGGCTTTCGCGATACCCCGACAAGGCTTCAGTATATTTTCCGGTTTTGGAATAAACTTCGGAAATATTGCACAGATCGGAACTAATTGCAAGGGTATCTTTGCGGTCTATATCAATTTTGAGTGCGTTGTTATAGTTGGACAATGCGGATGAAAATTTGCCCGTCATTTCTGCTATAACCCCCAAATTATTATAGACATAGCTAATCATGGACGGATCATTTTCGGCCTTGTATTGTATCAAGGCATCTTGGTAGTACCTGTTAGCCTGGGTCCAGTCCTTTTGTTGCGCAAAGATATTTCCTAAATTCAGTGTTACCGCAGTGATCGCATCTTTTCTTCCCAATTTCCTGGCTAATTGCATGCCTTGTAAATAGGATTCGGCCGATGCAGTCAACGCAAGCAATCGATAATAGGCATTTCCTTTCAAGATATAACAGCTCATCAATCCACTGCTGTCGTTGGTCCGGTTCATGATTTCCTCAGCCATAAGCGCTTCGGTAATGCACTGTTGGCTTTTGTTTTGGACCTGGTAACTTTTGGCTTTGGTTAGATAAAAGTCCCCTCGAAGCTTTTCGGGTAATTTGCCTGGAACCGGAACCTGCCGCAGGAGGCGAAGGGCCTCTTGAGGCTGTTCCCTGTAAACTTCATTCGCTTTTCTGATAATATCCTCGGCTTGATTGGGCGGGGCATACGAGGGTTGGCTAGTGTTCTGTGCCAGGTGGTCCATTGCGACCAGGGCCAGGCAAAACAGAACGCTCAGAAATATTTGCGGGAAACGTAGGATTTCTTTCAATTTTGGCCCAAAAATTGATAATTTCTTTGGAAATATAAGACGAGCAATTTACTTTTGGTCATTCTAAGGGCAGGACACCTAGAACCCTTTCGGAATATCCGATAATCCGGTTCAATCCCCCTTGATTCCCAACCTTCTCAATTTAACCTGATCCAATCCTTGGAATCCTGCTGTGAATAACCTTATACGGGTTGTTCAAAATTTTGAATTTTCATCAATTATCCACTCCACTAATTCAGTATTGTGTCCGAATCCAAAGGTAGAGGCCGACCTCGTAAGGTCCAGGCCGAGGCTGTAACCGAGCCTGTCCATGTTGAACCACGCCGTCCACGAGGTCGCCCACCCGTGGATCCCGCCAAGCGGGCGATTTTGCCCGAAATCGAAACGGGACCAGAGCCGGTGATTCCAGAACCAGAACCGGATACGGCCTCTGAATTTGCTTTTGATTCTATTCCATTGGCCACCGATCTGCCTTCAGAGGGGGACCATGGAGGCGATCAGCCCGAAGATGCTCAGGAAGGCTCAGAGATTGATCGCGGTTCACGGGATTCATCCACCCTTCAAAATGCCGCAACCAGAAGACCTCGTGGACAGCGACAAGAAGAAGGATCCGGCCTACATTCCTCAGACCGCTTTGCGTCAAGGCAAGGGTCAGCCTCAGAGAGGCAGGGTATTGCAGATAGGCAGGGCTTCAGGGCTGGCCAAGGAGGTGAACCACGAAATGAACAGCGTGGTGATTTCCGGACCGGCACCTCGCCAAGAAATGAGCCTCGTTCAGGAGGCCCGCAAGATGTGCGAAACCCTCAGCCAAACCGTAACCGAGAATGGGAAAAGCGTGAACCCAAGCCTTCGGATCGCTACGCCTTCGAATCGGTGATTCAAATCGAAGGCGTCTTGGAGCCTACCCCGGATGGCTTTGGCTACCTGCGGTCTTCCGATTAC
>Ga0214917_10008083_pt1 | contig 10444 bp, 16 predicted proteins | sample LL_1208_BB_MetaG_FD_177983 | JGI IMG/M metagenome (GOLD analysis project Ga0214917, IMG submission 177983) | Freshwater microbial communities from Lake Lanier, Atlanta, Georgia, United States - LL_1208_BB | ecosystem: Environmental > Aquatic > Freshwater > Lake | place: USA: Georgia | collected...
GCGGTTGGGAATCTAGATAATTCATAGACGACGCATTGCGTTGTATCTTCTTTAACACCGATAACAATTCTATCTTTAACAAAACCTATTGCTTGAACTGTTAGTGTTGTTACTGAGTTTGGCTTAGCCCATATCTTAGAAACAACCATTGATGTACTGACAGTATAAACACCATCACTACCTCCAACAATTGCATTGTTTCCATCTGTTGTTAGAACTTGAGCCGTGATAGATGTAGCAAGCGATGTTGAGGTTGCAGCATTAGTAGAAGCGTTATAGTAATAAACGTTCCCACCCTGAATATAGAAAGTTCCACCAGTCACTGTTGCTGGCTTAGCTGTTATAGCAGTAGTAGAAAAGTTAGTTGTACTTGGAAGTAAGTTAATTGAGCCAGTATTTGAAAATACATCTATATTATTAGACTCATAGTATCTATATAAATCAGACGCATCAGCATCATAGTAGCGCTCGCCAGCGCCATGATGCCATGATGTTGCAGACCGAAGCCACCAGTTAGATAGAGAGTTTTCACCAGCGGTAGAGCCTTGGTCAATACGTTCCTTTTGATAAGTCGTAGTAATACGACTAATGCGGTTCTGGTCTGAGGCAGCAGACAACCAAGGTGTATTACCTATTGCATAACTAGCTGCAAAATCCTCGCGTTGGTATTTAACCAACGCTGTAGGAATTGCTTGGCTAAGAATGATGGGTAAGTCACCAACAATTTTTTTGTTATTAGTTGCCACGGTTTACCTCTACTTCTTTGGACAATGCTGACAGCAGTTAGATGTATCTTCCTTTGGATAAGGTTTCTTATCTGGTAGTGGTTTAACCACAGCCTTGATTTGATTAACTAGCTTAGGCTGGTTTAGCCACCAGAACCAAGGGCTGGTGTCATCACCGCAACCATCATTAATAGAAATATGAAGATGTTTATTATGCTGATTGCTGCCAGTATAAACTCTATTACCTTGTTTAGCTTTTTCTTTAGACCAAATTTTTCCTTGAAAAATCAAATACTTAACGCGCTTATCTTCTTTAAGTTTTTCAAAGATTGTAGAACAATCAATTCCATTAACTGGGTCATGGGTGAGGTCGACTGCTAGCCCAGTATTGTGGTCCGAAGTCGGGCTTGCTTTCAGATGAGCAGCACTGGGCAGGAGCCCATCGCTTGCTGTCTTCCGCTTGGGTGCTAATGCCGTCGCTTGGCGCAGCACAGCAATTGCAGCAGGCGTGGCTTTCTTGGCTACAGTTGTCATTCATTTCACTTATCTGCTAATAATTTGAAAAGGTCGTCTACTCTTTGTTCTAATCTCGCGACTGCATCACGCATACTTGTGCCAGAATTCGGCTTGAGTTCAGCAAGGTAGTGCTTGACTAACCAACGAACTGAGCCAGCAAAGCTGGCAACTATTGTGGTAACCGCTACAGCGATACCAGCCCATTCGTTGGTGCTCATTATTCTGTCTTTCCGAACGCTGAGTCAGATGTATCTAAAGCACGAAGCACGACGGGCAACACTGCCACGACTCCCGCTGTGAAAATTGCTTTGAGCCCCGCTGAGTCAAGAGTGAAGATATCCCCACCAGTAGCAGTAAAGGCAGCAAGGCAAGCGCCAATGAAATGGCGAACATAGCTTTTAATAGCTGCAAAAGTTTTTTCATTCATTTATTTCTCCTTAATTATTAACGAGGGATTTTAACCCACTCTTTATTTGGTTCAAACCAAGACCATCTATAACCAGCAACTGGTTCTGGCTCTGGAATTGGCGGTTCCCAAACAAGCGTTTCGGAATTTAGTTTCCAAGATGCTCCTGGTTGTGGTGCAATGAACGCATCTAATGCTTCATCATATTTCCATCCAATGCCTGCATAGTTTCCACGAAATGGTTTTTCACCTAATGAATGTTTATTACCTTGTGTGTTATATGAAGTTTGTTTACATTTAAGACCAGTAATTTTTGCATATTCTAATTCCCAGTTTATGCCATCCTCATTTTTGTCTTTTCCAGTAATTACATTAACAACAATGTTACTTTCATTTAATAATGCGTAATGTGCCATAGTTTCTCCTTATGCTACCGTCACTGAACCAGTACCACCAGTAAATTTATATATTTTAATTCCGTTTCTAGAGGATGTGTCTAATGTATAAGTTAAACCGCCACCGATAGAAGAAAATGAATATGCTGAAGGAAGTGCAACAATTACAATTCCTGAACCGCCATTTCCACCTGTTTGACCAGTAATTCCATGACCACCACCGCCACCACCAGTGTTAGCAGAGCCATTTCTACTTCTTCCATCAGATGGATTTGCACCACCCATTGCTCCACCACCAGAACCACCCGAACCACCGTCGTTTTGACCAGAGCCATTATTGTAGTAACCAGCACCACCACCACCTGCGTAATATGTTGCAGTACCAGTAATAGATGATTGTGCTCCTATACCACCAGCACCATTTCCGCCTGCTGTTCCATCTTGACCAGCAGCACCTTTACCGCCACCACCACCACCTGCGTAATGAGGAGAACCATCGTTAACATTCATACCACCGTTATTACCTTCACCAGAAACTCCAGAGCCTCCAGAATAATTACTGCGAACGGAACCACCGCCAGAACCGCCATTCTCACCTTGACGAATAGTGCCATTACCTTCTGAACCGCTACCTCCGCCACCAGTAGTTGTTATTGAACTAAATTGAGAACCAGCACCATTACCACCCCTAGATGAAGGACTCGAAGTTCCAGCACCGCCACCACCAATGGTTATGGTATGTGTGCTACCCGATGACACTGCAAGCGAGCCAGTTTTCATACCACCAGCACCACCACCAGCAGCTCCGTTAGATGTACCAGCACCAGCACCACCAGCGACAACAAGATATTCTGCCATGATTGGAACTGTAACGGAGTTTGATGCCGAACTTTCTAAGCTAGTTCCATTTGCGTTTGTTGCTTTAATCTTAAAAGTATAAGATGAGTTAGCAGATAGACCAGTAAACGCATGGGATGTACTAGATGTAGTTGCTGCGGTTTGTGATGTTTGGGCAGTTGTGCCATTTAAGTATGGGGTAATAGTAATGGAAGAAATATTTTTACCACCATCATTATTTAGAGTCCAAGTTACTGTTATATCTGATGTTACTGAAGATGTAGATGCCGTTCCAATAGTCGGAGCCTGTGGAACAGTTGTTACTGTAACGTTTGCTGGAATGCTTCCAGGACTTGTTCCAAAACCATTGTACGCAGTACCGCTTAATGAATATACTCCTGGACCGCCAACAACCAATGTAGCGGTAGTAAGTGAAGTTGCTCCAGTTGTGTAAGTTAAAGCACCACTTGTTGCAGTTCCCGTATATCCATAGGGAGCGCCACCGTTTGTTCCAGCAACAAATGTAATAGTGATTGCACCGCTTGTATAGGCACGGCTGGTTCCAACATCTACTCCACTAACTGTTGGAATTCCCGCAGGGGCAGAACATGGAACCCAATTGGTTCCATCATAAATTTCAAGAAGTCCTAATTGTCCATTGTAATAAACATCACCTTGTGCTGGACTAGATGGTCGAGCTGCGGTGCTTCCAGTAGGAATACCACCCTTAAAAGGATATTGCGATAGTGCCATTAGTTAATCTCCACTCCGCTAATATGAAATGTAACAGCAGTTGTTGATGCAAAACCAGTAATTGTCTTAGCTGGATTATTTGCTGGAATGACTTGTTTCATATCAAAACCAACAACTGCATTAGCGTCAAGTTTGATTGCTGGCACGATAACTACGCCATCAATACTAACTGTTGCACTAGACGCAGAAGTTGCAGCATTAGCAATAACAATATTTGTTACCACTGCAAGTGTGCTTGTATTAGGAGCGGTATAGAGAGTTGCACTGGAAGTTGTTGCTGCAGTTCTTGCCAGTACTTTAGTTGTTGTAGCCATTAGTTACTACCTTTCTTAGTACGCACCCATGATGTTCATGAGTGTTATATCTATTTCTTTTGAATTTGCATCAAGGGATGCGTATGTTGCTGTTACTAACTTAGTAAGACCATTAATTGTTGTGACTGTTGAACCAGAAGCTATAAGTGTTGAACCGAGTGTTGGTGCTGAATAAGAGCTTGTTGCATTGATTGCCGTCCAACCACTTCCAGTCCATACGTTCATTTGACCAGTACTTGAGTTAAAGTAAAGAGCTCCAGTTAATAATGCATTTCCATCATTATCTAATGTTGGAGCTACTGTCTTGGTTCCAAGATATCGGTCATCAAATTCGTCATAAGTTGTTGCTGCGCTAGATGCTGAAGTGGCTGCAGAACTTGCAGAGGTAGCAGCCGAAGATGCAGAGGTTGCTGCAGATGAGGCTGATGTCGCTGCATTAGCTGCAGATGTAGTTGCAGTTGCTGCTGAGTTAGTAGCTGTAGTCGCTGAAGCAGCAGCTGATGTAGCACTTGTTGCAGCAGCCGTTGCGCTGGCAGCAGCGCTTGTAGCACTGGTTGCAGCAGCAGTCTGTGATGTTAAAGCACTTGATGCTGATGTCGCAGCAGAGGTTGCGCTAGTGGCAGCAGCAGTAGCCGAGTTAGCTGCGCTAGTTGCGGATGTTTGAATAGCAGCAACGGAAGCAGCAGCAGTAGTTGCACTATTGGCTGCAGAAGTTGCAGAGGTAGCAGCAGCGGTTGCGCTTGCTGCAGCAGACGTTGCCGAAGTTGCAGCCGAGGTTTGGCTAGTTAATGCAGATGATGCACTGGTTGCTGCTGCGGTAGCAGATGCTGCTGCAGAGGTAGCAGATGTGGCTGCTGCTGTTTGAGATGCAAGAGCAGAAGTTGCTGAAGTGGCAGCAGCGGTGGCTGACGCAGCAGCGCTGGTTGCCGAAGTTGCTGCAGCAGTAGCTGAATTTGCAGCCGACGTAGCAGATGTTTGAATAGTTGCTACCGAGTTAGCAGCAGATGTGGCTGACGTTGCAGCGGATGCAGCAGAAGTTGCTGCTGCAGTAGCACTGGTCGCTGCAGATGCTGCGGATGTCGCAGCAGCAGCAACTTGAGCATCAGCAAAGTCTTTACGAACAGCATCGCTAGATGATGTTGGTGTAGCAAGGTTTGTAATCTTAAATCCACCAGCAGATAGGTCAGAACCTAAAGTTGCGCTGGAGTATGTACCACCAGTAATTGTTGCGGTAGATGTAAATGTACCGCTAATTGTTGCACCAGCAATTGTTGGAGTATTAACCGTTGGAGATGTTAATGTTTTGCTAGCTAATGTTTGAGCACCACCAGTGCCAACAATATCTCCAGTTACTCCGTGTGCTGTAGTGGCAGCTTCATGGCTGCGAGAATCAGCAAAGTCACGAGCAGATACGCCATGTTCTACTGCTGCACCAACTGAGTGGGACTTTGAGGTTGAGCCATCAACACCTCGAACTACCGTAAATGCCGTACCAACTTTACCACTTACTTCAACAATTTCTTCATTGGCTGTATCTTTTTCAAGAATAAGCGAGAACGGGTACTGCGATGGCAGACCAGTTGTAACAGCCAGCGTTAAGCTGGTGCTTGTAGTGCTTGAATCGATAGCACTAGAGAGCGTAGTTTTAGCAGCTGTTGAGCTGTAATAACGTGTAATTGATGGCATTTATTACCTCGTATACTGTATTGTGTTTAGGAAGTTGGCTTGCTGCTTTGCAATTTCTTCTGCAAGGCGAACGGTATAAAGCTGGAATATATATTTAGCAGCGGTAGTAGATGCCCCAGCTTGTACTGGTTGGTCAAGAGCATCAGCAGATACCGATGTTGCAGTAACCTTTCCAGGGTCTACTGTTGAAAGTAGACGGTACATAGCGCCAAGACGCACAACGTCTTCGCATGATGCAGGCAACCCAGAAACAGTTAAGTCTTGGTTGTCTGTAATAGTTGTTGGATATTTTGTATATTGAACATTTACTGTGCGACCAGGCATTGGTGATTCTTTTAGAATCAAAGCCTGTTTAATTGTATTTGTTGTGGTATCAAAATAGTTTGTATCTAATCGCCAGTTCTTGATAATAGACCAGACACCTGTTGAGTCTGGGACATCCCATGAGATACCAGTAATGTCTACTAATGAGTTTGGCATAATATATGAATAATCAGAACCATTAAATGTAAATGTTTCGTAAGAAATGCAAGGAAAGTTCATGCCCTTGATTGTTTCTAAAATAGCCCGCTTGACCTGAGTCTTTGGGAAAATTGGATTGTTTCGTACAACTGAACCAGAAACATGGCTTGTTGCTGTAGTACCACGCCAGCCACGACCAACTGGATTACCGTTGGTGCCTAGTATCTGAACAGTACCGCTTGAGGAGATTGCTTTTTTAACATAGATAAGTTCATCATCAATCTCGATGATACCTTTACTTAAAGAACTGACATCATCAACAAGCATTGTCACATCTGCTGATGTAACGGCGCTGGTTATGATTGTGACCGATTCCTGGTTTCTTACATAGGAATTAATTTCAGCAATAGTTTGCTCGGTCAGCTGGTTTAATGTTGCCATTATGCTTGCGCTGCCCTTCCGATAACGTCAGATGCCCTGACTGCTTTTTGTATATCTTTCATTTTTGTAGAAGCTGGTTGAATTCCAAGTTTGCGAGCATCTCTATAAGCGCTCAATTCTTTATCTGTATTCTTAATATCTGCTGCCACGCGTTCATTACCAATGCTTAAATTTGCTGCACGAAGACAGTCGCCCCATGACTCATGGTCTTGGGTTGGGCATCCACTTCTACACTTCGACAATGTAATCTCCGTATCCAGCAGCCGTTAGTTCTGTTGCTTCAGCTTCTGTAATTGGGTTGTCATAACCACCACGTAGAACGCGGTCGTAATCTTTTAACGTACTATCTTGTGGCGATACAATGGTTGACCAAGCACCATTCTTCTTAACCACAGTCTTACCCCATGGATAAGAAACAAACCAAAGGTCATTTTGCATACCAAGTTTGATTCTCATGGTTGGTCCACGAAATATCTTTGCCATTACCATTTCACCTTATCTGCCCAATACGCTGCAGACATAACACCCTTACTAATGTTTTTAGCATGACGGGCTTTGAATGATTGGCGACGTTGACGGTATGCTTTTGTTTCTCCAGCTTTCTTGGGGGAACCAGATACACCCTGTTGACCAAATCGAATAGTCTTTACTTGTGAGCCAGATTTGGCTACAACAACATGTGACTTTGTTGGATGACTTGGAGTACGCTTAGGCTTATTGAAGCCCGCTACGCCCGCTCTCTTTAGCCTTGGGTCCATTCTTCTTATACTCCCCGACTTTTCCTAGTACTGATTGGATACGCCCATCTTTACGAAGGCGAACAACCATTCCGTCTTTAATTTGTATTGGGTTGAAGCCGTGATGCGACTTGTACTTACCCGACGACATTACTTTTTCTTTACTTTAGGCTTCTTGATTCCAGGCTTTGACTTACCAGTAATTGACAAGGCAATTGCAATTGCTTGCTTAGGATTCTTTACTACCTTGCCACCCTTACCAGAATGTAATCCACCAGCCTTAAACTCATGCATTACTGCTTTAACTGATTTCTTTGGCATTACTTCTTCTTCTTTACTTTTGGTTTCTTAACGCCGTATTCCATTTTGCGTTCTTTAGCGCCTTCTGATTTTTCATGCTTTTTCATGGCAGCCATTGACTTGTACTTTTCACCTTTTGCAGACATTACTCTGTATCCTTTTCACTAAATTCTGGTTCATCTAATTCCCAATCAGGAAGGTGTCGAACCATAAGTTCCCACGCTTCACCTTCTGTAAACCCTGCCGAAGCAAATGAGTTATATAACTCGTGTGCCTGTATTGCATATTCTTGGAGTGGCGTAAAGAAATCAATTGGCAATTCTTCAGCCTTCTTTTTCTTAGCCATTTATCTCCTTGTGTGGAGAGGGGTGGTTGCCCACCCCTCTCACTAAGTAAACTACGCTGTTGCGATGCTTGACTTGGTCTGGATGACGTAACGTGCTTCCTTGCGGAAGATGTTCCATCCAAGAAGTCCCTTCCAACCCGCTGGGCGGAAGCGCATCAACTTGTCGGTTACAGGACCGATAACTGTCTTTGGCTCGTAAGAAACAGCCTCAAGAAGAGCCTGCTTTCCGAGAAGAACAGTTGCGTATACCTTTGAAGTGCCAGAGCCAGATACTGACTCGCAGCGTGGAGATTCGATATAACGAACTTGGTCGAAAATACCGATTTCACCATTCCAAAGGTTGGCAACGCCAGCCTCTGTATAGGTGTGAGGCAACTGCCATACAGCAGAACCAGAGCTCTGAGCTTCGGAACGAAGGTCATAAGATACATCTGGGTGAATTAGTGCTGTGTAGAGTCCACCGTCACGTGGCTGTACGTTTGCGCCACGAAGCTTGGCAACACCCTTACGTGCAAGAGCAGCGGTTAGGTATGGAGCTGTGGTGCTTGAAGATACGTTCTCTCCGTTGATGGTTGATTCATCAGCAGATGATGTACCTGTGTAACGCATTGTTGCAAGAGATGTGAGCTTGGTCCAAACTAGGGAGTCAAGTGAGTCACGCATGTTGAATGACAACATGTCTGCAACAGCTGGGTCGATTGCTGAAATTGACTCAAGAGCAAGACGCTCAGTTGTAATTACGGCATTACCGTATTCATCAACTGTAACATTCACCTTATTGGTGTTGCTAAGTGTCACTGCGTCTGGGTCTTGTGTTTGTGTTAGTGCAGTAGTTGCACGTGATAGGTCCTGATAGACCTGGAAGACGACTGTGTTACCTGGGTTTGTTACATCGACAGGACGCTTGTCCGCAAACTTGCGGAACATTGGTTCTGAACGAAGGTTAAACTCAATGTACTTGTCATACGCCGTCTGAATCAAGTTCGACATCGTTGATGTCGTAGTTGACGTTGCTGGTGTAGTAGGCATGATTTCCTTCTAATTAGGTTGACTTGTGGATGTGTCAGCCTTTGAGTAGGTTGCTTAGTTCCTCTGGCGAACCTGCGTTCGCAATACGAGAAGCTAAATCTTGACCAACAAATGGGTCAATTGTGCCGTCATCAAATTCTGACATTTGCTCAAATGCTTGAGCGTCAGGGGACGGAGTCCCCTCTTCAACGGCTTCGATACCAAATGCATCGCCGTATTCATTTAACCATTGTGCGACAGCATCCTCGTCTGGCTCGACATCATCTGGGATGAATTGAGCTATTCGTGGATTAAGTCCGAAACTTTCTAAGATTTCCCCAACAGATGCTTCATGACTTAGTGTTGTATACTCTGCAAGAATTTCATCGCGTTCCTTAACTTGCTTCTGGAGCGCATCGATTTGCTTGCGAAGTTTCTTTACTAGGTCAGTTCCACTGCCATTGTCTTCATCTTCGAAGTCGTACTCTAGGTATTCTTCTGCCATTGTTTTCTCCCTTATTAGTAGTTAAACCCTCTTCGGGTTTTGCATCACACGTACTCCTCACCAGGGGTAGTGATTCGTAGACGTGATGACTTCCAGACTTATACACATCACCAGGGCTGGACGGTCTGGGACGGAATCTATTAAACGTCAGGTGTTCTTAAACGAGAACCCAACGATGTTTTATCAATAGCGCCTCGCTGTTGGAACTTAGCGCGTTCTTTAGATGCAAGCTTCTTAGTCTTAATACCAACTTCAGCACCACCTGCAAGACCTAGCGACTCACGTGCTAAATCTTCAGTGCCAGCGGTTTCACCATAAAGGCTAAGTAGTCGTCTGTAATCTGCTTGTTCACGAGCACCAGTCTGGAATGCACGTTCAGCAGCATCTGATTTACCAGCCTTGGTAATCTCTTCAGCAAATCCCTTAGAGATTCCATCTCCGTATCCTGCACGGGTGGCTGCGCCACCAACTTCTGCAGATGTGTACATCAACTTGGCTTGCTCTGTTGAATACTGGTAACGAGAATTGATAGCATCAAATGCCTTCTCATTATCTAGGAGATAGGCAACTAGGTCACCAGTACTTAAGTCATAATAATCTTTAAGTGCCTTAACAATTGACTGGTCTGCTTTTTGCAGAGCATTCTGTGCAATATTGACACGTGATGTTAATTCGCTAATGCTAATTGCATTAGAAATCAAATTAGTAAAATCATCTTGCTGGTCATAGAATCCAGCTGGTAGTCCTGCTTCTTGAAGAACTTCTCGGTAACCGTCTTCGGCTGCAATGTATTCTGCTGGGCTAAGAAGTCTGTCACCAGGACGACCTTTACCTTCAGCAATACGTTTACGTATTGCTTCATTAGCAGCAAATCTAGTCTTATATGCATCACTGGAATAAATAGTATTTAATACCTGAGCATCGGTAGGCATAATGTTTTCTTCATAAACTTTATCGATGGTATCCATTAAAGACTTAATAAAGGTATCGCCAAGTCCAGTATTCTCAAACAT
>Ga0214917_10008085_pt1 | contig 10443 bp, 10 predicted proteins | sample LL_1208_BB_MetaG_FD_177983 | JGI IMG/M metagenome (GOLD analysis project Ga0214917, IMG submission 177983) | Freshwater microbial communities from Lake Lanier, Atlanta, Georgia, United States - LL_1208_BB | ecosystem: Environmental > Aquatic > Freshwater > Lake | place: USA: Georgia | collected...
TGTGCATTAGGAACATGGCCTTCAGCCCACTCGTCGTCTTCTCTTACGTCTAGAACAAAACCGCCGTGTTCAATAACATCAGCCAGTTCTTCAATGCTTACTTCGGTTGCCATGTATTACTCCTTCTCCTAACTAGTTTAGTTATCCTAGGTTTAGGGGATTAGCAAAGGAAGATTATGAGCAGAGTTAGAAATTTGTTTACTGCTGTTCTAGCAGTTTCGCTTATTGCAGGTTTAGCTGGTTGTGCTCCAGCAAAGCTAGAGGTAACCGACAAGGTTGCAATCGTTGATGTGAGAACACCTGAAGCATTTGCTATTTCTCATATGGAAGGTGCAATCAACGTAGATTACAGTGACCCTGATTTTATGATCAATGCCGCAATGCTAAAGCCAGCAGACAAGTTCTATGTCTACGGAGAAACCAGTGATCAAGCTGGCGAAGCCGCTAGTGACCTGATGAGCCTAGGGCTAACCGAAGTAACTAACCTAGGTAATTTTGAAGATGCTCAGGTAGTTCTTCCTGTGGGTGTCAGCAAATAATGGACTCCAATTACTGGGACGAAAAGTACTCTGTTGAAGAGTTCATCTATACCAAGGTAGTAAACCGTTTTGTTGTTGAGCTCTGCGGTGATCTTGAAGTTTCGGGAAACAGGCGAGCAATTGAGCTAGCCGGTGGTGAAGGTCGCAATGCAGTTTGGTTAGCCAAACAGGGTTGGCAAGTTGAGAACATTGACTTCTCGCAAAAAGCTCTAGATAAATACCTTACCTTTGCTAAAGAAGAGGGAGTTGCTGAACTCTGTTCAGCCAACTGTGCTGATGCCTTGGAGTTTCAGCCTCTGGTAAGCCCTGTTGAGTTAGCAGTAATTGCCTATCTCCAGATCCCAGAGGCCAAGCTTGAAATTGCAACTAGACGCTTGGCTAGCCATGTGGCTGAAAGTGGATACCTAATAGGTGTTTGGCACTCTAGGGATAACCTCACAGGTGGTTTCGGTGGTCCAAGAGACCCTGATGTCTTACCTAATGTTGAGACCATCACTAAAGCTCTAGAGGGGACTGGGCTTGAGATTCAAGTCCTAGAGAACCGTGAAGGGCAGATCCAGACCAAGGAAGGGCTAAAGCCCTCTACCACCTTGGTTCTGCTGGCTAAGCGAGGACAGTAGTACTGCTGAAGTAAAGTTGTACTAAACGAGTTTGAAAGAATCCAAGTGACTGAGCAGATAAATATTGGTGTTATTGGTGGGGATGGAATTGGCCCTGAGGTCACAGCCCTAGCTCTAGAAGCGCTTCACCTAGCCACCCGTGGCTCTGGGGTTGAGTTCGTCACTAAGGAATATGACCTAGGTGCTAGACGATACAACGCCACCGGTGAAATCCTCACTGATGCCGATATGGCTTCCCTTGCTGAACACGATGCGATTTTGCTTGGCGCTATCGGAGACCCAAGCGTTCCTTCAGGTGTTCTTGAGCGTGGACTACTACTAAAACTTAGATTCAGCTTTGACCACTACATCAACCTAAGACCAACCAAGTTATACCCAGGAGTTATTTCTCCTCTGTCCGATCCAGGTGAAGTTGACTTTGTTGTTGTTCGTGAAGGCACTGAAGGTGCTTACGTTGGTAACGGTGGAGCAATACGTGTTGGCACAGAAAACGAAGTTGCAAACGAGACTTCAGTAAACACTCGCTTTGGTGTTGAGCGAACAGTTCGTTACGCATTCGAACTTGCAGCTAACCGTGACCGCAAGAAGCTAACCCTTGTGCACAAGCACAACGTGCTAGTAAACGCTGGTTGGTTGTGGCAGCGCACTGTTGATGAAGTTGCTAAAGAATTCCCAGCTGTGAAGGTAGATTACCAACACGTTGATGCAGCAACCATTTACCTGGTTACTGACCCAGAACGATTTGATGTCATTGTTACAGATAACCTATTTGGTGATATCTTGACAGACCTAGCCGCTGCTATCGGTGGTGGTATTGGAGTAGCTGCTTCAGGAAACATAAATCCAACTGGAGCATTCCCTTCAATGTTTGAACCTGTTCACGGTTCTGCTCCTGATATCGCAGGTAAGGGAATTGCTGATCCAACAGCTGCAATTCTCTCTGCCGCTATGTTGCTAGATCACCTAGGCAACCCTGTTGCTGCAGCAAGAATTGAAAGAGCAGTTGCTTCAGATCTTGCTACTCGCGGAGACTCTAAGCGCACTACAGCTGAAATCGCTCAAAGTATTTTCGCTCAACTATAGAAGAGGAAGAAAATGGAATTCAAGGTAACCAGATCTAGTAATCCACTTCCCGATGCCGAGCGTGAGGCAATTCTAGAAAACCCTGCCTTCGGTGTGAACTTCACTGACCACCAGATCATCATTGAATGGACTAAAGACGGTGGCTGGCAGAATGCCAGAGTTGAACCATACGGTCCAATGTTGCTAGACCCATCAAGTGCAGTGCTTCACTACGGCCAAGAAATCTTTGAAGGTATCAAGGCATACCGTCACCAGAATGGTTCTATTCACACCTTTAGACCAGAAGCTAACGGAGCTAGATTACAAAAGTCTGCCCACCGCATGGCACTTCCAGAATTACCAATCGAACTCTTTGTTGAGAGCCTTAGACAACTGATTGCAGTTGATGGAGCTTGGGTTCCAAAGCCAGTAAACGAAAAAACTTTGTACTTCCGTCCATTCGAAATTGCAGCAGAGAACTTCCTAGGTGTTAGAGCAGCTCATCGCGCAGAGTATCGAGTAATTGCATCTCCTGTCGGTCCATACTTCACCGGTGGGCTAAAGCCAGTTTCAATCTGGATTGCTCTTGATTCTGCAAGAGCAGGTAAATACGGAACTGGTGAAGCTAAAACCGGTGGTAACTATGCTGCAAGCTTGCTAGCTCAAAACGAAGGCTATGAGAACGGTTGTTCTCAGGTGCTCTTCCTTGATGCAGCAACTCACACCGAGATCGAAGAACTCGGTGGAATGAACGTATTCTTCGTATACAAAGACGGTCACGTAGTGACACCTTCTCTGGATGGGACCATTCTTCGAGGTATCACTCGTGACTCAATCATTCAGTTACTGAAGGATAAGAACATCACGGTTGAGGAAAGAACTGTCACACTAGCTGAGGTTCGTGAGGGTTATAACTCAGGTGAAATTACTGAGGTATTTGCCTGTGGCACTGCAGCCGTTATTACTCCGGTTGGACAATTCAAATCTAGAGAAGAAGTTATTGGTCCGGTTAACCCACAACCAGGTGAACTAACCACAGCTCTAAGAGAAGAGCTAACCGGTATTCAGTATGGACTTATTCCAGATCGTCACAACTGGTTGGTCAAGCTAAGTTCATGATAATAGCTAAGTTCATCGTTGGAGATAAAGTCTCCTGGGGTGTAGTTGATGGTCCTGAAGTGGTTGTCTTTAGAGGACACCCTGTCTTTCAGGGTTATGAAACAACAGGGGAGAGAATCCCACTCAAAGATGTTCAACTACTACCTCCAGTTCTACCAACCAGCAAGATCGTTTGTATTGGTAAGAACTATGCAGATCATGCAGCTGAGATGGGTGGAGAAGCTCCTGCAGAACCACTTATCTTCATCAAGCCACTAACCACTGTCATAGGTCCAAGTGAATCAATAGTTTTACCGTCCATCTCTGAGCAGGTAGATCACGAAGGCGAACTGGCTATTGTTATTGGTCAAGTTGCTAAGGATGTTTCTGTCGATAAGGCATTGGATTATGTCTGGGGTTTCACCATCGCTAACGATGTGACTGCAAGAGATATTCAAAACAAAGATGGTCAATGGACTAGAGCTAAGAGCTTCGATACTTTCTGTCCACTTGGTCCTTGGGTTGAAACAGAGTTTGTAGTTGATGGTCAGATTCTAGAAACTAGAGTTGACGGTGAGATTAGACAGCACGCATCAGTTGATCTTCTGATTCACAAAGTGCCTAGAATCATCCAGCACGTAAGCCAGGTAATGACCTTGCTACCAGGAGATGTCATCCTCACTGGAACACCAGCAGGTATCAGTCAGATTGAATCAGGTCAGTCGGTTGAGATAAGCATTGAAGGCATCGGGACTCTAACTAACCCTGTCGCTTAGACTTATCTGGTTATGTCAAACCAAATCACTGCACCTTTTACCACTGCCTCAGGTAGTGATGTTCGCGTACGTTTCTGTCCTTCTCCAACTGGAACTCCTCACGTAGGGCTAGTTAGAACAGCACTGTTTAACTGGGCTTACGCTCGTCACACCGGTGGAACCTTCGTCTTCCGCATCGAAGATACCGATGCTGAAAGAGATAGCGAAGAGTCTTTTGAGATGATTCTCGATGGTCTCAAGTGGTTGGGTCTGAACTGGGACGAGGGTGTTGGTGTTGGTGGGCCTAATGAGCCTTACCGACAGTCTCAAAGAACTGACATTTATCTAGATGTAATTGAGAAGTTAAAGGCGTCGGGTCATATCTACGAAAGCTTCCTAACCGGTGAAGAGATCGATGAGCGTAACAAGGCTAATGGTCGCGCTGTTCAGCTAGGTTATGACAACTCTGAGAGAGAGCTCTCTGACGAGCAGAAGGCTGCTTATAAGGCAGAAGGTCGATCACCGGCTCTGAGGCTTCGTGTTCCAGATGTTGATATCACCTTTACAGACCTAGTTCGAGGTGAGATTACTTTCCCTGCTGGATCATTCCCTGACTTTGTTGTGGTTAGACCTAACGGCCAACCGCTATACACCTTGGTCAACCCAGTTGATGATGCACTAATGGGGGTTACCCATGTACTTAGAGGAGAAGACCTCTTGTCTTCAACTCCTAGACAGATTGCTCTATACAACGCGATGTTTGAAGCAGGTATTACTAAGTTCATTCCTCAGTTCGGTCACCTCCCATTTGTAATGGGTGAAGGTAACAAGAAGCTCTCTAAGCGTGACCCAGAATCAAACCTGTTCCACCACAGAGACCGTGGTTTTATCCCAGAGGGACTTTTGAACTATCTAGCACTACTTGGCTGGAGCATTAGTGCTGATCGAGATGTCTTCTCACTAGAAGAGATGATTGCAGCATTTGATGTCAAGGATGTCAATCCAAATCCAGCTCGCTTTGATCAGAAGAAGGCAGATGCAATCAACGCAAGCCACCTGAGACTCCTAAGTGTTGAAGATTTCGCTGGACGTATCGTTCCTTACCTGCAGAGCGCTGGTGTCTTAGGTAAAGAAGTAACAGATGCAGAGCAGGCAATTCTGACTGCTGCTGCACCGTTGATTCAGGAGCGTATTGTTGTGCTCTCTGAAGCGGTTCCGATGTTGAGTTTCCTCTTCACAACTGCAGACAAGATTGTGGTTGAAGAAGATGCCAAGGCAGGTTTGCCAGCTGAATCAAAGGAAATCACCCTTGCTGCTATTGAAGTTCTAGATGGATTAGCTGAATTCAAGACTGAAGTAATTCAGGCAGCTTTGAACCAGAAACTAATCGAAGAGCTAGCTCATAAGCCTAGAAATGCGTTTGGACCGCTAAGAACTGGTATCTCCGGTAAGCGCATTTCACCACCTCTCTTTGAATCAATGGAGATCCTGGGTAAGGCTGAAACCCTAGAGCGACTGAGCCTGTTTGCTCGCTCTTTATAGTCATAGGTAGAATGGGTAATCGAGCCCAAAGCTCGGCAACAACCCTTGGGGTATGGTGTAATTGGCAACACGAGTGATTCTGGTTCATTTGTTCTAGGTTCGAGTCCTGGTACCCCAGCTTTGACAGTCAGACTTTTTAGTCTGGCTGTTTTGCTTTAATGGGGTTATGCGAAAACTAGAGCGAGACGAAGCAGAGCTTTACTTTGACCTCATTCCTAAGTCCCAAGCTGAAGTGCTTCTGGACTTGAGGGCTCGGTTGGTCAAGCTTGCCAAAGCTGAAGAAGATCTGATTATCAGTTACCAACTTCCAACCATCAGGGTTGAAGGTAAGAACTTTCTAGCCTTTGCCGCTTGGAAAGACTTCTATTCGATTTACCTGCTCAGTGGAAGACTTGGGGAGTTCATTGCAGATGAACTAACTCAAGGAGATTTAGATAAGTCCACGCTTAGGTTTGCTTGGAATGAGAGAGTGACCGATAAGACCTTGAAGCTCTTGATTAAGGCTAAGAAGGAAGAGCTAGCGGCTAAGGCTCGTTAGATGTCTAGAGATTCACCTGAGAGTAGATAGTGGAACTGCCCACCCTGAGCTTCGGTGATGGCTTTGACTCTGCCATTACTTAGAGCATTACCAAAATCACTCAGCAGTGCATTGTGAGTTGCCATCGAGTGCTTGTGTTTGATGGCAGATACGAAGTCCATGATTTCTGAAATCTTGAGCCACGGTGCACTGGTTGGAACTGCAAGTAATTCAACAGGTCGATCTGGGTTGGTAAATGAATCGCCTGGGTAGTAGAACTTGTCGTTGATAAGAACTCCACGGTTTTCAATAACTGGAATGCTGTGGTGAATAACTGCGTGCAGGTCACCAAAGAACTCGAGAGTGAAAGGACCAACTGGGTAGTGATCGCCTAGGTAAACCGGAGTGGTGTTGTAGTTGGAGAGTCTGGTGCAAACCTGAGGTGTTCCAAAGATCATCAAATCGGGGTTGTTCCGGCTAAGTCTGTCTAGTTGAGCTTCAAAGCAGTGGTCATCGTGAGCATGAGTTATCACAACAGCAACAACATCGGTAAGGCCTTCAAGTGGCTCTGTGTATGCACCTGGGTCTAGAACTAGCTTCTTGCCCTGCTCTTCAAAGACAATGCAAGCATGCCCATACTTAGTGAGTTTCATGCCTTCAGAATACAAGCCATGGTAAACTTAGAATCGGACATTTATTGGAGTAATGCAAACTATGGCAAAGAAGCTAACCGATCACAACTGTGAAGCCCACAATTCAGCTAAAGACCCAAGATGTGTTTGCAGTCACAATCCTGGAGGTGAGTGCCACTGTCCTCCAAATGAATGCAAGTGTGATCAGAAGCACCACCTAGAAGGTGCTACTCAAGAAGGCCACAACTGCTGTGCTACTGGTGGAGAGCATCAACATCCTTCGGCACATAGCCATGATCATTCAGGTCACGCGGGTCACGATCACTCACACCATGATCCAGGCATGTTCAAGAAGCAGGTGCTTCAAGCTACTGCACTTACTATTCCTGCCGTTTACTTCTCTCACACAGTTCAGATGCTCCTAGGTTTCCAAGCGGTTGAATTCCCATACTCGCAATACATCCCAGCCCTTATCGGGATTTTCATGTTCTTCACCTCAGGCAGAGTTTTCCTAACCACTGGTTGGCAGGAAATCAAAGATCGAAAGCCTGGCATGATGGCGCTTATTGCGATGGCTCTAATCGTTGCTTTTGGATATAGCTTCGTATTGACTATCTCTGAATTAGCTGGGGCACCGATTGGTCACATGGACTTCTGGTGGGAGCTAGCGACACTGATAACGATTATGTTGGTTGGCCACTGGTTAGAAATGTCTGCAATCATGCGAGCATCAAATGCTTTAGGTGAATTGCAGAGCATGCTTCCCGATACTGCTTCAGTTCTTAGGGGAAAAAAGTATGAGAGCGTTCCAGTCAATTTTGTTCAAATTGGTGATCAGATAGCAATTGCCCCGGGTGGAATAGTTCCTGTTGATGGTCTCGTACTTTCAGGTAAAGCAAAAGTAGATGAGTCCATGCTGACTGGGGAGTCTGCTTTAGTTAAGAAGGAACAGGGCGCTACAGTTTTCGCTGGAACAGTTATTAGCCCAGATAGCACTCAAAAGGTTGGCTCATTAGTAATCCAAGCCACCGCAACCGGAGCAAATACCGCTTTCTCACAAATCATGAAAATGGTTGATGAAGCGCAAAAGTCAAAATCCAGTACTCAGCGTTTAGCGGATAAAGCTGCCGGGTGGTTGTTCTACGTCGCTTTAGCGTCAGCAGCGCTTACCACCATCTACTGGCTGCTAAACGGAACCCAAGACATCAACTTCATCTTGGAACGAGTAGTAACTGTCTTGGTTATCGCTTGCCCTCATGCTTTGGGTCTTGCAATTCCGTTGGTCACAGCAATCACCACAGCAAAGGCAGCATCCTCGGGATTGCTCATAAGAAACAGGCAGATGTTTGAGCAGGCAGCGAAGTTGCACGTTGTGCTCTTTGATAAGACAGGAACTCTAACTTTAGGTAAGCGAACTGTGGCTGATGTCAGAGTTGCTGCCAAAGCAAAGACTCAGGATGCAAATAAGGCTTTAGCAATTGCAGCTGCAGTTGAACTATCTAGCGAGCATTCAATTGGTAGAGCAATTGTTGCTGCTGCTGATACAGCAAAACTAAAGCTTCCTAAAGCCAAAGACTTTGAGGGGCTGGCCGGTCAGGGTGTTGGTGCACTTGTTGGCAAGGCAAGCGTCATTGTTGGCTCTCCGGCTCTACTGGTGCAACGAAGTATTCGGATGGAAGTGTCAGATGTCCTTTGGGCTGATGAGGCAACTTCTTCCGGATACACCGTAATTTGTGTTGTAGTTGATGGGAATCTGGAGGCTCTGATCACTATTGGAGATGTGGTCAGGGACAGTTCAGCAGATGCGATTTATCAATTGCAGTTGGAGCGAATTAGAGTTGGGCTGCTCACCGGTGACGCTCAAGGAGTTGCCGAGAAAATTGCCAACGAGCTAAGGATTACCGAGGTCTTTGCAGAGACATTACCCTGGCACAAGGCAGAGCTAATAAAGGGTCTTCAAACAAGCGGTGCTGTCATTGGCTTTGTGGGGGACGGAATCAACGATGCTCCAGCTCTTGCCCAGGCCGATGTTAGTTTCGCGATTGGGGCTGGCACCAACGTTGCTATTGAATCGGCTGGCATAGTTCTGATTAGCGATGACCCAGGGGCAGTAGTTAGAGCCGTAAAGCTAAGCCGCAAGGTAAGAACCAAGTCACTGCAGAACCTGTGGTGGGCAGCTGGTTATAACATTCTGGCAATACCTTTGGCAGCAGGTGTCTTCATGCCATTAGGTTTAGTTCTGACTCCGGCTATCGGAGCAGTTTTGATGTCGCTTTCAACTTTGATCGTTGCCATCAATGCGCAGACGCTCAGGAAGTAGTAATGACAACACTAGGAATAGTTATCAACCCAACCTCTGGAAGAGGTAAGGGAAGAGTTCTTGGTGAGCAGACTAAAGCGGAGTTCGCTAAGACTGCAATCAAACTTATTGATCTCTCTGCAGAGAGCTTTGCTAACGCGATGGAGAACGCTAAGTCTGCTCTGACTAAGAAAACCATCGACGGTTTAATAGTTGTCGGTGGGGATGGCATGTTCCACCTGGCAGTGAATGCAGTGGCAACCACAGGTGTACCAGTTGGTTTGGTTGCGGCAGGGACTGGAAATGACTCCGCTAGAGCCTTGGGTCTTCCAATTCACGATGTCAAAGCAGCTGTTGCTCACATAGTTGAAAAGATCAAGGCTCCAAGAATTGTTGACCTGATTTCATCTGTTTCACTGAATAAGACCTTCTATTCTTTTGGTGCAGTTAGCGCTGGTTTTGACGCTCTGGTAAACAAAAGAGCGAACATGTGGAATTGGATCAAAGGTCCGGTGAAGTATCGCTTTGCGATGTATCGAGAGTTGTTCTCTTTTAGGCCAATTCCTTACCGTCTTGTTATTGATGGTGTTGAGAGAGAGTTCGTAGCGAACCTCTGCACAATTACTAACTCACCTTCTTACGGTGGTGGGTTGTATGTAACACCTGAGGCTCAGGTAAACGATGGTGAGCTAGATCTACTTATCCTCAACTCAGTTAGTCGCCTAGAGCTAATCAAGATCTTCCCAACAGTTTACGAAGGTAAGCATGTCGCTCACCCTGCTGTTGAGATTCTCAGAGCAAAAGAGGTTGAGATTCACTCTGCTGGTATGCCTGCCTACTCAGATGGTGAGCATGTTGGTGAGTCTCCAGTGGTCTGCAAGGTGCTCCCTGGAGCGCTAAAAGTCTTCGCCTAGACGGCAAGCCTCTTACTCTGGCATAATAGAGAGGTTGCTCTACGGCCCCATCGTTTAGCGGCCTAGGACGCTGCCCTCTCACGGCAGTAGCGCGGGTTCAAATCCCGCTGGGGTCACCAATCTCGCTTCCGATGATGAAAGTCTTGGAAGCGAGTTTGCTTTAACAGTTAGGGTTTAAGGGATGGATTTAGCCAACTTTCGCCCAACTCACCTGAAATCTCTAGCCAGTGGCTTAGTAGATCAGGTTACTTTTGTGCCACATCTGCCAACTCCAGGCGGAGATGTCTTGGCTACCCATTCCTTTAGCCAAGTTGGCGGTGCACTAAATCTTGAGGCAGCTGCTTCACGTTTGGGTCTAAAGGCTCAGCACTGTAGCCCAATTGGAAATGGCCCTAGGGCTGATGCAATTAGAGCAGCCATGGCCATTGAAGGCGTTGAGACTTTAGGCATCGAAGAATACAGCTC
>Ga0214917_10008086_pt1 | contig 10443 bp, 10 predicted proteins | sample LL_1208_BB_MetaG_FD_177983 | JGI IMG/M metagenome (GOLD analysis project Ga0214917, IMG submission 177983) | Freshwater microbial communities from Lake Lanier, Atlanta, Georgia, United States - LL_1208_BB | ecosystem: Environmental > Aquatic > Freshwater > Lake | place: USA: Georgia | collected...
TGATGGATGAGTTCAGTGGCGGGGCACAGATAGATGTGATTTTTAGAGCATCTAAAGAAGAAGATTTAGTTTTAAAAGCAGAGATGGATTACTTGGCAAACAAGAGTGGTGGATCAATACGGGTGCATTACTTGGTGGGATCACGCAAGAACCATCCAATGGATGCCCACTCATTAAAGGCACTTGTGCCTCAGTTTGCAGATAGTGATATCTATGTTTGTGGGCCAGAGTCGTTGGTTAGCGCTGTGCGCAAGGCGGCAGAGGATCTGGGCGTGCCAAAGAATCGTTTTCATGATGAGGCTTTTGCCTTTCACAAGGAGTAGCAGATCCCAGATACCTTGAGAAGGAATACTCGACGCATGGGACTTAACATTCCCATTGGAGTAAAAATGAATTACGCTTTCCTTGTTCTTCGAAACAGAAAGCAGAAAAATGGCCGATAAAGAATGTCCTGAATGCGGCCGTCAATTTCCGAAGAACCACACTCGATGCTTGTCTTGCGATGATTTAAAATATCAAGCGGAATTAGAGAATCCACCCCTTACTTCCACAGAAAAAGTTGGATTCAGCAAAAGCTTGGCAGAAATTGCAAAAAATAGAAAGGCTCGAAAAGTTGAGGAAATGGAATCTCGCCTAGATCCCTCTTTGCCATGGGGCATGTCAGACGGAGAGTTTGTAATCCAGAATCAGGCAAAATCAACAATTGAAACTGTTTTCTTAGGTGGCGCTGGAATACCAATGCAAACATATGAAAAATCCTCACTGGTGATTTCAAAAGTAGGATTTGTAATCGGACGAGACGGTTATTCAATCTGGTCAAAGTCTTTCGAAGGTTTAATCGGACTCCAGGTTTCAGGTGAAGGTTTATTACAAAGCGGAGGAGGTTGGATTGGTGGCGGCCTAGGTGTTGGGGGAGCTTTAAAAGGCGCCCTCTTTGCAAGTGTTATGAACTCACTGACCACCAGAACACATAACGACTGCTACTTCAGATTTATTTATCCCGGAATAGAGGGGACTTTTCAGGTCCTCAGTCACACTCCTAGAGATTTAGAAATTGCTTTAAGCGGTGTTAAAAATTGGATAGAAACAAGGAGTCAGGGTTCATCACAAGGGTCCGAAACAAATCATCGTTTAACTAAAGTTGAACAGATAGAGAGACTTCATCAACTGCTTGAAAAAGGTGTTTTAAGTAAGTCAGAGTTTGAAAATGAAAAAGCAAAACTTCTCGGCTCAAGTTAATCCATGAGTTGCCTAGCCTTAAGTTCAAGATTAGTTTTGATAGCTTTGGGTATTTTACTCCTCGTTTCTGGATGTACTTCCCAAACTGATGATTCAAACTCGAGAGTGATCGAGCCGACTCCTAGGAAATCAGTTACAGAGACTTTAGGCAGTCATGATTCTAAATTGACCCGTGTAAAAAATTTTTCGCTAGTTAATCCATCAGAAGTTTTAACATTTACTTGTGAATTGATCATTGCTAGGCCAACGGAAGTCACGCCGTATTGTGCAGACTTTGGAATTGGGATAGTTGATATTAAGTGGAAAGTCTGGAAGACAACAGGAGCTGTGGGAAATGGTGTTTATTTTGCTAATGACTGTAAGCCAAATTGTGCGGAAGGAAAGGTATCCCAGGTGCCCGTTCTGATAAATCTTGAAGGATTTTTCACAGATGGCCAAAGGTATTTTCTACGTTATCTAACATTTACAGAAAGAGGCGAGCTCCCTAAAACTCAGAAAATTAATGGCACATGGGATTTGGCAGAGTTTTATCTTGAAAAGACCGGCCTGGGAGAAAATAGTTAAGAGTTGGCAGACTCTGCGCCTGCTCTACAGACGTTCACAGAAATAGTTCAGGTTGATAGGTTTGTATACGGGCAGTTGATCTTCTCGAGGGAGATTTACCGAAACGAGGGTATGAGATGAAGCGGGCGTTGTTAATCGCAGGCGGCACAGTCGGGGGTCTTGGCGCCGTGCTTGCGATTACACCACCCCAGTTATCTTCCGGTGATTTAAACATCGCTGGTGGCACTGCAATAGGTTCTGTTAGTACTAGTGCGTCTGCTTCATCATCACCTACTGCAGTTGCAACACAGAGTGCCACAAAGAGTTCAAAGCCAGTTGCAACCAAGAAGGCAACTGCTGCCGCTACCGCGGCAGCTAGTGACACAGCTGCGACAACTGAACCAGCACCACAAGCACCAGCTGCGAGTACGACGGCTGTGAGTGGAACATTTACCGGTCCTTCAGTAAATGTGAACTATGGCAATGTGCAGGTGCAGATAACTGTTGTTAATGGACGTATTACAGATGCCGTTGCTGTTAAGGCACCTAGTGGGAAAAATGATCGTTACACAAATATGGCTGTGCCAACTTTGAAGAAACAGACATTGGCTGCCCAGAGTGCAAACATCAAGGGTGTCTCTGGTGCTTCTTATACGAGCTATGGCTGGTTCACCTCATTACAAGGAGCGCTCGCACAGGCTGGTTTGTAAGTAGGGTTACTGAGTGAATCAATTACGTCGAAAGTTTCCGGTGTGGGGAACGATTGTGGATGTGGATTGTTCTTCAATATCTGTCAGTGATGCTGCTTTAGATGCAGCTATGGGATCTGCGATTACTTTTTGTGAAAATGTAGATAGAGATTTTTCAACCTATAAAGAAGGATCATGGATCTCGCGGCTACGCCGCGGTGAGGTGCAAATCGAAGATTGTCCAGAAGATGTCATTGAAGTCTGGGATTTGTGTGCACAAGCCAAGTGGTTAAGTGATGGAGCTTTTGATCCTTGGGCAGTAGATGGCGGTTTTGATCCTTCAGGATTAGTAAAAGGATGGGCTGCGGATAAATGTGCAGATATGTTGGTGGCAGCAGGGGCCGAGCATGTGCAAGTAAATGCAGCTGGAGATTTAGCTTTGCGTGGTGGATTTGTAGATAGCGATGGTGTGGTTAAACCTTGGCCTATTGGTGTTGTTAATCCCAATAACAAATTAGAAGTAGTAAAGATTTATGAGATTACTGATGGCGCTATTGCAACATCTGGCACCTATGAACGTGGTGCTCACATCCATGATCCACTGTCGGGGATGATTGCAATTGGGGCTAAGTCGGCAACTGTTGTGGGGCCGCTGGGTTGGCTGTGTGATGCCATGGCAACTGCTGTGATGGTGGGCGGAACAGACTCAGTTTCTTGGTTTGGGCACGATGAATTGTTGGGGTATCAGGTGTTTGGGGTTAATCGACATGAAGAAAGTGCGTGGGAGATTTAAGATGCTCACTATGTCCAAGAGGCTCTCATCATTTATCGCGATAGTTATCGCTTTTGTTTCTTTGGGGCTTTCTCCTGCTTACGCTGTTGATCAAAGAGTTATTGATGTTGTTGAGGTTACTTGGCCAGGCGCTGTGGCACCTGCCGGCAATGCTGCAGCGGTGGCAAAGGTAATTGATACTGATGTAAATGCCGATTGGCTTAAATTTACTGCGATGTTTGGTGATACTAAAGATCGCGGAGTTTCTTTTCAGACTGGACAAGTACTTAAAGAGCAGATCTCATTAGTGTCAAAGATGGCCTGCACAGGCTTTCTTGCATCAGATTTTATGAGCTCTATACGTCCAGAGGCATATAAGCGTCTAGGAATTAGTGATTATTCAAAGCGGTACTTGTTAGTTATTGCGCCAAAGGCTGGATGTGTGTGGTCGGGCCGTGCCAATTTAGGTAGACCAAATAGTCAAAGCGGAACTTTAATTTTGCATGACAGTGCTTCAAGTTTTGTTATTTCGCACGAGCTAGGTCACACCTTTGGCTTAGGTCACTCAAACTTCTTGCGGTGTGACAACGCTGCATATGACGGTGCGTGGGGTGAGACATGTAAGGGTGTTGAGTATGGCGGCACAATTGATGTGATGGGAAATGTTGATACAACATCTCCTCTTAATACTTATCATCAATGGCGTATGGGTTTAATTGATGATTCGCAGATCAAACAGGTGTGGCAATCAGAGAATGTAACGCTTGCACCTAGCGATTTTGCTAATGGCATAAAGGTAATCTTTATTAGAGATGGAAAATCTGCTTACTGGATTGAGTATCGTCGAAAGACAGATGGTGCCGGATATAAGCCAGGCCTTGCAATCTATCGATTAGATCCACCGCCTATTTCTGCAGTTGTCTCTGTTAACCCAGAGGATGCAGAGGCTGCAGAGTTTGGTTCTGTTTTAGGTACTGATGTGTGGATGCTTAACCTTGATAGCTATCAATACAAGGACTCCCGCTCTGTTGGTGGCTCAATGACGGCCCTTACTGCAAAGACCTACTCCGGCAACGTTTCCTTTAGCGCTGTTGCATCAGAGACAAGTGCGGTAGTAACAATTACAAAAAAAGCTGACACAACGCCTCCTCCAGTTCCAAACGTTTTACCTGTTGCCCAATGGAACTCACCTAACATGGTCATTCTTGGACCAGGTGGGGAGGATGCAGACACTGCAGTTGTTGGCTTTGAAGCTCAAATAGATGGAGCTGTTCAGACACTTAAGGCATCAGATATTGATGGCTGGATGCCAACGTATTTGTCTCCATTTGTTGCACCAAAGACTTTCTATCTGCGTGATCTGCCAGAAGGTAGTTACACATTTGCGATGCGAGCAATCGACATTGTTGGCAACAAAAGTGATTGGTCGAGTTCACAAAAAGTAGTAATCGATCGCGCCCACCCTGTTGTTACAAATAGCTTTGTTGTGACCAATGCCAACGCAAATGAAGTAACTGTGGCCTGGAAAGGTGCAACCGATGCCGGTGCTGGTATTTGCCAGGTTAATGTTGTTGATGAAGATGGACTTGTTCTTCAAGCATCATCTGCCAAGAACGCACCCGCCTTTAAATTAGCAAGCGGTGTTGCACTATCTGGTACAGCCCAAGTATTTGACTGTGTTGGTAACGGACAAAGTGGCGACCTAAGTATTACTAATACATTTGTAGCAGCTGATAAGAGTTCAAAGACTGGTAAATGGAGCGCAGCAGGGGCTGCATATGGGGCCGGTGCAATCAAGTGTGTTGGTAAGTGCACAGCTTCTCTAACTGTTGCTGGCAAGAATGAAGTTTTAGTAGGCGCAGGCGCAGCAACTGTTGCTGTTGGCAATAAAACTGTTGCAACAATTGCAGATAGTAAGGTTGCAAAGCTTCGTATCGGTGCCACAGTAGATGTTGGGTCAAAGAAGGTTGTCCGCATAAGCGGCAGTAATTTTGTTTTGATTGGTTTGGCCTCTGTCACATCAACCCTTGGCTCATTAAAAGAGATTGAAAGAGCACCCGCGATCAGCGATCCATCCTTGTCAGATGAGAAGCAGGCAAAGCTTGCAAAACTTGGCTTTAGAGCAGAGGATTTCAGTCAAGAGTGGACCGTGCTGCCTATGGGTGGCGGAACAAAACTTGATGATCCTTCACTTGATTTGTGTAATGGCACTTACTTGTCAGAAAAAGAGCGCGTAGAGCGTCGCCAAGTAGCTGCAACAAAGGTTGGTTCTACCTTTGCTTTCTTATCAACAGAAGTTGTTAAGTACTCATCCGTTGCTGCAGCAACTGCAGCGCAGAAAGAGTTAGTAAAGGTTGTGGCTCAGTGCCAAAGCGAAAAGGGTTATAAGGATGCAACCGGAGCTCTTATTCCTTACGACTTCAAGACGTTAAAGAACATCCCTTCAGGGGTTGTTAGCGATGGCAACCGTGTATTTGTGCACACTGTTATTGACTCAGGTGAGCGTGCCCGCACATTGCTTGGCTTCTACCAATTCAGTGGCGACACCTTCACAGGCCTATATGTCGTGAGCGCTGATGGTTACACCGATGCGCAGGTTGCTAAGTGGCTAAAGGTCGCAGTGACTATGGCGCAGCGTTTACAAGCAAAGTCATAAAAACACCAGTATTGATTTTTACGGAATTTATCGGCTGTATTGTTTTGAAACTACTTCTGCAAGTATTGGCGCAGCAGCAGCCCACTCAATGCCATAAACATTTTTAAATGCTTGATTAAATGTTTTTCCAGTCGTGTTTTGGGTAATGAGCTCCATAGCCGAATCTATTCCTGCAATCGCAACAAGGGCTTCAAGGGTGGAAAAGCCCAACGTATAAACGTAGTTCCGCATTGCGGGATTGTTTTTTCCAGGTGAGAGTGCATCATAAAAACGCATTATGTTTGCAACAGAGAAATCCTTGAGCGTCTCATCAGCAGGAAGTCTATTAATTACCCAATTTCTCTGAAATCTGTAGGACTCTAATGAATTAGATGACCCAAGTTTATCGAATAGAGTCGCATGGCCTTCCGAAAACCATGCAGGGTTTTCACTTACCCAATCGCTAAATACTGGTTTTCTTTGATACGACTGAACAACGTGTGTAAATTCATGAATATCTAGAGTTGGTTGTTGACTGCGATCTGTCCACGAAACAGTTTTTGGTAAAGCAATATGAAAAAAGCCTTGCCAATTTCGTAAATTACCACCGCTTCCATTTTCACAAATGTTTTCAGTTGGGCATGAATTATCAACTGTGGGACTCCACCAAGGCGCACCATCTTTTTCTTGATAAAATTTCTTTGCCCAATCTTTATCCATGAAATTGAAGTAAATCGCCCAAACTTCATCGGGCTGCTTAAAGTTTCTCAGCATGCTTGATGCATAGGTTATTGCAGCGGTGGGATTTATAACGCTTGGTTTTGTATTTGGCCCCACTAAAACATTTAACTTAAATTTTATTTGATAATTTCTATCTAAATGAATCTGGCTTTTATTGTAAACATCTGTTGCAATCTCACTATAGTTAGCTGCAATATTGTCCCAAGTAAGGACTATCGGAGTTGGCGTCGGAGTCGGGGTCGGGGTTGGCGTCGGAGTCGGGGTTGGAGTCGGGGTTGGAGTCGGCGTTTGGGTAGGAACAGGTATTGCAATTGCCACACCTTTATTCCAAACCAATTTCTTCCCAGATTTAATGCAAGTGAAAGTCTTGCTTTGGTAAACAACTTTTTGGTTCAAAGCTTTGCAGGTGCTACCAGGGGTTATCTTCTGAGCAGAAACAGCAGTAACCGGAATAAGGACAACGGCAAGGGCAATTAATGCTCCTTTGGCAAGACTTCCCCTAATTCGCATTCCAAAAGGGTAATGGGAATCTTCATATTTTTGGGGTCTTGAGTAGTCATTTTTCGCTTATCGCCCAAAATCCATGTCAATCTAAGCAGAGAGTGCGCTTAGCTTTTCTACTTCCGCACTGCTTAGCTCAACAACCTGAATGATCTCTTCTAACTGCGGCACTGTTCTAGCTGACGCAATCGGTGCGCTAACTGTTGGTTGAGCACGTAGCCAGCCAAGTGCAATGGCACCTAGTGGAGCGTTGTGGTTCTTTGCAATCTCATCCATTGCAGTTAGAACTGCGTAGTTCTTATCTGTTGCATACTCTCTTGCACCAGCAGCGCGCTTTGAATCAACTTCTGTAATTCCTGGCCGGTATTTGCCAGTTAAGAAACCTCTAGCGATGCCATAGAAAGGAATATTTGAAATACCAAGGTCAGCAACCGTTGCTGCCATTTCAGTTTCATATGCTTTGCGATCAACAAGGTTATAGAGATCTTGGACTGCAATATATGAAGGCAGGTTGTTGTCTTCGCTGAACTTCATTGATTTACGCAGGCGAGCTGGTGTGAAGTTAGAGGCAGCGATGTAGCGGACTTTGCCTTCTGCGATTAGTTGGGCGTAGGCACCGAGAGTTTCTTCTAGTGAAACTGTTTCATCATCTGAGTGGCTGTAGTAGAGATCGATGTAATCAGTTTGTAGTCGATCTAATGATTCTTCGCAGGCTGCAAATATGTTCTTTGCAGATAGTCCTGGGCGACGATCCATCTTTGACACCTTGGTTGCAATCACCATCTCTGCTCTGTTACCGCGAGATTTCATCCAATTGCCGATCACTGTTTCAGACTCTCCACCAACATGGCCTTCAACCCACTGGTTATACATATCTGCCGTGTCAATGAAGTTGCCACCGTGGCTTTTATAGGCATCCATTACTAGGTGGCTTTCAGCCTCTGTGGCGTTGCCACCAAAGATGTTGCTGCCTAGGCAGAGTTCATGAACTACAAGGTCAGATTCTGGGATAGTGATCATGGCGTCAGATTAAGGCACAATTACGCACATGGCGACTACAACAGGTGGATTTTCAAGTGAAGGGCTGGCTTTAGAGTCCAGAACACTTGAACTGGAATCCCTGTCGCAAAAAGAGGCAATAGAAATAGGCGAGATCGCATTAGATTTTGGCTTTGCCAGAGGATTAACAATTGCTGTTGAGGTGCGCTTAAAGGAGTGGACTGTCTTTCATGCTTCATTGCCTGGATCAACTCCGGACAATGATTCCTGGATTGCTCGCAAAGCACGAGTAGTACTGGCAACAGGTAATTCAACAATGTTTGAACGAGTATTAGCTGAAGAGCAAGGTATTGATTGGTATGCAGTCAAAGGATTACCGGAAGAGACACATGCAATCCATGGTGGTGGATTGCCGCTAAACGTTAAAGGCATGGGCTGTGTTGGTATTTTGCTCATTAGTGGATTGCCTCAGGTGCAGGACCATTTATTAGGTGTGGAAGTGTTAACAGAGTTCTTGGCACGTAAGGGAGAGCTGCTGTGAGTATCTGGGTGTGTGGCGAAGTTTTAATTGATATTTTGCCAACGGGACCAGTTGTTGGTGGTGGGCCAGCAAATACTGCAAAAGCGTTAGCTCGTTTAGGTCATGATGTTGATTTCATTGATGGCATTTCAACTGATGCCTACGGTGTGAGTGCACGTAAAGAGTTAGAACGAGATGGTGTGGGACTTTCATTGTCGCTAACCAGTGACAAACCAACCTGCACAGCAACAGTCACTTTAGATTCAGCAGGCTCTGCCTCATATGAGTTTCTGATTGATGGCACAGCAACCTTTGACTTCTCTCCTTCCTGGTTGCCAGATCCAGAGCGCTTAAAGCCTTCTGTATTACACATTGGCACCCTTGTAACAATTGTTGAGCCAGCATCTAGCATCTTGTTTGATTGGGCTGTTAAGTGCGCAGAGCTTGCTCCTATTGTCTTTGATCCCAATGTGCGCTCATCTGTGGTGGGAGATAGAGATAAGTACCGCACAGCAGTTGAAAAGTGGGTTGGAATATCAAGTGTTATTAAGCTTTCAGACGATGATATTTCCTGGCTCTATCCAGATGTTTCTATGGACGAGGTGGCAAAGGGTTGGATCGCAGGGGGTGCTTCCTTAGTTGTTGTTACTCGTGGTGCTAACGGCATCATTGGCTATACCGAGCACGGCTTTGAAGAGGTTAATGGGGCGAAAGTAGCTGTCGTTGACACCGTTGGTGCTGGTGACACTGTTGGTGCCATCCTGGTTGAGGGCATCATTAATCACTCTGTTTCAGGGTTACATGGACAGGTACTTAACTCAGTTCTAGATCGCGCAGCGATAGCTGCAGGCATTACCGTTTCACGTGCTGGCGCTCAGCCTCCACGATGGCATGAACTAGTGGAAGCGTTGGATGCATAATGCAGTTTATTGATGATGCTGAGTTTCAAATCGCAATTGATGATGACAATGGTGCGCGCATTACATCTCTTAAATGGAGAGAAAATGAGTTTGCTGTTCCTTTTCGTGGACAGGTTCACACCTCAGGTTGGTACGCGATGGCGCCTTGGGCCGGACGTATTAAAGAAGGTTTGATTACAAATAGTGCTGGCCAACAAATCCAACTACCAGCAACTATTGATCCACCCCATGCTTTGCATGGGTTTGGGCTCATATCTTCTTGGCAAGAAATTGGGCCTGGTCGCTCACTACTTCACTTGCCATCTCCATATGGCAATGCAACTGTTGAGCAAAAAATTGAAGTCTTAGATGATGCAATCCGTTGGTCACTTGAATATGACGACAATGGTTGTGATCTGCCAGCGTGGTTAGGTTTTCATCCTTGGTTTGCGCGTGATCTTGAGCGCGGAGGAAGCGCAGAAATCGAATTTGATGCCACAGAGATGTTGATTCGTGGCAGTGATGGCATACCAACAGGCAAACGCAGTGCTCCAACACCTCCTCCTTGGGATGATGCCTTCACAGGCATTAAGGGCACTCCTGCTGTGGTTTGGGAGGATGTGGCACGCATTTCTATCGAGTGTGATGCTCCGTGGTGGGTTGTTTATAGTGAAGATTCTGATGGAGTTTGTATAGAGCCGCAGACCGCGCCCCCTGATGCGCAGAACTTAGGAATAAGTGGTGAGAACTACATCGAAGCTTTATTTGTTTTTGAATCACTGGAATAAGATCTGCCAATGATTAATCGCGACCGACTAGCAGCACTACGTAAAGTTGAAGATGAGCGCTTTTTAGCGCTACATCCAAAATCAGGAGAGCTCTTTAAGAAGGGCCAGGCAAACATG
>Ga0214917_10008088_pt1 | contig 10439 bp, 8 predicted proteins | sample LL_1208_BB_MetaG_FD_177983 | JGI IMG/M metagenome (GOLD analysis project Ga0214917, IMG submission 177983) | Freshwater microbial communities from Lake Lanier, Atlanta, Georgia, United States - LL_1208_BB | ecosystem: Environmental > Aquatic > Freshwater > Lake | place: USA: Georgia | collected...
CATGGCAAAATATTTATGACCGGCGCTTATCCAATCTGGAAAAGCTCTTAAATTTCCAACATTATTATTTTTTAAATTAAAAGTAATTCCATCATAGCTTTCTGCGGCTGCTTGAGACCATCCAAAAGCTAAAACTTCCAAAGTTGGATCTTTGCCTTGTGATTTTTTATATCCTTTTTCAAGAGCTTTTGCAAAAGCAAGACCATCTAATTTATTAATAAATTGATCTACTTTTTGTTCTTCTGCTGTACTGGAATTATTATCTAAAGCTTGTTTTAAAAACATATTATAATTATTTAATCTTTGATTAGCAGCAACAATCCCAGAGCCAGCAGTATTAACAGTATCCGTTGATTGATAACTAATTATATTTCTTCTTTTTGATCCAGTGGTCATATCTGTTAATTTACCAGAAATAATGATATTTTTATTAAATCCAGGCAACATAAATGGTGCAGATGTAAAATTTAACGTTATAATACCAAGATCTGTTTGAGATCTATGAAGCTCTGCTTTTATTATAGTCCCTTTAAATATTGCATTTTTTATAACTTCATCAAAAGATAAATCAAAATTTAAAATACCAGTTTTTGCACGAATTCTATCTTGTAAAATATTTTTTGATTTATCTGTTAAATTAAATTTAATATTGTTTAATTTATTAGAATAGTATTCAGAATCTGAAAATAATTTATTAATTATTTGATCTAAAGGAATATCATAATCTTCAGGAAGAAGAACTTCTTCTTGTCGATCTGATGGAAGTTTATTAACTTTATTTAAAATTCTTTCGCTGTAATTTTTTAATTTAATATTTTTTTCATAAACTTCTTTTAAAAGTTTATTTAAAGAATTTAATTCTTCGCGATATTCTTCTAATTCTTTATCTTTAATTGCTAGTTGAACTTTTTCAATTTGATTAACTAGATCTTTCAATGAATCTTCTTGTTCCATAGATTCATTTTCTAATTGTTGTACTTGTTTTTGAAATTCTGGATCAATATAAGATTTAAATAAATTTTTCAAACGACGCAAAATGCCAGCAACCTTTACGACCTGATGGTTGGGCGTTCGGTCAAGTTGATTGCTGGCAATTTTAATCATTTCAATCATCTAACAATCCCTCTGCAATAGCAAGAAGCTTCAAGCTTGATTCTAAATCTTGATCTTCTATTTTTTGAGAATATTTTAATAATTCATGGGCTGCTTCATATTGGTTTGAACAAGAAGCAAGTTTTGTGATAAAGTTAATATGAGAGGCTGTAGATTTTAATACTTCTTCAAGTTCTTTTATAGATTTTTCTTTTTCAGCAATATATGTTAAATCAGAAGGATTTACCTTCTTCATTTTATCAACATGCTCCTTTAGCTGATCTATTTCTTTTTGTATTGTATCTTTATTTAATTTAAATGGAACTTTAAGTTCTGGAACTGGTGGTAATTGATGTTGTTCAATTATAGGCTCCGTCACAACAATGGGTTGACTTGATAACGCTGTTGATTCGGAAGATGTTATTCCTGGCTCTGCAACTAGAGGAGGATTAACAGGTACAGCTGATGCAGCTGGTTGCGGTGCAGTTGATTCGACTGGTTTAGCTGGAGCAATTCTATCAATTGAAGGAGCTTGACTAGAGGGCTCATCTTTCTCAGATTCATCTTCTTTTGAATATTGTAAAACTAATTCTTTTAAATGTTTATTATAAATATCTTTAAATTTTTTTTCAAAAACTTTTTGAAGTTTTTGAATAGAAATTTTATCTTCAGTAAAAGTTTTATCTTTTTTTTCAAATTTTAATACATCTAAATATTTTCCAATATCACCAGATGCACGATACTTATGCAATTGTTTAATTAATGTTTGAACTTCTTCTACTGTTTTTTTCGTAAATTTAACAAAATCCATCAAAGCAGCATCACGTTGCTGTTGTTTTTGCGAACGCAATTTTTCATAAACCCATTTTCTTGTTAAATCAGAAAAAAATCCAGCTTGTTTTTCAAGTCCATAAATTTCTTCTGATTTTTTTTCTGGAAATAAACTTGTAAGACGCTCTCTGAGAGACTCGTCTGCTAATTCATAATCAGTACCTTCAAACGATCTTTTTTGCTCAAACTCTCTCCATGCTTTTTCAGAAATTTCAAAGACCTGCTCTTCCATAGAAGATATATTTTTTAATAATTCATCAATTTTAACAACAATTCCAATAAATTCCATGATTCGACGGGATTTGTAAGCTTGTTCCATCAGATCAACATATGTGCCTAAATCTTTACTCCAATTATAAATTTGATCATCAATAGAACGTAAAATTTCCATTTTGTCTTGATAATCGGAAATAATGGATTCACCAAGCATTCTAGTAATGCCAGACGGTGTTAAACGTTCACGCATCCATGTTCCTGCACCAGCCGCTGTAACTATAATGATTTCATCATTCATAATAATTTCCTAAATTATATATATTAACTATTTTCTATGTCAATTTATGTGTAGTTCAAGCTGTTTAAGATTATGAGTTATTAAACATCATATCTTTATGCCGGGGGTGGCGGCGGAGGAGGCGGCACTCCAGGCATTCCACCACCACCACCGCCACTTTCAGGTGGCGCTCCTGATGACGGATCTTCTCCAGGCAATGGAACTTCTTGAATTTCTGGAATTTCATCCGATGGTCCCAATGCACGCAATTCATTTAATGACATCTTCTCCAGTGACATCTTCTCTTTTGCCAAAATAGCTTCATCAATAGCTTCTTGACGTATTCTGCGTTGCTCATCTTCCCAATCTAATCCAAGAGAACGATACAATGTATGAAAGCTTGCTTTCTTGGCATTTGGATCTTGAGTCATGGTCATTAAGTTTTGAATATAATCGCCCATATCAAACATGCTCATGTGATTCCAATCTATCTCTGGAACGATTAATTTTTTCTCTTCATTTTCATAATCATAAAATTCATTGATTACACTTATTGGAGCAAAAATTTTTCTTCGTAACCAGTTTGTAAGCATGTTTCTAAATTGCATGTATCTTTGACGTAATACATCTAATCCTACCGAACCATTGGCATATGTAGTATCACCACCGCCATCCATTAATACGGAAGGAACCATTAATGCAATAAATATCTCTTTTACTAATTGAGTAACTACAGCATTATCATCATAAATAGCTCCACCACTACCTATTTTCTCTACTGTAACATCTTGATGCGTAAATACTTTGAAATTTCTATCCGCTTCAGCAGCTTCCCAAATATCACGATAAGATGCAATGTCCTCTGGAGTTGGTTTGAATTCAGCGCTTCCAATCTTAACTAATGTTAGTGGATTAACCATAGATACAGCTTGTGTATATTTAGCTTCTCTAAATTGATCAAACAACATTAAGGCTTTAAAAGCAGGAACAATTAATCCAGTCCCTCTAGTCTCATAAGGAGATATTCTTCTTGCTAAATGAGAACAATTAAAATTGTCTAATGGAATGTTCTCCCCTCGTCTAACACGTTCTACAATTGCAGGATCTAATTTTGATCTCTGCATGATGTCAGCAGGAGAAGTTCCATTAACAATCTTTTTAAGATTTTCATCTGGGCGTAAACTAATGACCGGTTCGCCACCCAATGAATTTTGAACAACAACATAATCTGGATTTTGAATAATTAATCGGCTCCATTTGCCTTTATTTTCATCTAATTCAGCATAAACAATTGCCTCTCCCAAAATCCAATATTCTTGTGCAATTTGCACAATCATATCCATTAAATTAATTTCTTCAATCATTTCAGAAAAAAATCGTTCTACTTTTTGATTTTTACATTTAATATTTAATTTTGCAACAGGATAAGTAGAATGCAAAGTACAAGCGTTGTGTACAAAAGGATTTAATGCAAAGAAAGCGCGACTCCAAGCATTAATCGTTGCTCGGTCACGAGGCAAACTTAAATTGCTATAAAGCCAAAGTGGCGAATATACTTCGCTAACTTGATGAACTACACCTCCGCTCCCACGCCAATTGGCTCCTGCCCCGCCAGTTCCAGAAGAATCATAATTTCCAGCTTTTTTAGAAAAACCAGAAGATATAGCACTTAAATATGAACTTTGAGACTCTGCAGATTTTGTAACGCCTTTTTCGATAAATAAACCTTTATTTAACTCATCTTCTAACATGGCTCGGCGGTATTGAGATACACTTTTTGCCATGCCATTTGTTATAAATGGCTTCAGATCTTGTCGAGGGACAAAGTTACCATTTTTAAAATCAATCATTACAAAACCTTCCTGACAATAATTTCATATAATGTTATAAGCTGTCTCAAGTTAACTATAACCAAAAAAGGAGTGACATTCGTCTAATCAAAATACTATAATAATAGCTTTTTGACTCTGAAATTTAACTCTAAATGGCTATAAATTAATGAAAAAAACATACATCCTTGACACTTCTGCCTTAGTACAAAACCCAGCTCTTTTAAATGAGATACAAGAATCTACATTGATCATCCCTATCGTAGTGCTGGAAGAATTAGATAAATTAAAAAAATATAAAGATGAAGTCGGCAAAAATGCCAGAATGCTCATCAAACAAATTGATAAACTATCTGCAAATAAAGAATTGCATGTAGGGATAGAACTGCCATCTAAATCCACCTTGAAAGTCGACGCAATCGACTATAAAGCAATCGGAAAAGATGAAGAATATGGAGATAATAAAATTTTAGCTTGCGCTTTAAAATATAAAAAGCCAAAGCATATTCCAATTTTATTATCAAAAGATATTAATTTAAGAATTAGAGCCAAAGCGTTAGGCTTAAAAGCAGAAGATTATGAAGGAGTTTCAAAAAAGACAAATGAATTTTATTCTGGTATAATGGACTTAAATCACCCAGAAGCTTTTCAAGCTTTGATGGAAAAAGGATATTTTAATCCAAAAGATTTTGAACTATCTTTGCAGCCTCATCAATTTGTCAACTTTAAAGATGAAGAAGGTCATGATTTAGCTTTAACTAGAAAAGTGTCCGATGAGAAAGTTAAAATCATAAAAAGACAAAGCGTTTGGGGGCTTACTCCAAGAAGCAATGAACAAGCTTGTTTAATTGATTTATTAATGGACCCTAGCTTACCATTAGTAACAGTTATGGGTCAAGCTGGATCAGGTAAAACATTACTAACTCTTGCTGCTGGTTTAGAACTTGTTTTAGAAAAACATAAATATGAAAAATTAATCATCTATCGCCCAGTTGAAACTATTGGAAAAGAACTTGGCTATATGCCTGGAAATAAATATGAAAAAATGGAACCATATTTCCAAGCTATATTTGATTCTTTTGAAGCTTTATTAGCAAGTAATACTGGCGGAAAAGATAAAGGCAGAGGCGCGTTAACATGGCGAGATAATTTAGAATATTTTATTAAAAAAGATAAAATAGAATTAGATGTTCTTGCATATGCTCGTGGAAGAAGCTTAGCAAATGCTTTAATTATTATTGATGAAGCCCAAAACTTGCCAGCCAATGCTGCAAAAACATTATTAACAAGATTGGGCGTTGGAAGTAAAATTATATGCACAGGCGACATTGAACAAATCGATGTCAATAATCTTGATGCAATGAACAATACCATCAGCACCATTGTTGAAGCATTTAAAGAATCTAAATACGCAGGACATATATCTCTTGTTAAAGGAGAACGTTCCGAACTCGCAAATGAAGCAATAAGACTTCTTTAATTTAACGCCATTTTGGCAAAAATCCCAATGATATTGGCGGTTCTCTTTTCTCACCAGGATCGCTATAATTGTTGGGATTTTTTATTTTAAAATTATTGGTTGCCAATGACATTGCTCCAACATAAGCGTATACCAAACCCATCAATCCATCGTTTGGAATATGCCCTTTGACATATTTGGTCATAGGCTCGCCACTTCTATCATAAGTGACTTTTGTATCCATGCTTGCGCAATGCTCTACTAACCAAGCTATCTTTTCATAATCTTTATATGGAAATTTAATTTCTCCACGTTTGAATTTTTCAAATATTTGCTCTAATACATAATCTTTTTCAAATATTAATGTATTTAAGTTATCTTCTTCTTTTAATTTATATTTACCTGTAACATTGTGAAGACCGCTGGCAGCTAAAAATTTATGGCTGTATTTTTTTTGTAAAATTTTACATATTTCATAGCCGAAACCAATATCTCCTAATGCTAAATCTGGATTATACCTTCTAAATAATTGCTCGGCTCTTTCTATTTTATAATCTAAATCATTTTTAACAAATCTTTCAGCCCAAGCAACTCTAAATAATTTTGGTCCTTCTTGAACTAACACTACGGCAACGCTGTAAGATTTGCCGCCAGAAGATTCATCATCACCGGCTCCAGAATCTTCGACTTTTTGACCCCAATCAAATCCTATAATTATTTTTCTATCTGGACTAGATGATAACCTGGAAGTCATCATTAATGTTTGTTCGCCACAAGCATGATCAATTTCATCTGTTGTAATAGGTTGGCTTGTTCCAGAATAAAACTCACCTAATACTTCGTTTCGATAAGCTCTTTCAGTATTAACTGGATGATTTTCTGGTTTTTCTCCAATAACTTTCCATCTTGGAAAATTTGGAATATATAATTGATTTAAATGAAATCCAATATATTGAGATTTTGGATCATCATTATAAGCTACCCATTTTCCTCTTTTAGCGGCTGCACGTTTATCTTGTTCATATCCACAATGAACGCATTTAACAATAAATCCATGACTAGGATGATTGTCTGGTAAAGAATCTTCAATCCAAATTTTTTCCCACTCATCACTTCCGGGAGTATATAATGGAAAATCTTTTTCGCACTTTTCGCATCCTAAATGATAAAATTGCTGACTGGATACCGCCCAACGCTTATGAAAATCAGATCCTTTTTTCTTTGGAGTTCCAAAGTAAAATTGAACGCCATCACCTGTCGCCCCATATTGAGCTTGAGTTAAGCTTTTTGTAGCATTTTCAATAGCGGCTGTTCTCATGTCTTGAATTTCATCCCCTAAGAAAATATCAGCCGTGATACCACGAAGTCTATCTCCGGTCAAACCAGTTGATTCAATAAATATGTGGTTTCCGCCTTGGAAATATTTTAATTGCTGAGAGTCAGCATCTGGCATAATTCTAGTTTCAATATAAGGAATTTTTTTAATTTTATCCTTTGGAGAATCAACTAATTTAGAGGTATTTACAACTGTATCAAATTTAGTTACAGAAAATCTTCTTGCCATTTCCAATTGAGGAAAGCAATGCATAATTCTAATTGGCGGTTTTGTTTTTGTGCCATATTGACCAGATGCCAATAAATACAATTCAATAAATAAAGCCGCCATGGTCCCGCCCACCTGACGACCTTTTAAAAATATAACTTTCTTGCCTTTTTTAGTAAGGGCATTTACTCCAACATACCGATAAATATCGATATATGGTTCCCAGCCATCTCGTAATTTTAAAGGCTTTCCATCTATTGTTAAATATTTTTCACACCAATAGACAGGATCCATTTCCAGGATCTTCTCTTTCATCTCTAGAAAAAGATCTTTTTCTTTCTTACTCATTTAAAAATTATTGCTTTTTATGAAGGCTATGCAAAAAATCTTTATTGCTGCCGTCGTCTTCAATTTCAATAATAGCTGTACCCAAGCTTCTATCATTATTTACGGGCTTAGGATGATTTTTTAAATAGTCAGATAAACAATTTCCAAGAAATTTAGTCATGCTTGAATCATAAACATGATATGCTTCAAGCCCATCTTTTGCTAAACTTTTTAACAAATCATGTTGAATGGCTGGAATGGATACAAAACCATGATATGAATTTATTTTATTGTTTGTAAAATCTTTAATTTTATTTTTTAAATTATCGGATAATGTATCTGGCAAAGCATCTTCACCAACATTAATCATTACAACTGAGTTGTTAATCAATGTTGAATCGTGTGGCTCATGCAATTGAGCAGTTTTTACTTTAGAATCGTGATTTTCTTTTTCTGCTAATGTTTTTAAATATTGACTCAATCCAGTTAATTCTTGATATTCTTTAACAATTGAATCTACAGTAGCATGTTTTTTCTTGCCGCTAACAATGGCTGAAATTTGAGAGTAATAATCAGAGTCTGCTTGACGTTGACGAGCAGCATCAACAGCTGTTTCTTTAACTTTCTTATCATATTCAGCTGCAAAATCTTCTAGCCAAGATGGAGAACTTGAAGAATTTATTGAAAAATCATCTCTGTCAAACATTCGATTTCTAGACATAAAAACCCTTTAAGCTGGATATTGAGCTGCCCAGTCACCATTTTCAGCACTTGTTAGATCGATTTCTTCATCCAACATCTTAGAACGATCTCTCCAAACTGAAGCGTAGCCCATATCTTCAATTAATGTAGCTAATTCAAGTTTTTGCTGTTTAGTTAATTCGTATTTTTTAGCTAAATCTGTAAAAGTATCTTCTATATCGTGACCTGCTGAAACAGATGAATTAATACATACTCTAGCCAAAACACTTATAAAATAAGGAACGTTAACTTGAAAATTAATTGATTTAGCTTGTTTTACAAATCCCTCTGACTCTTCATCAGCTTTCTTTTTACGTTTCATTGGATTTTTAATAGACTCAATCTTCTTTAAGCGACTTTCGAGTCTATCAATTCCGTCATAAATTTGTGCTCGTGCTTCTTCTAATTTCTCAGTATCAATCTCATTTTTAATATCTGAGCGGCTTGCTTTTGAACATTCATTTTCTAAAAATTTCAAATAAGCAATTGCTTTTTCAAGACCGGAAATATCTTTTCCATTATGTTTTGGAATAGCATTTAATTTGTCTTCTAACCAGTGTAAAAATCGACCATGTGCCCACTTCCATGGATCGTCTTCAACTTGAACGGTATCATCATCTTCTTCAACTTTTAATTCTGAAGGCTCTTCAATTTCTTCTTCAGAATCAGAACCTGGAACTTTTCCTAAAGTAAAAGAGAATTCTTTTTTAGCTTCAAATTTAAAATCATCATCGTCATCAGTGTAAATGTGAATATTTCCTTCGACATTTGGATGATGTTCAACAAGCTCCATTTCTTCGTCTGTCTCTGGAGTTACTTCAATTTCTACATCAAGATTATGAACATCTTGCAAAAGACGCTCGGCGTCTTCTGGGCTAGAAACTAAAACTCCCTGTTGTAGTTGAGCGATTTTAATAGTCATCTGATGTACCTTTAATACGTATTATCTTAAAATATTAGTTATTATTGATTGTTCTTCTTAACTAAAGAGCTATATCTATTTAAATTAGCTAATTTTTCTATAGCCTTATTAAAATCTTTTCGAATTTTATTAAAATCTTCGTTGCTAACACTTTCCATAGAATAATAGCCATAATAATAATTTCTATCTAACGAATTATCATTATAATATCCAAGAGGAAATGTCATCAATCCGGTCATGAGCGTTCCACTCATCGGCTTATAATATAGCGGAGATCCTGTCGGCATTTCTATTTTACTTTGCTCTTCTGGAAACTTACATATAACTTTATTATTTTTATCTATAATTTTATCCGCATAAATGCACTTCTCATTTGGCGCATTTTTATTAAGAGCTTCAATATTCTCATTAGCAATATCTTGCGAAGTTGCTGGTTTTAATTCTTGGACCAATTTACCAGCATGATGACAGCCAAAAGGAATGGGAAATCCATAAGGACAAATATGCTCCTCATTATCCCTAATTACCTTTAAATGTAAATTTTTATCTGATTTTTCTTTTGGCATATTTATTTTAATTTTAAAACTTCTTGAGAAAATTTTTCTATTTCTTCTACTAAAGAAGCTATTGTTTGTTTTTTATTTCTTAATTTTCTACGTTTATTTAAAAAATCTCTAACGCTTTTATAACGATTCATTTTTCCAAAATATAAACCTTCTCCATAATCATATTGCTTTCTTACAGGACTTGGATAAGGTCGAACATCAAGATCAGTTCGTTTGCTCATAATGTATCCTTAAAATTAATATAATTCAAAGGAATTTTATCTTGAATTTTTAATTTTTTAATTAAATTAATTGTATTATTATAGTCAAATTCTAATGCTTTATTTATTTTTTTTGAAATATAATCTTTTGGTATTAGATCAAGCATATGTTTATTTTGACTTATCCAATCTTCTACTCTATCAGATAATTTAAAATTAAGTTTAGATGATAAGTAAATAGATCTAACAATTCTATTTGGATCTAATTTTAATGTCATGTTCGGCGGCAAACAAGTATCAATTGTCTTTGATTCAATGGCATGAATTCCCTTCTTTAAAGGATCGTATATATTTTTTAAATCTAAAGACATTAATAATGTGTTGCATGTAAAATCCCGACTAATCATTTCTTGATGCAAGTCAGGCATCTTAATGC
>Ga0214917_10008089_pt1 | contig 10437 bp, 12 predicted proteins | sample LL_1208_BB_MetaG_FD_177983 | JGI IMG/M metagenome (GOLD analysis project Ga0214917, IMG submission 177983) | Freshwater microbial communities from Lake Lanier, Atlanta, Georgia, United States - LL_1208_BB | ecosystem: Environmental > Aquatic > Freshwater > Lake | place: USA: Georgia | collected...
GCGGTCCCCTTTCCGGAGCTCCCTCAACTGGGCAGCCCGGTTCCTTGCCAGATGTTTCATCACCTTCCGGACGTCGTGCCGTATAAGGGGATCCCGGGCCAGTTTCCACAAGGCAATGGCTTTCCCGGCCTCCAACTCCCATAGCAGGTTGGTGAACGGCTCGTAGTTCAGGGGCTCCATCTCCTCGAGGCTGATGTCTGACCACCGGCAGAACTGGTCGACCGTACGTGTCCCCGCCAGAAAATCATTCGGACGGGTCAAGGCCATTCCACCCAGCATGACCAGATAGTCGTGATAAAAACGTCTCCGCAGCTTTTTGCGATCAGCAGGGAGGTTTTTATAGTCGAGTCGGATCACTTTGTTTTCTTTCGTGGAGGTGAACTATTTCACCCCACATTTGCCTGCCAACTTAAATCCACATTTATCCAATCTTTTATTCTTAGATCCGTACAGACCTCCTAGGACAAATACAGGGGTACCCGCTCTGTTTTAATTTAAACCAGCCCTCTAAGAAGAGCGGTTTTTTATGGCACTAATATGTAAAAACGGTTTAGTCAGTGGGATGCGGTTCATTTACAACCGGGCAACGTGCTGTCTACTCATCTGCTTTCTCGGCCTTTCCGTTGGATCGGCATCCACTGGGGATAATTCAAACGCCTATCCCGACCGGATTCCCTTTGTCATCGACCGATCCCAGTTCTCCTTTGGCACCATATTTGAATACGGCGATTCCCGGATTGTTTATGAAAGCCGCTATATCCAGCGGCGCCCGGGCCAACTCTATGGATGGAGAATCGGCGGAATCGTTGGCATACGGGCCGCACTGGTCCGCGAAAGACTCACCCTACCTAGCGCTCCGGAAACCTGGGGAGAACAGGGGGATGAGGATGGTCTATTTTTGATTTCCAGCGACCAAACGACCTGCCTTTGGGAGCGGGACATGCCTGTTGTAGATGAAACCATTGGGAACCACTGGGGGTTCGCGGAGGGAGACCCTCGCGGGATTTACGAAATTCAGGTTACCCTTGCAGGAGTCCTCTTGGATGAACTTTTGTTCTTTGTCGACTAGTCCGTATAACGACTCAGGACGCTTTTAATATCTCCGCTTCGCTTTTCCTGTTTCCGCCTTCACTTTTTTCGGATTTCTTATTTTGAATCATTGGGCGAAATCATCTCATACCCCCTAGTACATCCGCAAGGCTATGCCCTGCTTTGTGGGAGGGAGTACGGTTAGGCACAAGGGAAATATAAACCTATTTACTTTATTTCTAAGCACATAACCCACCAGATCCTCATGGCTAATCGCTTTCGGTTTTGTTGTTAGGGAATATTTCCTTTGCAGGCATCGCTGCAAAAGCAATCGAGCAAAAAGCCATTGAGATACCAATGCTCATTCTGAGTTTGTCCTCGCTCAAAGATTCGCCGATTGCAGAAAGTACACCCACGAAAAAGGATGGAATGACAAGAGTCCACTTGACGATGTTGTTGCGCTTAGGCGCAACGGCCAAACCAACACAGACAAACGCAGCAGCTGAGAAGGCCCCGGATGTGGTAAATCCGATAAACTCACCGAATCGAGCGCCGGCTACCCCCACCCAACCGCCAACCATCGCAGCAATAAAACCAGAAGGCAGATACGCAACCCAACGGAGGACAGTAAGCATTCTACTTGGAATCAAGATGGCTTAATATGCTCATAGCACTCGCAAGGCTTCCCCAGAAAATGGCCATATCTCCGATAAACCAACTCCATCCAGCCCACATCCGATCCTGCCCAAAAAAAATCCGCGCAAGAATCGGTGCTTCGGAAAGATGTCTCCCAAGACCATCGCATATTCCAGCGTCATTGTGAGACGTTACGAAATAAGCAAGAAAGCCACAGGCAAATACTGCGATGATCCATACTGTTAAGAGAATAGTAATTATTTTTCTTATAATCGCCATAACAGAGGCAAAAAGGCCAAACTTACTTAGATCTAACCGGGATTTCTTGCAATAGCCAAGTTTCTTTAAATCGATTTGACCAATAAGCTTCTCCACGCTTATGCTTTTTTAAATGCTCAATACACGATACTTTCATGTTCTTACTGGGTTAATACTCATACTTTCCTTGCCCCTCGGAGCGCAAACTGACCGGAATCCGCCCAAGACCCCTAAAAAGGCCTCAGCCCAGAGCAAGGAAAAAACCAAGCAACCTGTCGCCGACAAAACTCCCGCCCAGCCGCCCGCGAAGGTTTCTTCCCCCGCTACAAACCCTCCCACTCCCACCCCACCTCCCCCCACGCCAGCAGCCGTCGTACCTGTCGCCGTTTCGGCGCAAGAATCCCCCTCCCAGGACCCAATTCAACACTGGATTCTTTGGGGAGTCGCTGGTCTGAGCGGCATCAACACCCTTTTGATTCTATTTACTCTTATCCGTCGCAAAGAATGCGACACTCCCTTGCCCACTTCCTTAAGCCCCGGTCAAAACAACCAACATGACCTCCAGCGGCTTTCTCAGGCCTTTGCAGGGCTACACGAGGCCCTCGACAAGAAGGACGAGGAGATCCGACGACACCAACGAGGCTACGATCAAAAAATTCTCAAAACCCTTTTGGGCAGGCTCGTGCAGGTCCAGCTCTATCTGGAAGACGCCCTGTCGGAAAAACCGCCCAAGGAAATCACTGTGCAGACCGTGGCTGATGAGCTGGCTATGGTTCTGGATGAGTACGGAATTCGTTCCCACGATCCGAAGGGAGAGCTCTACCGGGCTACTCCCGGAGTTGCCACCAATCCCAAAACCGTTCCCACTGATCGCACAGAGCTCAAGGGACGCATTGCGGAAGTCCGGCAAAAAGGTTTTCTCCTAAAAACTCCGGGGGGCGAGGAAGTTCTGCTTCCAGCCAAGGTGACCGTTTACGATTAAAAGAAGGAGGGACAACCAAAATGGGACAAATCATCGGAATTGATCTCGGAACCTGTTATTCAGCGGTAGCTTGCCTTGATGATACTGGACGCCCCCATATCGTTCACAACCGAGACGGCCAAAACATCACTGCAAGTTGTGTAGATGTCAGCACCGAACCACTTACGGTGGGCGAGATTCCCTACAAAGAGTGGGGACTGAAACCTAATGTTGTTGCAGCTCGCTTCAAACTTCAGATGGGCAGCACCAAACCGTTTCACCCAGAAAAGGGTGACCCTACATTCCAACCTTCACAGGGATCATACAACCCCACCGATTTAAGCAGCATCGTGCTTCTACACTTAAAGAAGTTTACTGAAGAAAAAGGCGGCAAAATCAGCGAAGCGGTGGTTACTGTTCCGGCGAACTGGGGCAACGAGGCCCGAGAGGCCACAATGGCAGCGGCAAAACAGGCGGGTCTTCCTGTAAAGGTTATCATAAATGAGCCAACAGCAGCTGCATTATATTATGCCTTCAAGGAGGGACTTGCAGACGGGAACTATGCTGTTTTCGATCTTGGCGGAGGAACTTTTGATATTTCGATTGTCAAAATCACCGGAACGGATGTTGAGGTACTTGGTTCGTCAGGCATCCAGCGCCTGGGTGGAGATGATTTCGACAAAGCTCTTCGTAAAAAGATCAGTGAAAAGTGTAAAACAGAACACAGCGTGGACATTCTCGAGGACTCCGACGAACTGACCAAACTTGAGGCCGAAGTGGTCAAAAAGACCCTTTCCAGCCGACCGGAAGCCTCGGCAAAAGTAGGCCGCCTCCGAATAGTCGTAACCCGACAAGAGTTTGAGTCGTTGATAGCGGACAAACTGGCCCAGTTAAAGATGCTCTGCGAAGGGGTCATCGATGATCTGAACATGCGACCAGAAGATATATCTGCTCCGATTTTAGTTGGTGGCAGTACGCGCATTCCCTGTGTGCGTAGTCTAGTACAGAAGGTCTTTAAAAAAGATCCCCTCGTTACCGCCAACGTAGATGAAGTAGTAGCTCTAGGGGCGGCAATTTATGCGGCACGACACGCTGACAAAACCAACCTGTCCCCGCTCCAGGCACAGGCCATTTCCAAAGTGACGATTCAGGAAAGGACGGGGCATTACCTAGGGACCATTTCCCTCAATGAAAATGAAAACAGAGGCGGAGAAGTAGAAAGGGTTAATTCAATTATTATACCCAAGGGCCAGAAGCTGCCAGCGCGCGGATCCCGAAGTTTCTACACACAACATGAAGGCCAGACCCAAGTTCGATGCCTTGTAACGGAGTGCCAGAACGAGGAGATCGATCCAAAACTCGTCACGATTCTCAACGAAAACTCTCCAACCATGCTTGCGTTGCCTCCAGGCCGACCCGCCGAGCAAGAAATCAAAGTTACTTACGAATATCGGGTCGACCAAACCGTAAGATGCTTTTTTGAAGATGTCGCCTCCGGAAAAAAGACGGAATTTGTGGTCTCACTTTCCCAAAAAAAGGCCAGTCACTCGAGCGTTAAGAAATTTACAGTCGAATAAGTATTTCCATGGACTGGATAATCGGCCTCTTAATTCTTTTTGTACTTTTTGGGGGGCCGAGAATCGTTCTCAGGATGATCGCAAACTCAGGGTCAAGTCGTACAAATCCGCCTCTTCTTTCAAGAGCTCCTACCACCCTCATGCAACTTTCCGACGACTTTGAACCAACTATTAAGATGCCGTGCAAGCGGGTTCATTTCAAAGGCTCATTTCCAGTTACTGAGCCTACACAAATCAGCTTTGTCTTATCCGCTCTCGATGTCACAGATGGAAAGACCCGTCCCTGCTTGTTTCCAATTGATGCTTTCCAGGAAAAAAAGACCATGGCTTTTCAGAGCATTCGTCACTTCAAATCGATTACTTCACAGGGCGACTATCTAAAAGAATGGGTCGAAGTTGGAATAGTCTTTCCTACTTTGCTGCAGCCGCCTTTTGGCGGCAGAAGGAAGATTCAGGCGACCCTGCGACTCATTCAAACCGAGAAAGAAAACATCGTTCACCTAGGATTTTGTAAGCCTGGTGCGACAGGGCTCATCTGGGAGGGGCGCCAGATCTTCGAATTCAATTTCACAGAAAAAGGCTATGAAGAGGAAAAACAACATCTCCGCGAAGCTTCGATTCTGGCTATTACATTGGCCATGGCAATTAGCTCGGCAGACGGGCGTTTTGACGAAGAGGAAGGAGAGGTTGTCCAAGGCTGGATTGAAAGACACATCAACTCAACACCTGCTGGCGAGAAGGAAAGCTTGAAACAGGACATGAATGCTGCTGTTAACAAAGCATACGAGGATGCCATGAATAATGGGATTCAAACCGCCCTAGCCCTCACACGTTTGAATGAAATTGGAGATAAATCATCAAAGTTCGAGGCCTTGGAACTTTCTTTTGAGGTAATGTCGGCAGACGGCAAAATGTGCCCCGAAGAATTGGTGCTTCTAAAGGACTATGCCGATTTCTTAAGCATCCCTAAGCAGGAGTTTGAAAGACTAAAGGACCTTCACACACTGGGTATCAATGCCGATAACGACGTGCAAATGGACGACGAAAGACTACTCGGGCTCGATGCTTCCATGGGTCTGCAGGAAAAGCTCAGCATCTTGCGGGTGGAATTCAGAAAATGGAATTCCCGAATGGCCACATTAACAGATCCGGATCAACGCAATGTTGCTCAGCACCGCTTGGACATGATTGGCAGAATACGCCATAAGTATGATCTTGAAGCTTCCGAGTTGAATGCCGCATCTAGTGTCTTGTGAAATCTTCCATGCCTTCTTTGTCAACATGTCGGAGTTTATTATCTACCTATCGCTACCCCAATGACACACTTGGAGGTCATACAGGCGGATCGCCGCAGCTACTGAAACATCTTCGCAGTCTTTTTCTCCACGAATCCTTGAAGGTATCTCCTTCGGTCACCCCTTTAGTTGAAAATGCCCTTCAGGAGGCTTGCCAAACAATCGGATTACCTCGAGAGGTGGTCGAGGCTTTTGTTTTTAATTCAGAGCAGACCAACGCCCAGAGCGTCACCCTATCCAAGGAGCACTGTATCATAAGGATTTCTTCCCGTTTGGTAGAGCTCCTAAACTCCCACGAGCTGCGCTTCGTGATCGGTCATGAGTTGGGACACTTCGTGTACGAACACTCCGTCAAGACCGATCAAGAAGAAGGTCTGGACGAGGAGGGATTTCTGCTTTCTAAAGCCGCAGAGGTCTCCTCAGACCGGGTTGGGCTACTAGCATGTAGAACAACCCTAGATGCCACCAAAGCGATTCTTAAGTCCATTAGTGGTCTTCCTTCGGAACATTTGGGGGATGACTTCACCGATTTCTTAGATCAATATCAGGATCGCAGTCAATCCCATGACCTGTCCCCTTTTTTTACTAGCCACCCTTCCTTTTTGATCCGCGCAAGAGCTCTGCTCTGGTTCGACTTAATCCGGTCCGAGAGCGAGCCCTTGCGCCAGACCATTAAACTTAATGAGCTAAACGAGCGAATCCGTAAAGAAATGGACCTGGTATTCGACCGCCACAGCCGGAGAAAGATTCTTAAGGCTGAGAAGGATGTTTACCTCTGGCTATGCCTTAAACACGCACTGGATGACGGAGTTTTTTCTAAGGCAGAGCAGAATTTCTTTTTAGAAGAGTTTGGATCGCACGTTTTAGAGTCTCTCAAAGCCCTCATTTCCGAACAACAACATGAACAGATTGTGTTTTTTATAGAAAAAGAGCTAGAGAGAACCACTCTGACGCTACGTAAAGTGCTACCAAGAAATTTTGAAGAGACCATGCGACGACTTAAATCTGAATCTCTGTGTTTCCGGTAGCTTGTTTTTCCACTTTTCAGAACCCACCAATCATCCGACCCCCCCTTAGGACATTTGCGGGGTTACCCCAAAGATTCTTTGCACTAGTTCCTTAACCTACTTTGTGGCGCTGGGATGAATTGTCCTCCATCGTTCGAAGGAGGTTCAGGCTTGTAAGCAATCGCCTGATGAACAGCCAAAGCCACGGCTTCACACCACTCCAATGATTTGCTGCTCAAGTACTCCGTCTCCAAAAACCCACCGGTACTGAGTGTCACACTATACGGCGCATCTTTTTTATGACCTCCGAACAGCAGCCCTACTCCCATAAAAAGCCCAAAGACCATTACGGGCCAGAATCCGGCCAATCCCATCAAAAGCCCAAATCCCAACGCCAACCAACCCACAGTTCGCAAAAGCGATGCACCCAGATCGTTGGACCTATTTTTCCCATACGTCACAGAGGTGATTTCGCGGACGGCAAACGCCTTGTTCCAAGGATGCCCAATCGTCACCAAAGATTCCGTCACTCTCACCTGCCCATCATCAAAGAAAACCTTTTCACCTCCCACAACCAGATCACCACCAAATCGACTACCGAGTTTTGTTCTTTGCATGCCTCCATCCTCTACCACCCCCTGGGACATTTGCGGGGATAGGGCTAGCGATCCTTTTCACAAACCAAAGACTGATTCCTGCCGCAATTTACACCACACTTTTACCGCACCGCCGACCAAACGTTTACCGAGAACCCGACCGAGAAGGTTAATTAAATACCCCTTAAATAGGCCGAAATTACCCCGTCCTCGTAGACTCAAAACCCGATTAAAAATTCAGGGTGGGATTTGCCCCCCGCACACCCGCCCCTGGCCCAATCACATTCCGCCTCCGGCTTGTAGGAATTTACCCCGTCCTCGCAGACTCGGAACCCAAACAGAAATTCAGGGTGGGATTTGCGCCCCGGCAGACCTGCACCGCGCCAATCTAGTTACCCCTCCGGGATGAAAGACTCACCCCGTCCTCGCAGACTCGGACGGGGTGGGATTTGAACCCACGGTAGGGTTACCCCTACTCCTGATTTCGAGTCAGGTACATTAAACCGCTCTGCCACCCGTCCGTTTTCAATCATACGCACCCCTCACGCCTTCTCAAGCTTCCCTATTGCTTCGCCCCTCATCTCTCTTAAAATCCAATTGTGCGTCGGCTTTCCCTAGTCTCTCTATTTTTTCTTCACCTCCCCTCGATTCTTTCGGCAGGAGAACTCCTTCGTGAAGACGATCCCCGCACTTCCGCCATCCCAAGACAGGTCGGGCGCAACCTCTACCTCTACTCCACCCCCAAGGAGTCCACCTTCTGGAAATACGACAGCGACGGAAACGAGTGGCGCAAAGACACCTACGGCACGATCTGGAAAAAAGAGGCCGGTTCAGACCCCTTTGAAAAAGGCTCTTGGGAAATTGATGGCTTTGATCGCCGGCAAGCCACCCGCATCGGCCAAGATTCGGTCGTTCAGTTTCAGTTGAACACCGATGGGTCGGTGAAACCTGAATCCGTACGTCGCACCTCCTGGATCGCCAATGTCGACCCCGCCCCATCCACACTTCCCTCCCACCTTCGAAAGGCGGACCTTGGAAGCTCCTCTTCCAAACCCGCCAACCTCCAACAAGAGAGACCGAAACTGATTCCCACACAACCTTCCGTCCCACCCAAATAAAAAGTCAACGCCCCTTCCAGTTGACCATCCCCAATTCCTAAGCATAATCACCGCTTATGTCCGATCCCCTCGCCCACGCCACTCTTCCTGCCAGCGGAATCACCGAGCACTTTTCCGACGAAGCTCGTGCTGCACTGGCTGGCTACGGGGAGTTTGTAAATGTTGAGCCCCCACACAACCTCGTGGATGAAGGCGCTCAACTGGGCAAAATGTATATTTTAGTCTCTGGAGAACTCTCGGTTCGTCGCCAAGGGCAATCCTCTGAACTTGAACTCGCCAAACTCAAACCGGGAGACACGTTCGGTGAAGTTTCCATTTTCGACCCCGGCCCCACCTCCGCCAGCATCTTTCCCACGACCTCATCCCTTGTCTGGGGAATCTCTTGGCCACAACTGGAATTCCTTATGAACAATAACCACCAGCTCAGCGGCATGTTTCTCGTGGGATTAGGTACCATTCTCAGTCGTCGCCTACGAGAGATGAATAAAAAGCTCGTGGACGCATCGCGAGTCTAGTCAGGTTCTAGCTCCTCCCCTCCTCAACTCTCCCGAATCACTCAAAACAGGGGATTGCCCCTACCCAGATTGGGCACCATAATCTGGTTATGGATTTCATGACACCTCACAGAGACGGTTCTGGGGTTACTCTAACTTTCGCAGGCAGGCTTGATACCGTAGCCAGCCAAGAACTAAAACTCCCCCTCAGGGCTGAGTTGGATCGTCAACCCACCAACCTAACCTGCAATTTCAAGGATGTTACCTATATTGGCTCTGCTGTTCTACGCTTAATCTTTGAAGCCGCCCGCGAACTCCAGCGGCGCAATGGGCTTTTCCGGATTACCCACTGCTCGTCTGATATTCAGCGTGTCTTTGCCCTCACAGGAATGGATCACCTGGTCGACGGCGGTCAGTGCCCAGCCTTCACTCACGAAATCAAGGATGGGACTCTCCGCATCTTTCTTCAGGGGCGAATGGATGCCTTGCGGGTTGGGGAAATTCGCTCCGATGTTCGTAAGATCCTCTCGACGCACCGGGGCCCCGTTCGCTTTGATGTGGGCGCAGTTCCCTACGCAGCCTCGGCCTTTGTTCACCTGTGTATCGATGCATCCAAGACCGCCAAGTCTCATGGAGCCAATTTTGGACTGGAGAAAGTCGTTCCAGAAACAGCCCACATTTTCCGGTTGGCAGGCCTCCAATCCCTGATCCTCTCCTCTATATGAAACAGTCTGAGGTCAAACTCACTGTAAAAAACAGGATTGAGGATCTCCTTCGCGTAAACTCCATCTTTGAAAGTTTTGCGACACAGCATGAAATCGGAGGTCGTTTACGTTATCACCTGCTCGTTTCGATTGAGGAAATTCTGACCAATATCATCAAATACGGATTTGATGAGTCAGGAGTCCACCCCATCCACATCACTTTTCGCCACAACCTAGGCGTCATCGAATTGGAGTTTGAGGACCGTGGCAGAGAATTTAATCCACTCGAGATTGCTGAACCCGATCTGGAAACCCCTATCGAAGACCGCCAACTAGGAGGCCTAGGGATTCATCTGGTCAAAAATATGGTCGACCTAGCCGAGTATCGTAGAGACGGGGATCGGAATATTCTTTTGCTTAGAAAAACCAAGAAAACGGCCGACAACGCCGTCTGAACCATTCTAAAACTGCCCGGTGGCAGCAGGGGTCTTATTTCAGGGCATCGGCCCGAGAGCCGTGAATCGTAAAAAGGGCTGAGAAGCCGCTGATATCGAACACCTCTTTCACGTTGGGCTGGAGCGCCGCCAACGAGATGCCACCACCCGCAGCTTTCATCTTCTTTACTGCAAGAAGGAGAGAGCGAAGCCCGGCACTGCTAATAAAATCTAAACCCGCACAATCCAAAACAAGACGCTTTTCCCCTTGATCGATCACACCCACCAAGGCTTGCTCAACAGAGGGGGCGCTTGTCGCATCCACCTT
>Ga0214917_10008091_pt1 | contig 10436 bp, 11 predicted proteins | sample LL_1208_BB_MetaG_FD_177983 | JGI IMG/M metagenome (GOLD analysis project Ga0214917, IMG submission 177983) | Freshwater microbial communities from Lake Lanier, Atlanta, Georgia, United States - LL_1208_BB | ecosystem: Environmental > Aquatic > Freshwater > Lake | place: USA: Georgia | collected...
TCTTGCCCGGTGGGGAACAGGCGCCAAGTAGGGGCTGTCTGTCTCAATCAAGATGCGATCCATCGGCATCCAAGCAGCAATATCACGCAAATCTTGGGCATTTTTGAAGGTCAAAATGCCTGAAAACGAGATATAGAAACCCAAGTCCAGCGCGGCTTTGGCCACCTCGGCGGTTTCGGTGAAGCAGTGAAATACGCCGCCTGCAGCCTTGGCACCCCCATCTTCGCCCTCTTCTTTCAGAATGGCCAAGGTGTCGGCACTGGCGCTTCTGGTGTGAATCACCAAGGGCAGGCGCAGGCTTTGGGCGCAGCGGATGTGGCGTCTGAAGCGCTCACGCTGCCATTCCATGTCTGCCACAGTGCGTTCGCCTAAGCGGTAATAGTCCAAGCCGGTTTCGCCTATGCCCACCACTTTCGGTTGTTTGCCCATGGCCAGCAAATCATCCAAGGTAGGCTCTTGAACACCCTCTTCATCGGGGTGAACACCTGCGGTGCACCAAAAATTGTCATGCGCCACCGCCATGGTATTGACATCGGCAAAAGTTTCCATGCGGGTGCTGATGAGCAAGGCTCGGGAGACCTGCGCTTCTTGCATGGCTTGGCGGATATCGCCTAAATTGGCTTGCAGTTCAGGGAAATTCAGGTGGCAATGCGAGTCGGTGTACATATTCAGGCGGTATTCAAGGCGCGTTGCGCACGGCTAACCCAGGCTTGCAATAACAGACCGGGGTTAAAGGGGTGGTCTACGGTTCGGGCGCTGTCCATCAGCTCCCGCGACCAAAGGCTCAGGGTAATCAAAGGGGAAGGTTGAGGTAAATCTGCGGCATCGAAATAGCGCGGTGTGCTGCCACACGCCAAAGCCTGCATATCGTGGCAAAGCTTTTGCAAAACAGACAAGACCATGGCGGGGGCAGCGTCCACCAGCCAACCGGGCTCGCCGCGCAGCAGCAACTTGGGCAAGCCTGCCCAATCTTTGGCTTTCAAACCGTCGTTGAAAAAGGCCAAGGCGTCATGGGCTCGACCCCCAGCCGCACGAAGCAGCGCAACAGCTTCAGCGGATGGCACCGATTGTTCGCCCAGCCACGCCAAAGCGGACGCGGTATCGGGCCAATTCAGGGTGTAGACCAAACAACGGCTGCGAATGGTGGGCAGCAATTCATGGGCGGCTGAGGTGGCCAAAATGAAGCGGGTGTCGGGGGGCGGCTCTTCCAAGGTTTTGAGCAAGGTGTTGGCGGTTACCGTGTTCATTTGCTCGGCGGGGTAAATCAGCACCACTTTGCCGCGTTCACCTGAGCGGGTCATATGGCAAAAGTCCAGCATTTCCCGCATGGCTTCCACCCGAATTTCACGGCTGGGTTTGCGTTTTTTGTCTTCTATCTCTTTTTCCGCCTTTTCGCTCAGCGGCCAAGACCGTTCCATCAGCTCGGTTTCGGGCATCAGCACCCGAAAATCTGCGTGCACCCGCACAGCGATGCCGTGACAACTGGCGCACTGGCCGCATGCGCCTTGCGGTGTGGGCGCTGAACATAACCAGCCTTGGGCAAGCGCCAAAGAGAGTTCGTACTGCCCCAAACCTGAGGAACCTTGGACCAACCATGCGTGTCCGGCGCGGGGCAGCAGGTTTTCCAAGGAGGTTTGCAACCAAGGTGCCAAGGTGCTCATGAAGGAATATGGAGGTTTAAGCGCTGGTGCAGAACCTTCATCACCTGTTCGCGCACATGCTCAAGGCTGGCCGAGGCATCAATGCGGGCAAATCGTTTTGAATCTGCCTGCAATCTGTCGCTATAGCCTTGGTGAACTTTGGCGAAAAACGCAGCAGGCTGGGCTTCAAAGCGGTCAGGCACTCTGGCGTTGCTCAGGCGCTCTGCGGCAATGGCGGGGTCCAGCGAAAACCACAAGGTGAGGTCGGGTTGGCGCAAACCGCCCGAGGGCACGGCTTGAACCCAAAGTTCCAGTTGCCTCAGTACATTCAAGTCAAAACCGCGCCCCGCACCTTGGTAGGCAAACGTGGCGTCGGTGAATCGGTCGCAAACCACCACCTCACCACGGGCCAAAGCGGGCTCAATCACTTGCTGCAAATGGTCACGCCGCGCTGCAAACATCAGCAGGGCTTCGCTTAAGGGGTCCATGCTGTCGTGCAAAACCATGTCGCGCAGTTTTTCCGCCAAGGGCGTGCCGCCGGGTTCGCGGGTCAGCACCACTTGGCGTTGGGCTTGGGTGAAAGCATCCGCCACAGCTTGCACATGGCTGGATTTGCCTGCGCCGTCAATGCCCTCAAAGCTGATGAAAATCCCAGGTTTCATGCTGCTTATTGTGCCTTGGCTGGATTGCGCTGGTAACGGTCCACGGCGGCATTGTGCTTGTCCAAGGTTTCGCTGAACTCGCTGCTGCCGTCACCCCGTGCCACAAAGTAAAGCGCTTTGCTGGTGGCGGGTTGAAGCGTGGCCAGCAATGCAGCTTTGCCAGGCATGGCGATGGGTGTCGGTGGCAACCCTTTATGAACATAGGTGTTCCAAGGGTGATCGGTTTGCAAGTCGACGCGGCGTAAATTGCCGTCGAAGTCAGCCCCCATGCCGTAAATCACGGTTGGGTCGGTTTGTAAGGGCATGTTGAGACGCAAGCGGTTATGAAACACGCTGGCAATCATGGCGCGGTCTGACGGCTTACCGGTTTCTTTTTCCACAATGCTGGCCAAAATCAAGGCTTCTTGGGGATTTTGCAAAGGCAAGCCCATGTCACGGTTAGCCCATGCATTCGCTAACTGCTTGTCCATGGCATGCAGGGCGCGAGTGAGTACAGCTATATCGCTACTGCCTTTGCCATACATATAGGTATCAGGGAAAAAACGCCCCTCCGCGGGTGTGTCCGCAAGACCCAATCGACGCATCAATTCTTCATCGGTATCACCAGCGGTATCGTGTTTTAAAAATGCGGCCTTGTCCAAGGCTTGTCGCCATTGGCGCAGATTCCAGCCCTCGACCAAGGTAATGGCCAGCAGATTTTCTTCGCCACGAACCAGTTTTTGCAGCAACTCCCAAGCGTTGGTGGTGTTGGCGATTTCATAGCTGCCAGCACGAATCAGCTTGGACTGCCCACTGAACTTAAACAGGTAATACATCAAAGTGGGCGACACATCGATGCCCGAATCGGCAATTTGGCTGGCCACCATGCGCGGTGTGGACCCTGAGGAAACAGAGAGATCGACCGTCAGCGTGACCATGGGCAACGGCCGCAATACCCACCAAGCAGATGCGCCCACAATGACCAGCGCCATGCCTGTTGTCAGCCAAAGGCTGCGCCTAAACCATTTCATTGCCGCTCCTGCGCACTCGAAAGATGAGGCCATGATAATAGAGGCATGAATGCTTTTGTAGCCGCCCCTGACTTGATGGGCTCTGCCCAAGGAAGTTGCACCCTGCCCCACCTCGGCGTCCTGCATGCCCAAGGTGCAGATGCAGCCTATTTTTTACACAACCAATTGAGCAACGATTTTTTGCTCTTACCGCCCCACCAAGTCCGTTTGGCTGCGTTTTGCAATGCCAAGGGACGGATGCAAGCCAGTTTCATTGGCTTTAAAACGTCGCCTGAAGATGTCTGGTTGGTGCTTCGACAAGACCTGCTGGCGCAAACCTTGAAGCGCTTGCGCATGTTTGTGCTACGCGCCAAGGTGGTGCTGAACGATGTGTCCGAGCAGTACGAGGTGCGTGGTCTGTTGGGTGCTGCGGTTCCTGCTTCGCTGGGCGAGTCGCCTTGGTCTTTGGACGTAGATGCCGCTTGGACGGTTCGGCTTTACCCCGCACAGGGCCATGCCCGAGCTTTGCAGATCCTGCCGGTGGGTACGGCTTTAACGACCGCTGCCTTAGACCTTCAAGATTGGTTGTTATCCGAAGTGCTCAGTGGAGTCGCCGATGTGCAAGCAGCGACCTTCGAGGCTTTTGTACCGCAAATGCTGAACTACGAATCGGTAGACGGTGTGAATTTCAAAAAAGGCTGCTACCCAGGCCAAGAGGTGGTGGCACGCAGCCAGTTTCGCGGCACCTTGAAGCGCCGTGCTTACCTTGCCTCGGCATCTGCGGCGTTACAAGCCGGTGAAGAAGTGTTCAGCGCCCATGACCCCAGCCAACCTTCTGGCGTGGTGGCACAAGCGTGTCACCACCCTGTGCAGGGTCACTGGGCTTTGGTGTGTTTGCAAAACAGTGCTTTGGAAGAGGATGCAGTTTCAGCTACAGGCCCTTTGCTCACAGCCGCAGGTGCAGGTTTAACCCTGCATCCCCTGCCCTATGTCTTGCGGGACGATATTTAATTAGCTGTCATCGCGAGCGTAGCGAAGCGATCTTTAGACTGCTTCGGAGCTACGCTCCTCGCAGTGACGATTACTGTCGCAGTGACGATTCCTGTCGAAGCGACGTGATTTGCTCAGCTACGTGGTGCGCCATGCGAAACTGCTCAGCAGCTGGCGTAGAAAACCGCAACGACGATAAAAACTGCAATCGCCCTGCTGGGGTGCCCACAACACCATGCAAAGGGTGGTTTTTCAAGGTCCACTCTTGCGCCAAAGCCTCGCCCAATGTCGGACCGTAGTGCAGTGTGGCACTGGCCAAAATATCCGCTTCGTTCATCAACACACAAGCCCAGTCGACATTCATCTCAAAAGGCCTGTCGATCACTTTGTCGTGGTTAGCTGCCACCAGCGTGGGATCGGTGCGCAAAATCAACTCACGCACACGCTGCAACCACAGCGCATCAACGCCCAAGGTATGAGCGATGTCACTCATTTCATTGGCTGAACATTGCTCAAACTCTTGAACATAGGTATTGGCTCCCCCTGGATGAAGCACATCATGGGAGGTAACTGCCAACAACATCGCTGCTGCCCATTCATCACTGACAGAGATGTTCTTTTCTTGTAAGGCCTCAATCAATACACACATTGCTGTAAGCGCATCGGCTGTATGAAGACGATTGTGGTAGTGGGGCTCATAGGCTACGCCCTGTGCAATTTCTTCCATGTTCATTGCCATGGCCTGAGCAGCTTGTAACAATTTTTCAGCCGCACTGCTCTTGGTTGGCACCGAATGCGGCCACAAACGTTGCACACAAGCTTTAAGCACCACAGGTACACCAGGCCAAGCATCGGGCCAAGTGCGACGAAGGTTATGCAAGGTCTGCACATACAGCTGCAACCCTGGTGATAGACCAGGGGTTGAGGGTGTCACTGCAGAGGCAATCATCGTGCGATCAGCCCAAGGGTGTGCGCAGAGCGTTGTGCATATTTTGCTGAAGCAACAGTGCTTCAAACACGGGAACCAACAATGGAGAAGCTTCGGACAGCAGTCGGTTGGCATCGGCGCTGGCAATCTGCAAACACTTCACTTCATTCAAAGCCTGGGCAGAGGCTCCTCGGATGCCACCGACTAAAAAAGCCTGTTCGCCAAAGGACTCGCCTTGGCTGATTTGCGCAAACACGTTGTCCTGAGCGTCAAGTAATTGCACAACGCCCTCTTGAATAAAGTACAGCTGATCGGCGGCATCACCAACATTGAAGATGCGATGTCCTGCAGCAAAACTCGTCGTATGAAACTCGCTCACAATACCCCCTTGGGGAGTTCATTCAGGGCCAACGTTCGTTTGACGCTTGTACGAATGATTTGACGAATCGCATGCGGCAAGTTCGGCACCATGTGATCCACTTTGTGCAAAGGAATGATGCGGGCCTGAACAGGCGTGACAGTGACAATGGTTTTAGGTGCGGGTAGGCCTGCTAAACCCTCGGCTAAACACAGCACACTGCCCGGCCCTAAACGCTCAATTTGTTTGTCTTTCACTGCCAGCAAGCTACCGGACACGATGAAGTAAGCCACGGCCACATCTTCACCTTGCTGAAAAATTTTCTTCTTTGCCTCAAAACTGGCGGTACTTAACAGTTTGCTACCCCATAAGCTGAAATACAAACGCTCATTGCTGCTCAATTGCCCAGAAGCAAAAATATCCAAACTTTTCGGCGAGTTGGGATCCACCACCCCCAACGCATGTAGATGTTCAATATCAATTTCAAAGCTGGCAGAAAACTCGTTCATCTGGAAGCGTCTCGCAAGTCAAGGTTTTCCAATTGAGTCGCCAGTGTTTTGAGTTGCATGGCGATGAGATGTCGATCGTCATGGTTGAGGTGCTGAGGCGACAAATCAATATGCACACCTTGGGGGTGTTTCAAGCGCAAGGGTTTATCAGCCTCGGCTTTACGTGAACGAATGGCATAGGTACGAATAGTGCGGTCTATGCCTTTCAGGCTAACCGCTTGCCTTTCTTCTACGTCCACCATGTCATCTACTTGCACATAAGTTTCATGGCTGATCAAAATGCCCCCTGGGTCGGCGTTCGCCTCTAGACGCTGGGCCACATTCACTTCACCACCAATGATGGTGTAACTCAGGCGCTGGTCAGAGCCGAAGTTACCTACATTGCAATAGCCGGTATTGATGCCCATGCGCACCACAAAAGGATTGTCAAAGCCTCGTTCACGCCAACGGTTTTGTAAAACCACCATGCGCTCTTGCATCTCTATCGCCATGTCAACGCAAGCCCTTGCGTCTTCTTTCACCCCTTTCGATTCGGGGTCGCCAAAAAACAGCATCACCGCGTCGCCGATGTATTTGTCAATGGTGGCACCATGTGCCAAAGCGATTTGCGTCATCTCGGAAAAATACTCGTTCAGGTATTCGGTGAGCGATTCGGGTTGCAGCGATTCAGCGGTGCGTGTGAAGTCTTTGATGTCACTGAAAAACACCGTCAACTTCTTGCGCTGCGTGGTGATTTGCGTGTCGTACTTGCCTGCAAACAAGGCATCGTGAATCTGCGGAGGCAGGTATTTGGCAAGCTGTAATGACAAGCTTTCCAAACGGCTTCGTTGCTGCTCAAGCTCTAAGGTTTGGGTTTTGAGGTTTCGATTGAGTTTGACCAAGCGCTGTTCTTGCCTGTCTGAATGCCTGGTCAAATCTTCGTTTTCTCGAACCAACTTGGAAAACCGGTCAAACAAGCGTTCAGCAAAGGCTTGAATGTGCGCATGATCTCCACTCTCCAGAATGGCTTGCCCTTCGGCTAGCAGTAATTTTTCTCGATCGTAGAGATCAAAAACGTCTTCAGCCATGCTGCTCAACGGTGAAGTTCAAGGATTGAAAACGGTCTTTGAAGTCTTCACCCAACTCTTGCATGATATCGTCATCTGCTTCAGCTTTCCAAGTGACTTGCACATCATTGCCCGCTAGTCGGTAAGCGTCTAAGCCTTCAAAAATACGGTACATGGCTTTGATGCTGGAGCTGTTGATATAGACCATGGCCATTTCCACGTCCAGTTTTCCTTTGGCGGTGCTGGCCAGTTGGTTGACGGCGGAAATTACCTCGCCATAAAAAGCCGACACATCTTCTGGGAACGATTCGCCGCTGATGCTTAACTTCAAAGGGCTGTGGGTCAAAGAAATGGCGGGGGTTCTGTCTGTAGCTGCAATCTGCATGGTGTTGTCCTTGTTCTTAGATGGTTGCTGCAAGTATGAAATCGACGCTGTGTTCGTCTACATCAACAAAGGTGTAACCAATGGGTTGGGTTGATCGCCGTGCAATTTCTAGCAGTCCTAATCCAGAACCCGGCCCCTCATGCTCGCTTGCATGCGCCATGCCATCGCGGTACAACTGGCGAATGGTGTCTTTATCGGCACCTTCAATCTGCGCCAAGCGGTCTTTCAAGCCTTGGGTCTTGTCTTTTTCGATGCGGTTACCGCACATGATGGTGATTTCCTTGTTGTGCTCGGTAATCAAAATCATGCCCATGTTTTCTTCGTGTTCTTTGCCGTGCCAAATCAGGTTTTGAACGCCTTCCATAAAGACTGCAAAAATCAGCTTTGAGCGTTTCACTTCGTCATTGGCGACAAGGCGTTCTTTCAGCATGTCAGCCAAGGTAACCATCAAGTCGTCGGACACAGTACCGTTGTAGGCCATGATGACGTTGTTATGGCGCAAGTTGTTGCGCAACATAATGGCTTGAGATAAATCCATCGTTACTCTTCCTTTGTTAAACGGGTATTTTTAAAGTTGAAATACCACTGCGGTGACATCGTCACGCCGCGTATTTACACCTTGCCATCGAGCAAAATCTTCTCGCAGTACATCAATCACTTGTTGTGAGTGAGACCCAGCATGGGTCGACAGTAATTTCTCCAGACGACGGTAGCCATAGGACACTTTGGGCTTGCTAGTCTCACCACCGACTTGGTCGGTTAAGCCATCAGTCACTATCACAAACAAGTCGCCTTTGTCATAGGACAAGACTTTCACCGCGGGTATCTCGTTCGATGGCACACGGTCTTTGTAGCCCAAGCTAACCCGCTGTGCCATGTGGCGAGTCACGACACCTGCAGTGGTCACATGGAATAAGTCGATCTTGGCACCGGCATATTCCACCCGTTGTAAGCGTCGGTCAATGCGCAATACCGTGGCGTCACATCCGTCATCGCTTTCACTGTCAGGGCGGTCTTGGTTCAAGCCGGTGCGTACAAAGTGGTCTAACGAGGCCAAGGCAGACACCGGATTTTCCATGGTGTCGTTAGCGTAAATTCGCTCTAAAGAGTTACTGACCAACAAACTCAGCATGGCCCCTGGTACACCATGCCCCGTGCAATCTGCCACTGCCAACACAAAAGGACCGTCGTGTTGAGAGGAAGAAATCCAATACAAATCGCCACCGATGGTGTCACGCGGCTCCCACATCGTCGCAAAAGAAGCAAATCGACCATCGATGCGAACGGGTCGGGGTAACTGTCCACGTTGCAAGCGACTGGCGTAATTCACCGATCCCACCACCAATTGGTGAGCTTCATCCAGCTCTTGGTGTTGCTCGGCCAGTTCTTTGGTGCGCTCGGCCACCGTTTCTTCCAACACTTTGTTTTGGTTTTTGAAGTTTTCGGCCAACTCTTGTTGCAACCATCGGGTGCGGCTGACCACTGCCAATGCCATGATCATGGCTTCACAGCACAAACCAATGGCCTGCGACACATTGGTGTTTTGCAACAAATAGCTGATGCCAGATTCAGGCAAGTAGCTAAACGGTGAAGCAAACCCAGCCAAGCCAGTAACAAACACCAAACGGAAAGCCAAATAAGGAACCGATCCGAGCAAGAAAAACATAGCGATCTTCATACCCGCTCTGTAGCGGATGATGCCGCATACGTAGTTCATGATGAAGACCAAAATCGTGAAAATACCCAAGGGCAACCACACCAGCACAGGCGGCAAATTGTGCGTGGTGAATGTAAATACAAAAAAGTGGATGATGTAAGTGACGATGTAGAGGTAAATGATTTTTTGCGCCGTTGGAAAAAATTTTGCAAATTGCAAAAACGAACTGGCGAACATGAAATAAAAAATAGCTTGCAAATAGCCAAAGACATTGGTGAACAGCAGGGAAATGGGTCTAGATCCGATCGTCAGACCCTCTACATTCACGATAAATTCACTTAAATGCGTGCCATCATGCGTACGCAAAGCGAAGATTTGCAAAAAGGCAATGGTGATCCAAACGCCATAAAACAAACTGGCTCTGTCGCGGTTGGACAAATAGGAAAACCAACCAAAAATACCCAGTGCAAACAACATGCCTAACAAGGCGCCCTCCATATAGACACCAAACCGTCGGGTTTCCAAAAATTTAGCGGAATCGACTAAGCGCAAGGCATAGGTTCGGGGCGGCAAACTGGGATAGGACTTGATTTGGGAAACCACCAGCAATTCTTCATTTTTGTACAGCGTGAAGAGCGGAAACTGACTGGGGACCGTCGCCGATGAGGGCTTGGCAGGGTCTACGTCTGACAGATGGGCGTAATCTCCATAGATATAGCCAGAACGTTTAAGCGGGGTCACACTGCCATCGGGCTTGATGATGAATGAATTAATGCTTATCCATCCCGGCCCCTCCAGCATGTATTCGCGGTCGGCATCCAGTCGGTTGACAAACTTTTGGGCAATCCAGTAGCCAGAAAAAGCATCTATGGGTCCAAATGCTGAAGCAGGCTTGAATTCATGTTGACGTTTGACAACCTCTTCAAAAGTCAAAGACTTGTCAGGGTCTTGAATCACCCATGTATGGTCTATAGGCGAAACGAGGATGGGCGTTTCAGCGGTGATCTCATAAGGCTTTAAGTCGTCCCACCCTGCCGCATGGACTGTGCCTAAACACAGCATCCACCAAGCTGAAAATAAAAATGTAAGAAGCTTCATGGTAAAGACTTATATTTTCATTATTCTTAATGAATATCTTGATACCGTCAAATATTGTTGACAGTTTTGATGCTTTTACTCGGGTTAGCCCTTAGTGCGATGGGGGCTGGGCGGACTGAAGATCAAAGACATTGAAAGGAAACCCTAATGAAACATGCCCAATGGAATCAAGGT
>Ga0214917_10008092_pt1 | contig 10436 bp, 6 predicted proteins | sample LL_1208_BB_MetaG_FD_177983 | JGI IMG/M metagenome (GOLD analysis project Ga0214917, IMG submission 177983) | Freshwater microbial communities from Lake Lanier, Atlanta, Georgia, United States - LL_1208_BB | ecosystem: Environmental > Aquatic > Freshwater > Lake | place: USA: Georgia | collected...
GGATGTCTCGGGGGCAATACTTGCCGCTGGTATCGGTGGGAGCACATCATCTTCCTTGCGATTCTTGGTTTTCATATCATCAGTCACTTTCTTCAACTTTAGTGAACCAGAAACGAGTTCGTTCATAACCGCAACCATACCAGCGTTAGAATCTTCCGGGGGAGTGTTCTCAACCTTGTCAGGTCTGGGAGGAGGAGCTGCTTTCGGTAGGGCAGGGGGCGCAGCAGACTTTGGGGGCATTTGCAAAATCTAGATTTTTCCGGAGGCTGAATTTTTCATGACAGCGTAGTACCGTATCCTCACTTCATACAAAATGCAAATCAGTTAGCTTTTGAATTCCCATTTCGTGACGCATAAATGCATCTATCAAGAAACTCCTCCATCTCCGCAAGTTCCCTGTGGGGCTTGCTGGTGTATTCTACCGACACATGAGGTTTCGACCCCAAACATTCTGTCTCCTTCTTTATTACATGCAGCAGTTCAACAAGTTTATCACGAGTGGGATCAACTTCTCGAGAAGCTTCAATAGTCAGTGAGCGGATTGTTTCCAGATGGTACGTCGCTGATTCAGCTTGACGTTGTGTGGTAATCAATGAATCCTCCAATTCATTAATTCGTTTGCGATATGAAGCACACTTCGAATCCATAACTTTAAGTCTCGACCCTTGTATGAACTTTTGCTTACGCGACAGTCCCCCGGAAGCCCTCAACGTGTGCAATATCGCACGGATATCATCCGTCGTCACTTCTTTTTCAAGCAATAACGATTCGAGAGCTCGTACGAGTCCCGCACTTGGCATGTTCTGCATCAATCGACTTGTTTGTACAACTCGGCGAGACCAACTCACATCGACTAATCTACTTTAGCTAACCAAAAACCTCTAACGCTATTGAAGCACAAAATGTCACCTTCAAGATCGGCCTTTACAATCGTTCCCACCTTTATCAAGCCCCGCTCTATGGCTACTGCCCGCAAAGTGCCCGGAAGGAGTCCTGAAGCTTTAGGAGGCGTTATCCACTCTCCCTGTCTTCGGATAGCAATGTTTGCTATCCCATTCTCAGTCACCTCACCCAACTCATTCACTAGCAAAATTGACTCACGCGAGATTTTCTGGTCAACCCCAACAACTTCCTCCCAATCACTAATCTTATGACGCAGCAAGTTCTGAGTCGAGTCAACACAAACATCTGGACAAAGCATCAGGTTCTCCGGAACAGCGGCCGCCGTCAATGGGAACCATTTTGCTTCCCATTCCCCTGTATACGACACTTGGAGGCGAATTTTCCAGGATCCACTAGGCCCAGAGATGAATGTCCAGTCAGAGTTTCGACACGTCGTCTTTCCTAGTAACCCGTCCACGTCACCCATCGTGCTCGAGAGACAATCGACAGAAGGCATAGAGGACATGAGGAATTCGTTCATTGATTCAACGACTTCTTCTCTCTCTACCTTGTAATCGAACCATCGCAGAGACTCGTACAAACGGTCCACATGCTTATCAAACAACCAAATACCTTTACCGGCTTCATACCGCATAGTTTCAATGAGTGATCGTCCTGGCTTTCGCTTTGAACAAGAGGAAGATGCCACAAACAACGGCGGGTTTAACCCGCCGTTACATTGGATTCTAATCCCCTCTACACCGAAAAACTCTCCAAGGATTCTCAAGTTGGGGCGACTCTTTGTTAGCATCTCTTTCCACTCACCGACAGGGTCCGATATCCCCAAAATCGCTCCTCCGCATCCTATCGACACCTTGTATCTCCTCAAGGATGTCTCGGTCAGCAAAAAGGTCCGAATAACTACAGAGACTGTTGCGGATCGAGTCAGGGGAGAAATGAATCCTATAGATCCTGAATAGCCGATCCCTCTCTTTCCACTCTCCAGAGCTGCCAAGAGTTCAATGGAACGAATCTTGGGAGCTCCTGTCATCGATCCGGCTGGAAAGGCACGAAAAAAACATTGCGATATCAATGTGGATTCAACCAACTGCCCTTCCACTGTCGACACAAGTTGATGATAGAATGGAAAAGTCTCGACCTGCATTAGTTTTGGGCAAACCACATTCGTGCATACTTGCGATAAATCGTTTCGGACTAGATCCACAATCATGAGATTCTCTGCAATATCTTTTTCAGACGTTGCTAGCTCAAGTCGAATTCCTTCATCTTTATCCTCTGTGGATCCTCGTGGTCTTGTCCCTTTGATGGGTCGAACTTGAGCGATACCATTGTCTACCTTTAGCAACAGTTCCGGAGAGACCGACAAGATACTGAACATTTCATCGGCGAATTCTACAAACGCACCAAATGGAGCTGAGTTGCGTTCACGCATCAGCTCATACAATCGCAAAGGATCGTCTATCTCCAAATCATTCACCGATTCAATTTGCGTTGTTAAACATAATTCATACGATTCGCCAAAAGCGATCGCAGTTTGACATGCCCGGATTTTCTCCATATAACAGTCCCGACTATCAACGACACGGAAAAGGGGGGAAGAGTCGGAGGGAGCTGAGTCGCCGTGAAGTTCTCGTTGTGAAAAGACATCAGCAGACTGGTGGAGACCCGAGATCTTCTCCAGTATCCCCGAAGACCATTCGGTATCACCAGACGCAAAAACGTCACCCGAATCATTGTCAATGGCGAGGATTCGGTAGGCCACAACCACCACCGAGTCGGGGACTTGACTGGGGAGTCCACCCAGGGAACCCGATACGGCCTCGTATCCGAGAAACGTAAAGATAGCTGGAGCACATATGGGGATGTTTGGTTGTAACACTTGATCAGAAGCAATCTCCTTCTCTAGACTCATCACAAGGTCCTCGATTGTTTGCTTTTGAGATACGCCTGTCTTCTTGGCTAATATGTGGGGGCCGCGCTGCACATATACGTCGAGGTCGGTTGTGTCCACCATGATGGACCAGCGCCCAGTGGTTCCAGGGGGAGAGTCCAGCCAAATATTTGTTCCGTCGTTGCAGTAAAAAAATTTGCGAAAAATACGTGGCAATAAGGCCGGAAGGGAATCGATCGGTAACTGCCCTTTCATAATGGGGTGACCCAGTGAAGGAAAACTGTGGTTCGGATGAGGAAGGGGTGGATGAGGGGACTCCGTAGAACCCTTAGGGAGTCTCCATTTCACCAGCTGGCAAACATTCTCGAGAATCTGATATCCATGTTCAGAAAGGATTGATTCCGGATGGAACTGAGTCGCATAGATCGGCAAAGACTTGTGACGAAACGACATGGGAATCTCGACCAAAGACTGGTGAGAGTCGGACCGCGTGTCGAGGATGGATACGCAAAGTTTCTGAAGCCATTCAGGTGAGTGCGGGTTCAGAGAAGGACCGAATGACGGGACAATGAGAGGAGCGAAAGCAGGGTCCACGTCGATGGTCGAAGACGTTACAATCAATGCGGGATGCTTGAATAGAGCTTCGGGGCACAATGTCAGTGAATGATATCGTACCTGGTCGATGACGTCGGGTAGACCACTGAATAAGGTTCCTTCGTCTTTCGCGTGATCGAGCACCATCTTCCACTTCATCCCATGACGTGGAACCAAACGTGTCAAAGGTATACCCAAACGAACACCTATGGCCTCAAATCCCATACACACACCAAACAACAGCGGGACAAATTCATTAGTGTTTCCCATTAGATACGACTCCAACACAAAATCAGTGATACACCCACAATCGTGCACTGGGTCACCTGGTCCAGGTGCAAGGATTATGAGATCATAATTACTGAATAGGTCCGTTGGTCTACTCAAAAATTCAAATCCTTTGTCATCATTCTTAACGACACGAACCCCCCGACCGACTATTCGCTCAACATATTGAACCAAATTATATGTGAAGCTGTCATAATTATCGACGATCAAAACGCGTGATGCAGCATTCATGCTTGGGAGACAGCTCATGTCCAAAGTGTATCACGGGCCGGAATTTTTTTCATGTTCCTCGTTCGCCGGTTCAATCATGTCATCGCATTGTCGCATGGAGCAGGGAATTCGACCAGCGGCCCCCGTATTGAGACACATGTGACATCCAAGGCGCTTGTCGAATATCTGGATAACTACATTATTGGACAAAGCGAAGCGAAGAGATCTCTTGCGATCGCTCTCATTGACAGGTGGCGCCGCCTGCGAATTCCAGACGAGAACCTGCGAAAAGCCATAGTGCCGTCCAATATTCTTCTCGTCGGTCCCACCGGATGTGGTAAGACGGAACTAGCAAGGAGGTTGGCGAAGAAGGTTGATGCTCCATTTGTCAAAGTCGTCGCTACCAAGTATAGTGAGGTGGGCTTTGTTGGGGAAGATACCGCAAGCATGATAGAGGAACTGGCTGAACAGGCCTTTCTAGACGAGTCTGCGAGATTGAAAAGCGAAGTTCAATCCGAAGCTCGGATGGCTGCAGTTGAAGAGGTCACCTCGGCTTTGATGAATTCCAAAGTTGGCATTAGGGACAATCTGACTCGTGACACTGCACGTGCATTGGTTGAGTCTGGATTGGCGGATTCCGAGATGGTTGAAATGGAGGCGACTATTCTTGATTTCGCGTTCTCCCGCACACACGCAGTTGGTGAGAAGGAATATCAAATCATAGATGACGACACTCCTCTTGGTACTTCGCGTTCAATTCTATCAACATCACGTTTCTCCAAGGGATCAGGTAGTCCAAGACTTCCGTCGAGTAATCGACCAGTTTGGCGCATGGTGACAGTGCAACAAGCCGTCAAACTTATCGCGGACAAATCAGCCGTTCTTTTGTTGAAAAACCGCGAACATGAGCTCAAGGATAGAGCCAAACAGGCTATTGAGGAGCGAGGAATCGTCTTTATTGACGAGTTTGATAAAATGATATCTGATGCATCAGAAGAAGGGTCTTCTTTCAACCAGAAACGTAAAGGGGTCGAGAAGGAGTTACTGACCCTTATAGAGGGCACAAGTGTTCCCACAAAGAAACTCGGGAACATTAACACCGATCATATTGTATTTATTTGCGCGGGGGCCTTTTCGTCAGTCTCTCCAAAGCAGATCATGCCGGAACTACAAGGGAGACTTCCGATACGATGCACGATGAAGGCACTGACAGAGGCGGACTTTATCAATATATTGGAAACAGTGGAGTATTCTCTGCTGAAGACTCAACGGGAACTACTTATGGTGGACAATGTTGAGATAGATTTCACAAAGTGCGGTGTACAAGAGATTGCGAAATATGCCGTCGAAATGAACCGGGAACTTGTTAACACAGGTGCTCGACGACTAACAACCATAATGTCAATCGTGCTTGAAGAAATCAAATTCAATGCAACTGACCTTGTCGGTTCCAAAATCGTCATCGACAAGGACTTTGTAAGCCGGCGATTGGATGGTGTTTTCAAAGGTGGTGATAACCACACAGAACTCCGAAAGTTTGTACTATAATGCATTTCTTGAACAATAATTAAAGAGATAGTATATTATATCTGGTAATTCGGAACCTTTGACCCCTTCTTGCGTGATTACAATATCATGGGACACAAAAATGCGAAATGTAAAACGGTACGGAAAAAATCTTCACATGGTCAGCAAAGTCGTTCTCCTCGGAATCATCTGTGGTACCACAGGATTGCTGGAGAAGGAAGCAGGGCACTATGACTGGAAGATGTCTTTCATCGGTTCACCTACGGTTTTGGCTTCATCCGCCTCAGATGCAACTTCCGCTCTCGTTGGAACCACCGACGGATATATTGCTAAAATTCGTGCGCATGATGGATCTTTGGTGTGGCGAAAGCTGGCTTGCCAGAGCCACCTCCCCGTATACAGTGTAGCTTTCGCTTCCGATGGCCATTATGCGCAAGTGCAGTGCTCGGGTTCAGAGACTCTCACAGTTAACACCCAAACAGGGTTCGTCACTGCTACAGACTCGTACTTCTCGGAGTACAACTACAAGAATTCTCCCTTGACGGTTGGTGAAACCAAAATATATCTCCGGGAAGGCGCGATAATTGTTGGCGAGGTAGATGGTACCCCGAAGTGGACCAGGGAAGAGTCTCTTTCAAACTCCACATCCAACGTTATCATATCTCTACCGCACGCGTCATCGATGTCCCCTAAGACCAAAAACCTGTCTTGGTTGATTGGGGACTCCCGACCGATCCTTGTTTCACACTCGAAACACCACCAGCGCATTGTGGCTGTGGACTTAGCCAACTCCACTGTTCTCTGGGGTAGCCAAGTAGATCCGGAAATATCTTCATTGAGCCCCTCAGCCGAAGGAGTGTCTCTGATGGATTCTGCTGGGACCACTATTGGTTCAATTGATCCCCTCACTGGGTCTATCAAGTACCTCCGAACCCAGTCATCGGATGATTCAACCACTTCCACTTACTCTGTGTCGGGGAAGCGGGTATATAGTAAAACGTGGTCGATTGAGCTTGGAGGTGATATTCTCAAGGTAGTCTCTCCATCCCATACAGATCTTGGTTTGGTACCGGTTCTAGTCAAGGGTGACGCCAGCGTTGTTTTCAAGTACATGAACCCAAACCTGGTCGTCTTTGTGTCTGAAGGAATCTACCTCACCGTCCTCGACACCGTTACAGGGTATATAGTACATCAGACGTTTATAGAGTCGGCGGACTCGAACGCACCAGTTCACGTTGTGCTGTGTGATAACTGGATAGTGGCTCACTACCACAACAAGAATGTTCCTAACCGATATGAAGTGATTGTGATTGATTTGTTCGACAAGAAGGAAGACAAGGGAGTTTTTCCACTGATTTTTGGTGGTGATAAAGATCTTGGTTTTTCATATAAATCAGCGTTTGAACTTCCAGTGGACCCGATTGCAATCAGCCAGCAGTACGTGTTCCCGGGAGGGCCAGTGACGGCTTTAGCCGTCACTGGCACTCTCAAGGGTGTTTCGCCTCGTCAGTTGTTGTTTGCCACTAATCGGGGGATTCTTGCGATACGTAAGGATATATGGCTTAACCCAAGGAGGGGAGGAACGGACAAAAAAATTCATCCACGACTCGCTCTGACAGCCGACGAATCTTTGCCTGTATATGCTCATACTTTGCCAACAACATGGACAGATTATGTGTCGCACAAACATACGCTGGATCAAGTTCACACTATCAAGACATTCCCAACTCATTTAGAGAGTGTCTCTGTGGCAGTATCATTGGGTAAAGATATTTATGTGTGCCCAGTGTATATAGGGAACGCGCCGTACGATGTCTTGTCGCCATTCTTCAACTACTGGTTGTTGTATGTGTCGGTTTCCATAGTAGTAGTAGCAGTAACTGTGACATCTATCGTTGCGAAACGAACAGATCTAAACAATAAGTGGAAGTAGTGATATGGGTAGAAAAGGCGGCGTTTTTCAAAATGTTTTCATGCTATTACTAGTATAATTGCATATGTATCATCCCGACTATATTCGATATGTACCATCTCCAGCATATTCATCCGTGAGTAGTGGAGTGTCGACTCCTGGAATGACACCGCCGCTCCCTCCGCCCGGATACATGTTTGAGCAGTTTCTTTCTCATCCACCCTCGTGGGTGCCTCAGAGACAACCAGCGGCGATTCTGCCTCAGCTTCTATCGCTCCAACAGCAAACGAGTCAGTTGATATCAATGGTGAATTCCGGGGCACCAGAGCAAGGTGCCTATTACCCCACAAGTTATCAGCTTGGGTTGAGGAACGCCCACGGTCCATCTCCAGCACCAGCACCAGCTGTTGGTACAAATCCTTCCTCAGCCATCCCGGAAACCCTTGGCATTCAAATAGCACGATCTATACTCGATTCTGCTCCGGTTATAAACGAGCAAGTTATAGCCAAAGCAGTTGTTGCAGTAGCCAACGCTTTAGTGATGAAAAACTCACCAAATGAAGGATATATCCACGACCTCGGTCCGCGAGTGTTTGTGCCTGAAGCAGTTCGATCTCAAACTCCGGCATGGTTAAGTGCAGTGGCCGAGAACGCCACAGATATTCAGTCAACACCAGTCTTTGGCGCCAACGGCTCATCGCAGAGAAAATCAACTCCATCTCCGGAACCTCGAGATATATAATACCATCATACCTTGTAATTAAGAGAGCAATATATTTTTTGGTGTGCATCCATTGTTGTGATTGTGTTGTTAGCTAAAATGAAAATATTTGGGTTGGTTGTGATGTTGGGTGTTCCAGCGATGGGTGCGACAATCGCCAGACATCCAGCTCAAAAAGCGCTGCTGGACGTCATCAGAGATGAGGATTTTGAAGATACTTTGGAAGAGATACAGAAAAAGTATACTCAAGCCAAGAAACGAATCAGACGATTGGGGAGAGGGCGGCGCATAGATACGTCCTCGTTGACGGAGACGTGCCCGGGTCTTGAGGGAACCATTACTCTCGGAGAAGAGGGTCAACGAAGTCGGTGGAGAAAAGTTTTTGAGGCTGAGTTGAAGAACGGTGCTGCGGATTCTAAAAAAGTTGAAGTAACGTATACTAGTCGATGCAAACACGAGAAGGAGGATTATGTCGAATATGTTTTCGCAGGTATCGCTTCGGAGATTGGAGCGTCTCCCAAAGTGCTCTGTTTATCGCCAATTTTAGAGTCGACAGTGACGCCTGTGAAAAAGATTCCACAAGAGATTGCATCGGACAAACAAACTGAGAATTGTAAGCGAGTCCAATTCATTGTTTCAGAGCCCACGGGACCGCTAGTTGCTGGGTTTGTCGAGAAGGAGAGCCCTTTATTGCCAGAACGATTCAAGGGTGTCCTAAGTTTTGGTATACACCTCATCGGACTACTTAAGAAACTACACGAGAAGGGGATACTTCATAATAAAGTTAACGAAGACAATGTCGCGTTTGCTTTCAATGAGGACAATGCGTATGGGTTTTCTGATGATGCTAAAGTAGTACTGAAGAATTATGATCACGCAGTGTTTTATCCCGATAGTGATGTGGTGTGGGGCAGCGCGATGCTTGCCTATGCGTCTCCGTGGGTTCTGGCGGCTTCGAAGCAGGGTGAGATCCGGCCTGGCACTCGAGATGACGTTTACTGTGCCGTGGAACTTATTGCTAATATTCTTAGCAAAAATGGAATGCGAAAAGCTTTCAATCATGCAGACTTTGCGACTTTGGAAATCATAAAAGGTAGTACCCATTTGTTCGACAAAGACCCCAAGCTTGGAGAGGATGGAGATATGTTGTGGGGCAACATCTACAAGATGCACGCAATAACGAACCAAGAGAAGATACGCCAGATTGAGGGGAAATTTCAAGAAATGATGGAGGAGATTCAAGACATGACAGAAGACGACGAACCACCATACCAAACAATTATAGAATACCTGACCGATGTAAAAAGCATGATTGATTCCCCATGATAACCGATCTTAAACATGGAACTCTTATACACTCTTGGATTACAGTATTCTTCCGAATCGAACACGAAGGAGGTTTCACAAAAAATTCTCGATGAAGATTGACGAGGTTGATTCTACCACGAAAATACAGCGAATCGCGACGCACACGCATGTGAGAGGTCTCGGATTACGGGATGACGGAACTGCGGAACCGATCGCGGCGGGCCTAGTCGGTCAATGCTCGGCTAGAGAGGCGTCAGGGATTGTGGTCGATCTCATCAAATCAAAGAAAATGGCTGGTAGAGCTCTGCTACTTGCAGGAGCCCCCGGAACCGGTAAGACCGCGATCGCACTTGCGATCTCACAGGAGCTCGGACCGAAAGTACCGTTCTGTCCAATGGTTGGTTCCGAGGTTTATTCAGCGGAAGTCAAGAAGACTGAAATCTTGATGGAAAACTGCCGAAGGGCTATCGGACTCCGAATCAAGGAGACCAAGGAAGTTTACGAGGGCGAAGTCACTGAAATGATTCCCGAGGAGAAACCCGATCATTCGGGTGCCTCGAACATCCGAGTTGTGAGTTCTGTAACAATCAGCTTGAAGACCACTAAGGGTGCTAAAACTCTCAAACTCGCACCATCCATCTACGAGTACCTCCAACGAGAGAAGGTCCAGGTAGGTGACGTGATCTATATTGAAGCAAACACTGGGGTCGCAAAACGTGTTGGACGATCCGATACCTTTGCCAGTGAGTTTGATTTGGAAGCGGATGAGTATGTCCCTGTTCCTAAGGGTGATGTACATAAGAAGAAGGATATTGTTCAAGATGTGACTTTGCATGACTTGGATGCAGCCAACGCTAAACCTGATTCTGGCCGAGATACACTTTCCCTAATGACCCAAATGACAAAACAAAGGAAGACGGAAATCACCGACAAATTGCGCTCTGAGATCAACAAGGTTGTTAACAAGTATATTGATCAAGGTGTAGCAGAACTTGTACCTGGAGTTTTATTCATTGATGAGGTCCATATGCTCGACATTGAGTGTTTCACATACTTGAATCGAGTTCTTGAATCCCCATTGT
>Ga0214917_10008093_pt1 | contig 10435 bp, 10 predicted proteins | sample LL_1208_BB_MetaG_FD_177983 | JGI IMG/M metagenome (GOLD analysis project Ga0214917, IMG submission 177983) | Freshwater microbial communities from Lake Lanier, Atlanta, Georgia, United States - LL_1208_BB | ecosystem: Environmental > Aquatic > Freshwater > Lake | place: USA: Georgia | collected...
ATGATTAATATTGAATAATGAGTGAAAAACGTATACATATGGATGAATATGATATAATCGAATATCCAAAGACGAATATTTATATTGTAGAAAATTTTTTGGAAAATGAATTATGTGAAGAAATTATCAATACAATCGACGTTTTACCTTTAAAAAAACTATCTTATAATTCAGGTAATAATGTTGAATGTAATATTTTTGTTTTAGATGATTATATCAATATCAACAATGATTCTGTTTATTATTTTTCTACCAATGAAGATGAAATTGAAACTATTCTTAAAAAAATAAATAATAAAGAAAACATATACATGAATAAATTAAATGGTATTTCCTTAGATACGATTAAACAGCAAAATGATAAACTAAACAAAAAAATGGAAATTTTACAGAATTTATTCAATACTATTAATAATAAAATAAAATTTGATCATACGCATTTTGCTTATAGAAAAATTTATGGTCCAATACGTTTACATACAGACGGTATATTGGATGTCTATGAAGACAATGTTCATTTTTTAAAAGAGAATAGATTGAATGATTATAGAATGGTACGCAATTGTTCTGTTGTATTTACATTAAATGATGATTATGAAGGTGGAGTTTTTAATTTTCCGCAACAAGAAGTTTCTGTAAAATTAAAAAAAGGTTCTGTTATTGTATTTCCACCATACTGGACCCATCCACATCAAGTTAGTAAATTAGAAAATAATACGTTTCGTTATACTGTTAATACTTGGGGTGTTCATCCTGATTTGTATGGAGGACCCCGTATGGGTCCGGATTCAAATCTTCACTGGTATAATATGGGACAAATTGTTTTATAATAATATTTTATAAATATATTAAATATTATTATATATTAGTTTATATTATGTCTGTTGTAGAATATTCAAACGTTATACCTCCTATTTTATGTAATGATATTATTAACTATTTTAATAAAGAAAACTCTAATATATTTTTAATACCGAAAAATAATACCAAATGGAAAAGGATTGAAATGTTATTGTATAAAGAATTATTATTACATATCGATAAATATAAAAAAACTTTATTGAATCAATTAACGGATATATATACAAATCAGTTATATTCTTCTTTATCTTCAAAATTATATTTGGATAGTTTTAAAATTATTAAATATTCGCAGCAAGAATCCGATATTTTTATCAATAATTATGAATTGACTAATAATAGGCATAATGTATTATCATTTATTTTTTATTTAAATGATGTATCAGAAGGAGGAGAAATCAGTTTTAAAAATAATAATATTACTGTGAAAGCGAATAAGTGTACTCTGATTATTTTTCCGGAAAATATTCCTAATAATTATAAGTGTAAATTACCCATTCACACAGATCAATATATTATTACCGGACAGATTCGAGAAAATTATATTTAAATGTAATATATATAAATATAATATATTTTATTATAATGCTCGAATTCTTATATCAACAACGAAATGTACTGACTGAATAAATATATGTTGCATCCTTCTTGTATCATAAAAATATATACATTCGTTATGTGTCTTTATTTGTTTAAATAAAGGTTGAATGTTTGTCAAGTATAATGCTATTATGCCTTGTCGTTTGTTATACTAATTAGATATTCTATTAATAAATTATCATATGTATCATTTTCTATTATTTTTGTATCATATAACATTATAGTAGTTTGAAAATAATCATTATTCAATTTATATGTATTATTGAGTTTTGTAAAATATTCTATATTATTTTTATCAAATTGATTATGTAATTTCCATTCATATGTAGGATATGCGTAAATACAAAGATAATTCTTTTTAACTTTATCCGGATGATATAAAGTTAAGCAATATGTTTTATTTTCGGCCGGTATATTCTAATATCTCATAACATAATTAATGGTTGTGTAAGATGGAATCACAGAAAAAGAGGATGGGGTTGCAGTACCAGCAGTACCCGCACTTGCGGTTATTCCAGTTGTAGCGCTTTGTGTCTGCCAATAGCTATTAATAGGACCTGAATCAGCCGGTGGTTGTTGATTCGGACCACTCGTGAAATCATCATTATCATCAGCATATACTTGAATCGCATGGGGATGTCCTGGATCAGATATCCAAACCCCGTGATTATGCACAGGGAGGGTATTCGTATCTAAGGTTATGGTTGAACTACCTCCAGTCGCTATCACATTCGTTGCGGCAGAATTACATCCACGCAAAAATCGTCCTCTTAAGTCAGGGGGTGTTATAGAATTCGATGTATTTGTAGAAACTCCCATATATGTATTCAAAATTGCGGCTAGATTCACAAAACGACCATCTGCTACAGTTCTCTGCTGCCCATCACAGATGACCCAACCATCTGGATCGCCAGGGTTTGTTCCCGAGGTTGTTGTTCCACCACCAATATATGGTGCTATGCTACCGGGTGGATATGTAATCAAATGATTATTATAGTAATAATTGCTCATAATAATATAGCTATACTATTAACAGTGGTAATTATCTATATTCTTTCTTTATATTATATTTATACCGTTGAAGATTTACAAATTCTCAGAAAAGCGAAAGAAGCTTGATAGTCCAGAAAATGCCATCTGCGACACGGGCATTCTGATAAAGAATTTTATTTTTTACTTCACTTTATTCTCATTATGATAAAGTTAAGCAATCTATTTTGTCTCATTTTTATTCTAGCCGGTGTAATTCTAATATTTCATAATATAATTAATGGTTACGAAAGGCGGAACGATAGTAATAGCGGATCCACTACCCGTATTCGATGTGGATGCTGATATTCCAGTGCCCGCATAAACTGTATCGTTATAAAAATTAATCGGAGTAGCCGAATCACCTGGTGGAAGTTGGCCACTAACACCACTAAAATTTTTATCATCAACTACACCTAGAGTACATCCATGCCTGTGTGATGGATCAACAATGGTAACCGTATGACTATGAGCAGGAAGATGCGTAGCACTTAAGGATATAGTTGCACTACCTCCACTCGCTTTCACATTCGTTGCAGCAGAATCACATCCACGTAAAAATTGTTGTGTTAAATCAGGGGGTGTTATAGAGTTCGATGTATTTGTAGAAACTCCCATATATGTATTCAAAATTGCAGCTAGAGTCGCAAAACGACCATCCGACACTGTTCTCTGCTGCCCATCACAGATGACCCAACCATCTGGATCACCAGGGTTTGTTCCCGAGGTTGTTGTTCCACCACCAAGATAAGTTGATATACTACCAGGCGGTGCTGAAATATAATGATCATTATAGGTATAATTGCTCATAATAATAATATAGCTATATTATTAACAGTGGTAATTATCTATATTCTTTCTTTATATTATATTTATACCGATGAAGATTTACAAATGGGACAAAATTCCATTTTATACCAGTGTCTTCACTGGTATAAAACCTCACCCCTACGTGGATGTTATGGTTAACAGGTGTACAAATTCTCAGAAAAGCGAACATAAATGATACAGAATTTTTCATAAATATTTTCGCTTTCTGTTTCTAATATTTCATAATATAATTCATGGTTACGTAATTCGGAAGGATAGAAAAAGAGGCTCCATCACCCGTATTATACATACCTGCTGATATTCCAGTTGTACGATAATCTGTATAATATGTTCTAGGACCACCACCACTATCAGCAGGTGGTCTATGGCCCGCTTTAGCTGCGAAATTCTTATCATCAGTCCCACCCAGCTGAACAGAATGACTGTGTCCTGGATCGTTAATATTAACCGTATGACTATGTGATGGAAGATGCGCAGTAGTTAATGATGCCGTATTGCTACCTCCACTTCCTTTCGTGGTCGTTGCGGCAGAATCACAACCACGTAAAAATTGTCCTCTTAAGTCAGGGGGTGTTATAGAATTCGATGTATTTGTAGAAACTCCCATATATGTATTCAAAATTGCGGCTAGATTCGCAAAACGACCATCTGCTACAGTTCTTAGCTGCCCATCACAAATGACCCAACCGTCTGGGTCGCCAGGATTTGTTCCTGAGGTTGTTGTTCCACCACCAATATATGGTTCTATAATACCAGGCGGTGTTGAAACAAGATGACTATTAAAGATAAAATTGCTCATAATAATAATATAGCTATATTATTAACAGTGGTAATTATCTATATTCTTTCTTTATATTATATTTATACCGTTGAAGAATTACACCTTTGAAGAATTCAATCCGCACGGCGGACGAATTCTCAAATAAGTACCAGTTTCAGATTTGTATGGTGCGGATTCAAATCTTCACTGGTATAAAATTCGCATATCTGATGAAACTTATAAACTCTTTTCATAAAACCACATAAATATAATTTCATACATACTATATCTATGAAATTATACATGGTGCTCTTATCCTTGTCTCTACCATTTACCCGTGTATTCGGGTTTCAAAATAAAGCTTTTTTTCATTCTATTCACGGATTGGGTACTCGAGCGCTTTCTTCCCACAAACTCTTTGCTCGTAATAAAAAAAATGTGGATTCAAAACCCAGCGCGGCTGAATTATATAAACCTCGCACTGAAAATCAAGCCCTCTATGTGAAATACTTGACCGATATTTCGACCCCTATTGTCGTCGGAGTGGGCCCCGCCGGTTCAGGGAAAACTCTTTTTGCCTGTAATCAAGCCGTCGCCGCATTGCGCGCTGGTTTTGTCCAAAAAATTATTTTAACTCGTCCGATTGTCCCCGTAGAAGAAGACATTGGGTTTTTACCGGGTAGTCTTATCAATAAAATGGACCCCTGGACTCGCCCTATTTTCGATATTCTATTGGAATTTTATCCACAAAAAGATATTGATAGTATGCTTCATAATGGGGTGTTGGAAATTTCTCCATTGGCTTATATGCGCGGACGTACTTTCAAACGCGCTTTCGTTATTGCGGATGAAATGCAGAACTCGTCTCCCAACCAAATGTTGATGCTTACCACTCGTATTGGTGAACAATCGAAATTAGTCATTACGGGTGATTTGGTTCAAAGCGACCGCGGGTCGGTAAATGGATTGGCCGATTTTATTGGTAAAATTCGCGCGTACGAAAAAACGGTTCATACCGATTTGGTTGAAACAAGACGTAAACATGATAAAGAATCTTTGGGTATTCGTATTATTGAAATGGAAAATCAGGATATACAACGTAGTCCTATTGTCGCCAAGTTGTTGAAGATCTACAGTAGTAGGGGAACCACGGTTCCCCCTACGACCCCCTCCCTTCCCGGTGTGGGAATTGGGGAGAAGGGCGGTGCGAGGGTTGGAGTCAATGGTGGTGAGAGACTTGGGGAGAAGGGCGGTGCGAGGGTTGGAGAGGATGTTGATGATATTCTTGCTTATGGTGTTGATGTTAGTGATACTATTAGAGCAGGAGACAATATGAATTCTACCAGCAAAGGCGTGTTTTGGAAAAACATTTATTGTTCCGTGGAAGATACCATTTTGAAAAATGTTGCGACAAATACCACCTCTATACATAATACCACTACCACCAATGCTACCGTGAATATTTCATTAAACAATATTCCAGGTGTTGCTTCTCAAACTGTGGAAAATCATAAAAATATTCGTGATAGTGATGCCGCATTGATGCCTCTTCGTTCGAACATTGCCAAAAGTAAATATTATCCTTGGGAGCCGATGGATATCTAAAGGTAGGGAAACCTTGTAGGGAAACCAAGGTTTCCCCTACGACCCCTTCCTTTCTCTTTTGGTAAACTCTAAAAAATTCTCTTCATTAAAGAAAGGAAGGGGTCGTAGGGGAAACGTAGTTTCCCTACTCCCTACTCTTACGCGTTTTTCTACCCCTGGTTTCATCCAAAGGAAGGGGTTGTAGGGGAAACGTAGTTTCCCTACTAGGAAGGGGTTGTAGGGGAAACGTAGTTTCCCTACTAGGAAGGGGTCGTAGGGGAAACGTAGTTTCCCTACAAGTTTCCCTACTACCGCCAGACACAGGTAATTTCAAACATTTCTCATATAATTTAATATACGTAGGCCAAGCAACTCTGGTAAAAACAGTCGCCGCAGCAACCATTCCCATCGTAACAATTTCTCTCTCAATGAGTTGGCACATGACCTCTGGTGGATACCCTGGATTGTAATGTAAGTTTAAAAAAGCGCAAACATCTCTCAACAATGGGGCGTCCATTGCCGTAATATTCTGCGAAACCGCATGAGAATATAAAGCAATAACAGACATAGCACCTAGATGACATTTCATATTAAACCGATGAAGATTTAAATTCGCCCCTTCGGGGCTAGGATTTATCTCTTTATCGGTCATTGACCACGAAGAATGTGAATCCGCTGTGCGGATTGAATTATTCGTTGGTTTAAAGACATCAAGACCCGCACCCCTTTTACGACGCGTAATATTCGACGTATTATTTACCTTGTGTTTTTTCATATTTTTTTTCAATATATCAATTTTCGACCGGTCCAATAATTTATGTGCCTTAACTATCGATCCATCGGGAAATTCAAAAAGAGTATTTTTAAGATATGTTTTTAATTGTTTGATATTGGTGTGATACATTATATATATATGGATATATAATTTATCAGTTTTTACAGCAACGCATATTTTACACCTTCCATATTTAGATAAATTGCTTATTTTCACAGTATAATATTATATTGTTTTTATATATATGCAAAAATATAGTTCTAAAAATATATTTACCCGAAAAGCATCAACGAATAAAAGGGTAAACAATTATAAAAAAAGTATGAAAACCCATATTACAAGAAATACCAAGAAAAATAAGCCTGACTATGTGTTGCTGAGGCATAAAAACGTGCTAGAACAAAAAGGAGGGGAGGACGAAAATGAAAACGCAGCAAATACACTTACAAAATTTATGTTAAATACTTCTTCCAAAAGAAAGGCATTCTTTTTAAAGTCGGTATGTTCTGATTCTGGAGTATGTATTGCCTTTGGAAAAGAAAATGATAAAATCAAACAATTATTTCAAGGATTTACCCAATTTAAGTTTGTAGAACCACCCATTAAAAGAATTGGAGCAGAGTCAATGAATGGATTTGTAAATGAAATTAAATATTCACGATATGAATATCACGCATACGCCGTTCTAAAATCTTGCTTAGAACTAGATAATGATAATTTGATGTATGAATATATAGTGGGACAATATGTGAATAAATTAAATAAAATATATCCTTGTTTTGTAGAAACGTATGGATTGTTTTTATACAAAGATCATATTAAATGGTCTAATGTAAAAAAGAATAACATAGTGTCTACCAATATATTAAAAGATTCAATAGATATAATTACTCCAACGTATGATATTGCATGTACAAAATCCAAATATTTAGCAATTCTAATCCAACATATTAAAAACGCAACGACGTTAGGAAGTAAAATAAATGATACTAATTTTATTAATCATGATTTAATGAATATATTATTTCAAATATATATTCCATTAACTGCGCGTATGAATGAATTTACACATTATGATTTACATGGAGATAATATATTATTATATGAACCAGAAAAAGGAAAATACATACAATATTATTACCATTTTGCTGATGGAACAGCTACTGAATTTAAATCATTATATATTGCGAAAATAATTGATTACGGAAGATCTTATTTCAAAGACGAAAAGACAGATTCAAAGGCTATATATAAAGAAATGTGTGAAGCAGAAGTGGACGGGAAAAAAATATGTGGTTCAAATTGTGGAGAATATTATGGATTTGGTTGGTTAAAACCAGAGAAAAATGATGGAGAGAATGATTATATTGTTTCTCAAAAATCAAATGTAAGTCATGATTTGCTATTAGCGCGTCATATCTATATTCGTATTACACACTCTATTCCTGATAATAATCCAATCAAAAATATACTAGCACAAATTGTATATCGTGCGATCTCAAGGGGACTCCCCAGAGGAACAAACGAAATAAAAGAGAGCGGAATAAAAGATAAAAAAATAAATAATATTCAAGATTTATCTATTAAATTAAATCAGTACGTCAAAGAGCAACAGCAAAAAAATAACGAAATTTATGCACAATATGAAAAAATGGGGGATTTACATGTTTATATGGATGGTTCTCGACCAATGGAATTCATAAGGTAGGGAAACGTAGTTTCCCCTACGACCCCTTCCTTTTTCTTTTGATAAACTCTAATAAATTCTCTTCATTAAAGCAATGAAGGGAGGTCGTAGTTGCCCCACTACTACTACTACTACAAAATTGAATTTTTGCTTCTATTCATAAAACATTTTATAAAAATACGATACAATGTTTTGCTATTGTTTACTCTTGTTATTGGTCTGTATTCCTATGGGTCTGGCGTTTGAAATGCGTCCCAATACGTTACAATCCATCATTGCTTCACAAGCTGTTTTATCCTCCATTACCAATAAAATCAATACCGAAATCATCAGTGAAAATACGGTGGTGAATATATTTAAACAATTACAAACTCACGCTAGCGAAGATATTATATATGGTCTAGTCTTTGCCGGTTCTCTTTATTCACAATACAAATATACTTACTATATTGAAAATAAATTACAAGATATTGATGTTTTTACGAATACGCAACGGAGAACAAATACGATTTTATTAACTTTCTTGATTATCTTTACGAAAAATATTGAGAATGCCTTGTAGGGAAACCAAGGTTTCCCCTACGACCCCTTCCTTTTTTTTGTGATTTATGTTGTATATTTTTTATTGCGATATTCTCTACAAAATTCTCTTTATTACAGCAAGGAAGGGGTCGTAGGGGAAACGTAGTTTCCCTACTAAGGAAGGGGTCGTAGGGGAAACGTAGTTTCCCTACTAAGGAAGGGGTCGTAGGGGAAACGTAGTTTCCCTACTAAGGAAGGGGTCGTAGGGGAAACGTAGTTTCCCTACAAAATTGAACTCTTTTGTTTCTTGTTATTCAAAGTACATAAATAGTAACTGCGTATTTCATATATAATGCTTCTTCGTTCCGGTAAAATCGTCGACTCTTCTCTTCCAGTAGATACTTTTGCGAGTACTCTCATTAAAAATAAAAAAATGAAATTTATTGTTCGTAATTTTAAAAAATTATTATTGCGAGCATTGGATGATAAACAACCTATTTCGAAAAGAATTCGTAATGTTTATAATGTGTTAGATTTTGCTTTGACCCATTTATTCACTTTATGTAAAGATGTATCTTATCGTAAATTATTACAGGTTCTTTATTTCAAAGCGCATGATATTATTATTCAAATTTATAATATTGGTCATAATGTGGATATGAGTAAACTGACTTCCAAAGACCATGTTATCATGAAAAAAATAGTTGAAATTAGTAATGTTTTGATTTGTGGATTACAAGGGATATTCCAGTAGTAGTAGGGAAACTACGTTTCCCCTACGACCCCTTCCTTAGTAGGGAAACTACGTTTCCCCTACGACCCCTTCCTTTTTCTTTGTATTTATTCTTTGATTGGGTTTGTTTGCGGGGGTCTGAATGCTTATTTCATCTATAAAAATATAAATATCCTTATATTTTTATTTTTTCAGTGTTCTCATAAAAAAGAATAAAAAGTCCAAAAATAAAGTAGTAGAGGTTTTCTGAAAATGGACATTTTTAAAATGTCCAATTTTGAAAAAGGGCCGATCATTTTTTTGGAAAAATCATGATTTTTGATTTTAAAGCATTTTGCAGTAAATTCCGAAAAAGTATGATTTTCCAACAACGCATGAATTTTTTTTTGATTTTTTGAGTGCGTTTTCTGATATTTTCTTATTTCTACATATATACAAATGGATACCGAGAAGTATCAAAAAACGCACCCAAATTACACATGTAAATTATGTGATTATACTACGTGTAGACATCAAGATTATAGTCGTCATATATTGACTGCGAAACATAAAAATAGTGAGAAAAATAATACATTGGAAACTTTAGGAAATAGTGAAGTATCAAAAAACGCACCTAATTTTTATTGTGAAAAATGTGATTATTACTGCAATCTGAAGTCAAACTACAAAAAACATTTGGCTACTGAAAAGCATATTCACAATATGACGAACGTGAACCATACAACAGTAGAAGATACCAAAATAAAAATATTAAATTGCGATATTTGTAATAAAGAATTTATGAATAATAGTGGATTGTGGAAACATAAGAAAAAATGTCTGGTTCTCGAAAATAAACCAGAAGTTCTCGATAGTAAAAAAGAATTCACAAATGAAGTTCCAGAACCTGATATGAAACCACCTATACTAACCGTCGAACTATTCATGGATTTAATGAAACAAAATAAAGAACTACAGAATTGTTTGATGGAATCACACAATAAAATTGTAGAATTATCCAAAAATAGTGGAACCGTAAATACCAATTGTAATAACAACAATCAATTCAATTTG
>Ga0214917_10008095_pt1 | contig 10434 bp, 17 predicted proteins | sample LL_1208_BB_MetaG_FD_177983 | JGI IMG/M metagenome (GOLD analysis project Ga0214917, IMG submission 177983) | Freshwater microbial communities from Lake Lanier, Atlanta, Georgia, United States - LL_1208_BB | ecosystem: Environmental > Aquatic > Freshwater > Lake | place: USA: Georgia | collected...
TACCAATATACTTTTTATTATTGGTTAAATTCGTAATAAGATACACAAACCCCTCCATATCCTTAGGAGCCTCATTGAATATCTTATCGTTATAGATCCAATCCATTTGATTTTCTTATCTATTTAGTCTTGACATGGGACCCCGAATCTGCTATGCTATACACAGCATTCAAATAATGAAATGACAAATTCGATGGTTAAAATTATCAAGAAAAACAGAGATTGGGCATTGACTCGATTTGAATATCTTATTAAGGGGTCTAAACTCGAAGATGCAGATTCACTGGAATCCGAATTCAAAGAGTGGGTTGATTTAAGTTCTGATTTAGATTCAATCGAAGTTTTGGCTATTTCTTTCAGCGATAATAAATAACTATTCGTAATGAAAAAACCCGTGTTATGAGCGCGGTAGTCATAATTAGTATTTGAATGTGATTAGAGCCGTGGAAATTGCTCCTCAGAAGGGAGATTGTGCGCTTTTTCTATACGGATGTAGAGTTCTATTAAAATTAATGCTTTTTTCAACTATTACTGCTATTGCTTACAGCTTTTCTTCAATGGCTGCGGATCCTAAAGACTTTATTAGTCCCAACACCGATATTATTAAACAAGTCGATAGATTACCGAATCAGGAACTGGCCATTAACTACGTTTCTCCTGAACTGCCAAAAGAAAAAAAGCTAATTTGTATTGGATGTTCTGAAAATGAATCACTAACACTTGATTTCTTTCAGAAGCATGGAGTAAAAGATAAAAATGCTCTAGCCGTCATTATGGGCAATCTTAAACAAGAATCAGCTTTTATTCCTAATATTTGTGAGGGTGGTAGCATAACAAAATATGAATCTTGTGGCGCTGGATTTGGACTTTTACAATTTACATCTTCAGATCGTTATTATGGATTGGGATCTTATGCAAGATCAATTGGTAAAAGTCCATCTATCTTAAGTACACAATTGAGTTACATTGTCACTGAATATCAGTGGAAGTCAATTGAATCCAGAATGAAAACACCCGGCAAATCAATTTCACAATATATGCAATATGCATATTCTTGGATTGGTTGGGGAATTCACGGAGCCAGAACCAAATTCGCCTATGATTACACCAAACGTTTAATTGAAGTTGAAACTTAATAATAATTATGGGCTGAAAAGCCCATTTTTAATAAATATTTTTAGTTAAGCAATATTTCAATGGATATTATCAATCTAAGAAATTTTTTCATTCATTTTGATGAAAAAAATCCAAAACATCTAGCTGCTGCTGATGAACTTCAGAAAGAAATCTTTTCATTGAAACCAGAATTACTGACCAATAATACAAATTGGGTTAGAATATATAGAACTCCAGTTGAGCCAATAAAACTGGATAAGGAAGTTCCATTCTATCCTCAAACCGATAATTATACACAACCAGATCGTACATGCAATTCATCTTCATGTGCAATGTGTCTAGAGTATTATATTCCCAAATCATTACCACCCGGACCAAAAGGTGATGATGCATATTTAAAAAAAGTTCTTGCGATTGGCGATACAACCGATCATGATGTTCAGACCAAAGTATTAAATTCTTATGGTCTAAAGTCCGAGTTTTCTTACAATCTCAATTTTGTTGATATTGATAGAGAATTAGCCGCAAAACGTCCAATGGTTATTGGAATCTGCCATAGAGGTCCAGAATCAAATCCTTCTGGCGGTCACATGATTGTCATTCACACTAAGTTGAATAATGGTAATTATGTATGTCACGATCCATATGGCGATCTTTATGATGGATATACATCTAATGTTCAGAATGGAAAGAATGCTATTTACGAAAGAAAAGTTCTACAAGCCAGATGGACTGTAAATGGATCTCCAGGATGGGGAAGAATCTTTAAACCATAATGAACAAAAAAATTGTAATATCTTGGGCTGTTTTTAGCCTTGTATTCTCAGGTTTAATATTTGGTGTTTCTAGATGTATAAATATACCAGAAGATCAATTAACAGATCTTCTGGATGAAACTCAAAGAACATTAAGAAGAAATAATATTAAAGTTCCAAGAGAATTAAATGATTATATTATTAATACTCCATATCTTTTAGATAGAAGAGTAAAACGAACTGTAGATCATTCAATTGAACAATATGAAATAGAAGAATCTAAAAATTATAAAACAAACATGAAAGATTCTACTATTTTAAATCAAAAGTTTCAGTTTGACGATCAAAAACTTATAATTGACAAAGCTGTTTATTATGAGTTTGCTCCAGATAATTCTCAGGCTCAAGAATCATTAGGTGGGGTTATGGGAATACGAGCCGAGTGGGTTCCTCCTGATCCTAGGGAGCTTGACAAACCCTAGATAGTGTGTTATAGTAGTTTACGTTACATGGGCGCATGGTGAAGTGGATGATCACTAGGAGCTTCTACCTCCTCGTCTCAGGTTCGAATCCTGATGCGCCTGTTGATAATTTTTAATTATCATTTTTCAAAAAAACTTGTATAAATAATTGGACACTTTCAAAAGCGTCCACCGCCTATTGACTTTTTAAATCAATGGTGGTATTCTTAAAAAGTGATAAGCACCTTGAAAACTAAATATTTTACTTATTCCACATGGGAAATAGGCTACTATTAGATATGTGTAGCGGCGCTCTGTAAAAGCGTTACATTAGAACCGTTGGGAGTGCAATTCTCTCATTTCCCACCTTTATATTATTGGAACTAAATTTCTTATTCTGCGTCTTTGGTGTTAGCGGTAGCATTCCAGACTTCCACTCTGGCGGGGTCGATTCGAATTCGATAGGACGCTTTTAAAGAATAATAAAAATAAAATCTTTATATTATTTGGGTTTGTAGCAATGTGGTTCAACTGCAGCGGGCTTTTAACCCGTCTATGAGAGTTCGATTCTCTCCAAACCCATTCACGATTGGAGTATCCTGTTTAATTGGAATTGCATCTTTCTCAAAAGGTTTGAAAATTTGGAAGATGGATGTCAGTTAAAATAACTCGTTCGGTATCATAAGCCGAAAGAATTCAGTGAAAATCTGAGACGTGACACCAGGGCTCACATGTACCAAGGTAGGCGAGATTGCTTTGCAAGCAAACTGTGAGGAGTTCGATTCTCCTTGAGTCCATTTCACTTTATGTGAAAATATAAGGCTCTATAGTGTAGTGGCCTAACACACCTACCTGTCTAGTAGGAAACCGGGATTCAAATTCCCGTAGAGTCGTTGGGTTTATCCCAAATAATACGGAATTCGTCTAATGGTAAGACAAGAGCTTCCAAACCTTTTGACGCGAGTTCGATTCTTGCATTCCGTGTAGGGCATTACGTTTTTCAGTTTCTCGATGCTCGCTAAAAATAGTAGAAACTGTTATAGAAGGTCAATCCGATTGGCGACGGAATCGCTCTTGAAAAGCGACGAGGTGTTAAAGCCCTTAGGCGTTCGACTCGCCTACCTTCTGTTGATATGCTGCAGCATATCAAGCACCAGTGCTAGATTAAAGGTAAGGAAAGTAAATGGAGAATGGAAACCTTAACATCAGCAACACATGCACCTGACTCGTTAGAGTTAATACAACCCCGGCCTTTAATCATTATGGCGTAGTAGACAAATTGGCTAAAGTCACCACACTTTCACTGTGGATTTTTTGAGGGTTCGAATCCCTTCTACGCTTTTCCTCTTCTTGAGGATACTTATAATCCAGATGACCGAGCAAGCGAACGGGCCTGACTGTTAATCAGAGATTGGTAGGGGCAGTACCTACATCTGGAGTCTCTAACCTACTATATAATATATTTGGAGTTAGTGACAATATTGTTAGAAAGCGATTAAATCGCTACAATAAAAACAACGGGATATGGTAGAAAAGTATAACTCTGCGTTTGGGACGCAGCGAAGAGGGGGCAGTACCTTCTATCCCGATTTGGAGAATACTAGTAAAACTCTAACCGATTTTACTTACGTCGGTTAAAAGTCTATAACGTTTAGACTGTAACGTGTGGGAACATGGTGTAGGTTGGTCGGCACGCATGTCTGAAGAACATGAGGTCACAGTTCGATTCTGTGTGTTCCTATTCTTCTTTATTAAGAAGAGAATGATAAGGGACCACTGCCACCAAACAATAGTGTGAGGCAGTGGGTTCTGAATAAGAGCTTAGTTTAAACGACCAAAGCACACTTTAAATAAAGGTGCCCTTATCAACTTAGAAGTGTGGTAGAGAGGCTTATTACAGAATCCTGCTAAGATTCCGTGTCAAGTAATTGACACCACTGGTTCAAATCCAGTCACTTCTGTATTTTTTATTTACTATTTTAAAATTATGACATCAAGAGATTTCTGTTATTGGCTTCAAGGGTTGCTCGAATTGGGCGAAGTGACTGAACTTAACTCTAAACAAGTTGAAATTCTAAAAAATCATCTTGCGATGGTTTTTGTTCACGAAATTGATCCTTCTTTTGGTGATAAACAACATCAAAATAAACTTAACCATTTACATAATAGTCCAATAATGAGATGTTAATTTTTTTGAGAGTTTTCCAAATCGGATTGATTCTCAACTTGGCTGTATAATTCAGTTGGTAGAATGCTTTTTTCATAAGAAAGTCGTCGGTGGTTCAATTCCACCTACAGCCACTGTGTAGGTAGCATAATTGGTTAATGCGCCAGATTGTGAATCTGGTTTATGCGGGTTCAAGTCCCGTCCTACACCTGTCTAAATAATATTAGACATCAATTGAATATAAAAACCTCCTACATTTTTATGTTGGAGTTAGAACACATTCTTGGTAAGAATGAGGTCGTGAGTTTGATTCTCACTAAGGACTTTGAACTATCCGGTATTTCCAGATAGTTCAATATTGCCCCCATAGTTATAGGGGTTAAAACAATCGCCTTGTAAGCGATAGTCGCGGGTTCAAATCCTCGCTGGGGGCTTTTGTTCAGGTGGCAGAGTGGTCTAATGCGGAAGTCTGCAAAACTTCTTATCGTCAGTTCGAATCTGACTCTGAACTTTTAATGAGAAATCGTACAATGGCAGTACACACGACTTTGGATCGTGCGATCTTGGTTCGAATCCAAGTTTCTCAGTTTCTTTAAATTAAGCTGATGTAGCCCAACAGGCAGAGGCAGTTGACTTAAAATCAATTCAGTGTGAGTTCGAATCTCATCATCAGTATTTTAATTTTTGCTCAATTAGCTCAATGTGCGCTACGGACGCAGGTTTGTGTTGGCTCAAATCCTACATTGAGCGTTGCATGTGACAGTTCTCTATCTGTCCACAAATTCAACCAGTGATTTATAACTGTGTTATAGTAATCACATGAACAAATTTATTAAATCATTATGGACTTAGAACTTTCAGGGGTTGTTGATTTCCGCGCCTTGTGCGCTGAGCTTGTAAATGAACTTCATGAGTATAAAATCATCCACCCAAGTCACGAAACTGATCTACTCAATCGCGCCCGCGCTGCGCTGGCCGCACCGGAGCAGTGGCCGACGGAGGTGAAATGATGGCCGACCTATCTAATGCTGCGCAGAAGGTGAACCGGACTGTGCTCGCACTTCATCCCTATGGCGTGGCCCGAGACGTGGCTTTGCCTTCGGATCTCGCCGTGGCCGCTGCAGTCCTCCGATCAGTTGCAAATCAACTTCGTGATGCCTATGCTAATGAGGAATACATAGACAGTGCAGATGATTTTCTTGATGATATTGCTGCTGAATTGGAGGGCCTGCAATGAGCAACTTTCACATTTCAATCAGGTGGATTGCACCCAAAGTAGTATCCATGACTGTGGATCACGGAAACGGATCTCTAATTGTAGACCTGTGGAATGAAGATGAACTAAAAATGATGGCAGATCACTTACGCGATGTTGCTGACTATCTATACCCATTGGAGAATAACGAATGACTACTTTTCGCGCTTTGTGCGCTGAGCTGGCTGATTCTGTTGAGTTGTTGCTTGAGATGAGGCCGCTAGACGCCAAACCTATGGCTATCACCGAGGATCGCCTGATTCGCGCTCGCGCTGCGCTGGCCGCACCGGAGCAGGGGCCGACACTGGATGACGTGTCAGAGCTGTGTGATGAGTTTGGCTTTTACTTAGAAGGGAGCTACGACAACTTGGAAAGTGCCGAGGCGTTGTGGGAGATAATCCACGCCGTCCTACAGCGCTGGGGCCGCCCTGCCGTCGAGCCGGTGCCGGTGAGTGAGCGGTTGCCGGGGCCGGAGGATTGTGACGATCAGGGGCGGTGCTGGTTTGGCACTCCAGGCAGTGATGTGATGGATGCCTATTGGGTCTACAGGAAAGCAGAGCACCGTCGCCAGTGGGACACCCACTGGGCTCCCCACTGGGCGCTGCCCGTGCCGCAGGATGTATTCAATGATTGATTTTAATATGGTCTGGATCATTACCGGCATTATTTCGTGCCTGATCTTTACTCTCAGTTATCGTGACACAATTAGAGATACGGATCTTTTAAATGGAATTGTATTGATTATCGTCTACGTTGCTCTTCTTACTGCTGGTCCAATTGGTTTGACTATGATGTTGCTTGAAAAAATTTTATCCTCATCTTCATGAGACTACAATGACTCGTTTCTTTTAGTTCAATCGCTTTAAATTAAAATGACACCAGATTCTTATCATATTATTTATTGGATTCTTATATCTTCTATTATAGATAATAAACTTTTAAAGTTCATATTTGCTCTAATATTCCTTATTTTGGCCAATGTCAGTTAATATCTTTTTTTGGTTAATGGTTACAGCAGTTCCTGTAATCATTTTGTGGAAGTTTCATCCCAGGCGAGACTCTAATTACATATCGGAAGAAGAAGTTTTACAAAATCTAATTCAAAATGACGAATCACTATCTCAAATCGAAGCATCGATACGTCAAAACAGTGAATCATTGCGTAAAAATACCGAATTGATACGTCAAATCGAAGCATCGATACGTCAAAACAGTGAATCATTGCGTAAAAACAATGAATCACTGCGTAAAACTATCAGTGAAATAAATTTAAATAATAAAAAAAATTTATGAATATAAAAAAAATTCTTAAACCGGGTTATGAACCTGGAGATGGCACCATGGACGGTGCTCAACATGTGGATTGTGAATGGTGGCATCCTATGTTTGGATGTGATTCTTTACAGATGGTAGTTGATAATTATAGAAATTTAAATACTACTCATTCTTATACTCGTCAACAAATTCTTGATGTTTTTGATCAAGCTTGTTTGTCTGAGGGTGGGACTGTGGATGAAATTTATTGGAGGGGATTACAAGCGGTTTTAAGACTTTATGGAATTCCATCAAATCAAACTAGTTTAGATTTTAAAGAAAATGAATAAAAATTGGTACTTTAGATTTCGTTCAAAACTTATGAGGAAGCTTTGTTCTTCTGTTCCAGAAGGAGAAGTTCTTCCGAATTGGGCGATTTGTTTAAATTTTATTATTTTTCCTGTACACTCTTTAGGTTGGCTTTTGACAAAACCTAATCATTATGACATTTACACTGATACTTATGTTATTCATGGTGTAAGATACAGTGGAAAATTTCTGAGAACCCTTGCCAGTCCTAATCCAGATTCCTATTATAGAGTTTATCGCATTGGAGATTTTGTTTCTACTTCAGAGTTTAGACAAAATTCTATGTGACACTACACCATCTGTCATAAGCCACTTGACAACACTGATTTCTTATGGTACTATAAATACGATTTGAGTTAAATTTTTTTATGGATCGAAATTTTAAAGTTGGGGATTATGTTAAAAGGCAATACGGTAAAACCATATATTGCGTTGTATCACCGGCATCGCATCCAAACATGCCCTATTCTAGATTTACAATTAGATGTTTAAACACAAATAAACTTACATCTCAATATTGTAATGATTTTATATTAGTAGAAAACTATTCAGAGGATGAAATTATGACAAATCAAAAAACACTTTACAGTTTCGTTGATGAAAACGGAACAACTCAATATGGTGTTCATGTTGGAACAGACAGTTCTAATAGATACTTGATTGAAGTTAAAGGGACAAATAACATTGTAGTTAAAGATAAAAAAGAATTGGAAGAAGTTCTTCCATATACTTTCAGTACAGTTATTAATGGAAAAGAAACTCATTTTCAAATTGCTCCAGGAACTGTAGAAAAGGGCGATGTTCTTCTTTATACTGGATCAACTCCCCCTGTTGTTGTTTCGGTTAAAGCTGTAGACACAAAGTCTAAAGAAGCAAGAGTGAAGTTTAATGGAGCCAAACTGTTAACTGAAAAACTCTGATAAATAATGGAAGAGAAATCTTCCTCTCATGGTTCCTTAGTTCAAAAGTTGAGAACATAGAGCTGATAACTCTAAGACGATGGGGCAGTACCATCAGGAACCATTGGGAGATTGGCGTAATTGGTAGCCGCGAAAGTCTCAAAAACTTTTGGTTTTAAACCGTGTGGGATCGTAGCCCACATCTCCCACTGGGCGACTACTCCAACGGTAGAGAGGGTAGCCTTAGAAGCTATGTAGTCTCGGTTCGAATCCGAGGTCGCCCATCGTTTGTCAGGAAACCCCGACAGACACTTGACAAATCCAAAAATCTCTGTTATATTATATTCAATGGGAGATTGGCGCAGCGGTAGCGCAGATGCTTTACACGCATAAGGCCACTGGTTCGAATCCAGTATTTCCCATTTAGATGATTCAGCAATTAAAAATATGTTTTGGATACATAAAAAATCATCTAGTTTCAAAAAGATTTCTCAGCATTAACTATTATCTACACTCCTTATGATAATTAGATAGATTATCAGAAATCTTGTATAAAAGCCAAAGTGGTGTAAGGGTAGCATTTAAAAGAGGTCATCTTGTTAAGATGCGAACAGCAATTACAATTCTTATTTTTTCTGTACAAAAAAGGTTTGGGTTCGAGTCCCAACTTTGGCATCAACCATAAATTATTTTCTATTATGTCACTTCTTTCTAAATCCGATAGAGATCTTACAATTGAAGCAATTGATTTTTATCTTGAAAATAAAGGGCGAGACCTCGGAGAATCAAAAGTATCAATTCTTCTAGCACTTCGAAATTGGGTGAAAATTGAAAATACTAAATATGAATAGCGAATGGGTGTAATGGTAGCACGAGAGTCTCATAAGCTCTAGGACGTGGTTCGATTCCGCGATACGCCATTAATTAGTATTTTATTATGAGTACAAGACCTGAAACTTTAAAATCATTGCAGATGTTATTTCATTCTAAGTGGAATGTTCATCAGGCTGCAGATAACTGTAACCTAACAGTTAAAGAAATGAAAATTGTTTTTAATGAATATTGCAAACTCCATGAGCCCACTTATGAAAACTGATCTTTTTCTTGACACCGAATTTAATGGATTCGGTGGATCACTTCTTTCTATGGCCCTTGTTTCTAAAGAGGGCCATACTTTTTATGAAGTATTGGAATTTAATGGTCAATATGATCCTTGGGTGGCAAAAAATGTAGTGCCCAAATTTATGAAAGATCCGGTATCATGTAAAAAGTTTCAAGAAAAACTAGAAGAATTTCTAGGTAATTTTACTCATGTTAATATTATTGCAGATTGGCCGGAAGATATTTCTCACTTCTGCAACTGTTTAATTGTTGCTCCAGGATTTAGAATGAGACTTCCAGGTACAATGACATTTGAAGTTGATTTTTATCTAAATCCAACTGCAATATGTTCTAAAGTCCCACACAATGCCCTGGAAGACGCCAAAAGCATGATGTGCCAGCGATAAAACTGTCCATCATCCACTCTCTACCTCGGTAAAATCTGTTAAACTTAATTGTCCACATTATTCTTTTTTTATAAACTATGCCTATTTTCAAAGGAACTGCCAAAGCTGATACTTTCACGGCAACTGCTCAAGCTGATGCTTTTTATGTAAACAATGTTGGAGATGTAATTACTGGAGGAAATTCGCAAGATACTGTGTACAGTCTTCTTCAATCTTATGAATTGACCGCCGGACTTGGAAATCTTATTCTTAGTGTTGGAGCAATTTCCGGAACTGGAAATGCTGGGAGTAATGTTGTTCAAGGCAATGCCCTAAACAACACTATTGATGGCGGCGCCGGACAAGATATTCTTTGGGGTGGTAAAGGTGCCGATACTTTTGTGTTCAGCCATGCTGGCGATAGTAATTGTGATCAAATTCAAGATTATACCCTTGGAGTTGATAAAATCGCAGTTAGGGGCTCAGCGTTCGGTCTTTCTGCCGGAGTTCAGCATGACTTTGTTCTGAATGGATCTGCAGTTTCTAATGCCCCAACCTTCATTCGAATGGGAACTTTGGGAACCGCTCAGACAATCTATTTTGATGTTGATGGTATTGGATCTGCAAAAGCCCAGGCTATTTGTACGGTTCCTACTTTCACCGGAGCAATG
>Ga0214917_10008096_pt1 | contig 10434 bp, 7 predicted proteins | sample LL_1208_BB_MetaG_FD_177983 | JGI IMG/M metagenome (GOLD analysis project Ga0214917, IMG submission 177983) | Freshwater microbial communities from Lake Lanier, Atlanta, Georgia, United States - LL_1208_BB | ecosystem: Environmental > Aquatic > Freshwater > Lake | place: USA: Georgia | collected...
CAACTCATATCTGTACTGGCCTCCAAAGATCATCCCCTTATTTTATTTTTAGATGATATTCACTGGATTGATCAGTCGTCGATTGATTTACTACAGTATCTCACTACTCATTGTCATATCCCCTATTTTGGCATTATTTCGGCCTATCGAGATAATGAATGTGGCCCTGATCATCGTCTACACCAGTGGATGTCTGAGACGACGCATATCTCTGAATTACACCTCGAGGGATTATCGTATGAGGACATCACCGACCAGCTTCAAGACATCCTTCATGATGACGATCATCAGATCGAAATTCTGTCCAAATTGATTTACGACAAGACTCTTGGAAATCCCTTTTTTATCCGTCAACTGATTGAGAAATTATATGAGAACACCATTTTATTTTATGACACTGACATTCATCAGTGGAGATGGGATAGTCAAAAAATTCATACTCATATTTTTTCAGATAATGTTGGTGAACTAGTTGCTGATCGGGTAAAGTTACTCTCACCCTGCTCACTACAGATCTTATCTTTTGCGGCTGCATTTGGTTCTGCGTTTACCCCCCTTGAATTACAGGTGATTACAGGGCAGCAAGATATCAATATCCTGCTGTCGTTAAGAGAAGCCGAACAAAAAAGGTTTGTCTCACGAAACGATGGCTCTCACTATGCTTGCGAGGAGTACCGGTTCCAACATGACCGTATCCAAAAGGCTGCGTATGACTTACTCCCTACTCAACATCTCCCCCACACACACTTTTTGATTGCAACTCGCTTAAATGAGTATTGCGCTGATGACACTGACCTGCAAAAACACTACTTATTTGCAATCGTCGGCAATTACATCAAAAGTAAAGATCTTATTATTTCGGAGGATGTCCGAATTAATGTATCCACATTGGCATTAATGGCGGGCAAGATTTCTAAAAATATGGGGGGATATTCTCAAGCTCTTGAGTATATTCAATTTGGAATCAGTCTTTTAACAGAGTCTCTTCAAATTCAGCATCGGATACTTTATAAGGATCTTTTAAAGCATCTTTCAGAGTGTGAGTATTTATCCAATCACTTAGATTTCGGAGAACTCTATTTTTTACAGGCGTTAAGTCAGGCACAAGGCAAGGCTGAACGAGCAGATGTGATTGGAATTAAATTTACCACCTTATGTCATCTTAATTTACAACCACTGGCCGTTAAACAAGGGGGGCTTTATTTAACAGAGTTTGATATTTCATTCTCAAAATCCCACTCTCTTCATGTTATCAAATCAGTATTGATATTATTCAAATTGATCGTCACGTTTTATAGGGTCCCCCTCGCCCACTTTAAAGACAGTCAAGAAACCAATTCGGAGTCAAAACACTTTATCGATATGCTGTTTCGATTTGCAACCTGCGCCTATTTTGTAGACCACGGAATTTTTGCCTATACTATCTGTAAACTGATTAACGAATCACTTAACAACAAATTTACATCCTATCTGTCTCCCAGTCTTGCCGGATTGGGAATTATGTTAGTTAAAGTCAATCAGACCGGTTTAGCGATAAGGCTTGGGCAATTTGGCCTTCAACTCTGTCGAGAGGAGTCTAATTTTCCGGCACTTGGTAAAACATTATTTTTGTATGGCGCATTTTTAAATTATTGGCATGCTCCACTTGACTCATGCCTTTCCTATTTAGAGGAGGCCCATTCTCTTTGCTCAGATTTTGGAGAAACCTCGTTTGCAAATTTTGCAGCCAATAACATCATTGCATTTAAGCATTTTCAAGGCTTACCCTTAAAAGAGATTTTAAATGACCTCAGCATAAAAATTAAAAAAACAACAAAAGACAATGATCAATCAGGAATAATTTATAATTCGATTATGACATTTTTTATTACTCAAACACTGTCAGAGTCTCCTGTACTTTCAGCCAATTATACAGATCACCTCACAGAAACTGACTTACAAGACAATATACTCAACCAGTTTTTCTTTTCGGTTTATCATACTCAATATCTTTATATTATGGGTTTTCCAAATCACATTACTGCTACACAATTTAAGACCCATAGCCGCTATGGGACAGCAATGCTACATTTTCAAGAATACCAATTTTATTATGCCCTACACTTATCTCGAATACTCATTCAGCAAAAGGGCATACGCTTATCCAATAGACTCCACTTTTTAAAACTCTGTCGGACTTTTAAACGCTACTCAACACATTGCCCTGACAATTTTAAGCATAAGTATTTATTTTTAACTGCCGAAAAGTGTCGAATTCGTCGCCAGTATAAAAAAGCATTACTCACCTACGACATGGCCTATACTGACGCCATGGCCAACCGTTTTTTATTAAATGCCGCATTGATTAAGGAAGAGGCCGGAAAATGTGCCAGAGTAGCGTTAAATGAAGCCGAGGCTAAATACCATATCCAAACTGCTATCTCTCTCTACGATACATGGGGCTGCCCTTATAAAGTAAATACCCTAAAAAAAGACTTTGGGATTTGATAAAGCTTTTGTTTTTTAAACTGTTTTTTAATTTAGCATTTACAAACCTTTTTGGTTTATTTAAAATACTATAAAACCCTAATTGGTTTAAATAATGGCACTCTCAACATGGTATTTCAAAAAAATGAATTTAAAAATTATTTCCGTCCAACTTCCTGCAAAACTGCCTAAATTGGCATCTAATAAAGTTGCTCCGATATCCGGTTTTGATGAATTTTGTCTTAAAGCACCATTAAATCAGGGCTCTCAACTTAAGGGTATAAAAAACCCTTTAGCATTTGAGAGTGGTTTTTTAGATAAAGCCTTTCTCCTTAAGGCGTATATTGATCAAAATCCAATTGTTAAAAGTAGCACTAAAATTGACACCCTTTTTACTGGTCTAGAACGCCAGAAAAAGTATCGTTACGTTGAGGAGGAGTCGCAGCAACGCGAAGTACAATTGAGTAGTTGCGAGGAATTTGTAAATACTTTTCCATATTCCCTTGATGAGAAAACTTGTAGTGTCTGTGCGCCTTGTTTTCCTTTCTGGAACATGGGCATTGCACTTCAAAATACCACACAATCATCTTATAGTTGGCCGATAGCTGCGATACCAATGGCTTTAGGTGTATCTTTAGCACCCGTTGAAAGAATTACTGAATTATTATGTTGTTTTATATGCTTAGGGGAAACAAGGTGCATCCCTAACTGGGCATTTGAACCAAAACCGCTTTACAAAGAAGGTGTAGAAACCATCATTACGCAACAACCAAAGACAGGCTATGAGACTGTCCCTAATCAAGAAACAGTAGCCAAGTTTAAAGAGCTATTTTTAACTATCGATTCACTAATATCAACTGCTGTTAAAAATGCAAAAGAGGCGCAAGAATTAGAAGCACTCAGACAAAAACGCAGGGATGCATTTATATTAAAGCATAAAAAGTTTTTTGAAGATCACTGTCTGACAGAAGCAAAAATTGCACAAATCATAGCCGATGTTAGATTTCCAGAAGAAGCAGAGTGGATTATTAAAAAAATAGAAGGAGAAAGAGTACGAATTTTAGCAGACTATGAAAATAAGTTTAGATTAAGACATTTTAGGTTTTTTGATAGTGCTACTTTGTCAGATCTAACAGATTCGGAAATAACACTCGCCTTAAGTGACTCTAGATCCGAAATGCATAAGAAAACGATAACTGAACCGATTTTCTCTGCAAGGGTATCTGAACAGACTTTCATCTATTACCAAGACAAACCAGAGTATTATATTGATCTTGCAAGTTTTGTAACAGATAAAATCAATCAAGCTATAGATAATTATAAAACACAAACTCATACTGTCTGGGGAGAGATAGAAGTACCAGTCCATCCTGATAGTGATTTAAAAAGAAAAGAGAGAGTAATCGTTACTGAAATACGCCCAGAAGCAGCCAAACAAATAGACAGGCTAACTAAAATTCTCGACGGACGCTCTTGAAAAGACTAATTAACTCTTGCAAAACAAAAATTAAATTAAAAATTATTTTTGTCAAACATCCTCAAAAAACTGCCTTAATTAACATCTAATAAAGTTGCTCCAATATCCGGTTTTGAAGAGTTTTGTGGGGGTAAGTCACAAAAATAGAATTGGACTTCTTTACCAGTTATTATTTTTTCTAGGTGATGGGCGTTGAGAGGTTCTGGCAAATGCTGCTTTTGGGATGGACGACTGTGTACTTGAATAGTTAAACCCTTCAAGCACAAGTGATGGTATAGACTTACCTAACTTTTTTTCAATTTTTCGAAGCATCTCAATGTCTTCCTTAATATCCTCGCAAAAAATACTTAATGCATCTCCGGACCTGGTCGCACGGCCCGTTCTTCCGATTCGATGAGTATAGGCCTCAACTGTATCTGGCAAGTCAAAGTTAATCACATGAGAGACCAGTGAGACGTCAATACCACGAGCCGCAATATCGGTTGCAACTAATATATCAAACTTACCTTCACGAAATCCATTTAAAGCTTCTTGTCGTTTAGATTGAGATAAATTCCCCTGTAACGATGCACATTTGTAACCTACATTTTGTAAAATTTTATCGATGCTTTTAGCGCGGTGTTTTGTCCTAGTAAAAATAAGTACAAGTTGTGTAGGTAGTTTTTTTAAAAGCGCCAGAAGCAAATCTGTTTTAAGACGAGAATGCACAGGGTATACGCCATGAGTAATCGCCTCTACAGGTCGAGTATGGGAAATTTCAATCGTGGTCGGTTTTTTAAGCATCGTTTGAATAAATCGTCTGATTTCAGAAGGCATGGTAGCTGAAAAAAGCAATGTTTGGCGCTGAGTAGGGATACTATGCATAATACGCTTAATTGCTGGTAAAAACCCCATGTCAAACATTTGGTCTGCTTCGTCAAAAATCAAAATTTCAACTGATTTTAAATGGATAGTATGCTGTTGGATATGATCCAACAGTCGCCCAGGACAAGCCACAATAATTTCTACACCTTGTTGAAGCCGGGCAACTTGACCTTTCATACCCACTCCACCATATATAGTAAGGCTACGCAATCCTGTATTTTTACCTAGGGCTTTAATCGTGTCATTAATTTGTTCAACCAATTCACGAGTTGGGGCAATAATAAGGGCACGAATTTTTCCGCGTGGTCCAGCCATAAGCCTTTGCAAAATAGGGAGTACAAATGCAGCGGTTTTGCCTGTACCCGTTTGCGCAAGCCCAATCACATCGCCTCCTGACAAAATAACAGGAATGGCTTGTTTTTGGATAGGCGTTGGGGTTATGTACCCTTCTGCTTCGATTTGTCTTAACAATTCAGGGCTTAAGTTAAAATTTGTAAAAGTCATATATATCGCTCTCCATCTAAATCCTAATCAGCCAAAAAACAAATTTTGACTACGAGGCCAAAAGCATACTCTTTCTCAAACCCAGAAAAGGTAAACAAAGTCAATTTGTCTACTATTGCATCATGAAAAAGTTGAAAACCAAACTAAAAAATGAAAATTTTGACTTTTATATTATGAAGCTAAGTTTCAGTATGGGGCGTTTTTTTTGTTAAAAACTGAGATTTGTAACTTTGAAAATTAAATAACAAGCCTATTATGTCAGTGCGAGTTCGACCTTCTAACTCATTATGGTTAGATATGTGCTGTAATTTAACGGGATTTTCGGGCAAGCCCTACTCTACTCCACTACTGTTAAATTACCCACATTTCTCCTTAAAGGAGGTGATCCAGCCGCACCTTCCGGTACGGCTACCTTGTTACGACTTCACCCCAATCACCAGCTCCACCTTCGACAACTCCCTCCTTGCGGTTGGGACGTCGGCTTCGGGCGTTTCTGACTCTCATGGTGTGACGGGCGGTGTGTACAAGGCCCGGGAACGTATTCAACGCAGTATAGCTGACCTGCGTTTACTAGCAATTCCATCTTCATGCAGTCGAGTTGCAGACTGCAATCTGAACTGAGACCGGTTTTTTGAGATTGGCTTCACCTCGCGGCTTCGCGACCCTTTATACCGGCCATTGTAGCATGTGTGTAGCCCAAGGCGTAAGGGGCATGATGACTTGACGTCATCCTCACCTTCCTCCTGCTTTCCACAGGCAGTCTTCTGTGAGTTCCCACCATAACGTGCTGGCAACACAGAACGAGGGTTGCGCTCGTTGCGGGACTTAACCCAACATCTCACGACACGAGCTGACGACAGCCATGCACCACCTGTCTTAGGGTTCTCTTGCGAGCACTCCCTAGTTTCCTAAGGATTCCCTAGATGTCAAGCCTTGGTAAGGTTCTTCGGGTATCGTCGAATTAAACCACATGCTCCACTGCTTGTGCGGGCCCCCGTCAATTCCTTTGAGTTTTAACCTTGCGGTCGTACTTCCCAGGCGGTTCACTTAACGAATTATCTGTGGCACAGAAGGGGTCGATACCTCCTACACCTAGTGAACACAGTTTAAGGCGTGGACTACCAGGGTATCTAATCCTGTTTGCTCCCCACGCTTTCGCGCCTCAGTGTCAGATTCAGTCCAGAAAGCCGCTTTCGCAACTGGTGTTCCTCACAATATCTACGCATTTCACCGCTACACTGTGAGTTCCGCTTTCCTCTCCTGATCTCTAGTTCTTCAGTTTCAAGTGCGAACAGCAGTTGAGCTGCTGCTTTTTACACCTGACTTAAAAAACCACCTACGCGCCCTTTATGCCCAGTAAATCCGGATAACGCTCGCCCCTTACGTATTACCGCGGCTGCTGGCACGTAATTAGCCGGGGCTTCTTCTGGTGGTACCGTCATTATCTTCCCACCCGAAAGGGCTTTACATCCCGAAAGACTTCTTCACCCACGCGGCGTCGCTGCGTCAGACTTTCGTCCATTGCGCAATATTCCCCACTGCTGCCTCCCGTAGGAGTCTGGACCGTGTCTCAGTTCCAGTGTGGCTGACCATCCTCTCAGACCAGCTACTGATCGTAGCCTTGGTAGGCCATTACCCTACCAACTAGCTAATCAGACATAAACTCCTCCTTGAGCAGCGGACTTTTCCTTCTCTAATCATGCGACTAAAGAAGAGTATCCGGTATTAGCGCCTCTTTCGAGGCGTTATCCCAGACTCAAGGGCAGATTATTTATGTATTCCTCACCCGTTCGCCACTAACGTTTATAAAAATCCATCGAAACTTCATTCTATAAACGTCCGTTCGACTTGCATGTGTTAGGCACGCCGCCAGCGTTCATCCTGAGCCAGGATCAAACTCTCATTTGATTAATGTGATTATTCATCACGCATTTGAAAATTCAATTCTGTCTATTTTTAAAAAACAAAAAAATTTGGTGTCCTAAAGACACCGAAGGCTCGCACTGACATATTTAATATAGGCTTGTTATTCAATTTTCAATGTTCGTTTCTTACTCGTTATTTGCTGAGTAGGAGAAGAATTTTATATAAGTAGCCCTGCCTTGTCAACATCATTTTTTCTTTAAAGTTTCATATATGATTTTTTGAGGCTTTTATGTTTAAAAATACCCCAAATTCCTGTGTAAAACGCATTTCTTGTCGCTTGAGCTTAATTTGGGACAACCCTCTGAAATTGGTTTATAATTCGTAAATATGACACCTGTTAGATCTTATATTAGATTTTTTCGATCTATTATTATTTTTATTGCACTGCTTGTTCCTAGGCTTTTTATTTTTATAGATGGCTTATTTTCATATCTGACACAGTCGATGTTACAAAAGGTTTTCCCCCCACAATTCCCTGTAAGAGGCAGCTGCAAACAGCGTGGGGTGTGTTGTCGAAATGTTGCCATACAGATTTCCGCAGATTTATGGCGATTTAAGGTGCTGAGATATTTGGCGATTAAATGGTACAGCGTTTTGTATAACTTTACTTTAAAAGGAATTGATTTGGACACTAAAACGATGCTATTTCGCTGTAATTATCTCCAAAATAATTTATGCAGCATCCACTGGCGACGTCCTTTTATTTGTAGGCGCTACCCGCAGACATCATTCTTCTCTACACGACGTTTTTTACCGGGCTGTGGGTACTATCAAGACAAGAGAAATAACGCTACAACTTAAAGTAACCTAGCTAATGCAGCGTAACCGGATAATCCCTTCAATGGCTGATAACTCTGACAGAGTATTGTCTTTAATGTCCTGATCAAGGTCAACGATGGTGTAGGCCAATTCGCCCCTACCCTTATTCATCATTTCAGAGATATTTATGGACTGATCCGCTAGTACTTTTGTAATTTGGCCAACCATATTGGGTATATTTTTGTGAATTATTGTTAGCCGGACTAATCCAGATCTTTCAAGAGATGAATTAGGAAAATTAACAGAATTGGTAATATTTCCATTCAGCAAATAATCTTGGATTTGATCTGCAACCATAATGGCACAGTTCTCTTCAGCTTCATCTGTTGATGCCCCTAAGTGCGGCGTTGCAATAACTTTAGGGTTGGCTACAGTCTTTTCTGTAGGAAAATCGCATAAGTACAAAGACAACTTTCCTGCATCTAGTGCACCCAACACGACATCTTCATCAACAATTAAATCTCTTGCAAAATTTAGGAGCACTGCACCTTTTCTGAATTGATCGATATTCTCATCATTGATAAGGTTTCTAGTTTGGTCAGTTAAGGGCATATGAAGTGTCACAAAATCAGACTGCTGTAATAGTTGTTTTAAACTTTCTGCAGGTTTGACATTTCTAGAAAGTCTCCAAGCATTGTGTACTGATAAAAAAGGATCAAACCCTATGACTTTCATGCCTAGTTCAGAGGCTTCATTAGCGACTAACATGCCAATTGCACCTAGTCCTATGACGCCCAATGTGCGATCTCTTAATTCATAGCCTTTAAACTTCGCTTTTTCCTTTTCTACTAAGTCAGGAATAGCGTCACCTTTTCCGGCAAGAGATTTGACAAATTCTAATCCGGGAAGAATATTACGAGCACCCAATAATAGACTGGCAAATAACAATTCTTTTACAGCATTTGCATTTGCACCAGGGGTGTTAAACACTACAATCCCTTTTTGAGTGCATTCCAATACTTGTACATTGTTTACCCCTGCGCCTGCGCGTCCAATGGCATACAATGATTCAGGTAAAGTTTCCTCTTTTAGGGGATGACTTCTAAGGATTATCGCATCTGGCTTATCAGTAGAGTCAGAAACTTGGATTTTGGATTTATCCAAACGATCCAATCCTTTTTTTGAAATTTTATTGTAGGTTTTGACGTGATACATAGTGTGTCCTAAACGAATTAACGTTTTCTGTACTGGAATCCTTTTCTTGCTTTTTTGCGGCCATATTTTTTACGCTCTTTAACTCGTGGGTCACGAGTGAGATGACCTTCATCTTTAAGATCTTTTCTAAACTCCGCATTCATCTCTAAAAGTGCTCGGGAAATGCCTAATAAGGCTGCATCTGCCTGACCAGAAATTCCACCACCGTAGGTAGAGATCACTGCATCATATTTACCTAAAACACCAATTGTTTCGAAAGGTTTTGTTACCTTTCCATGGTATTGAGGAATTGTAAAATAGTCTTTTGAGTCTTTGCCATTGACATAAAACGAGCCTTTTCCTGGAAAAATCCACACTTTAGCAATTGCACTTTTTCTCTTTCCTGTCCCGTAAAATGAAGCGGATGGGATTTTAGGGGTAATAGACTCTTTATTTTTTTGAGCTTTTGGCACAGCTTTTGGTTTTTCAACTTTTGCTTCTGCTGTTTTTTTAGATGTCTTTGCTGCCGTTGCCATTTATTATTCTCCTAATGTCGCATTTGCAAGCGTAATCACTTTTGGATTTTGTGCTTCATGTGGGTGGTCTGAACCATTATAAATTTTAACTTTATTTATAATGCTTCTGCCCATTTTATTTGTTGGCAACATTCCTTTAATTGCAATCCTGATAATTTCACTGGCATTTTTATCTAAACCTTGCTTAAGGCTCATTTCTTTTAACCCGCCTGGGTATCCTGAAAATTTGTAATATTTTTTATCTGTTAGCTTATTACCTGTTGTTTTAATTTTTTCAGCATTAGTAACGATGACGAAATCACCAGTATCAGCCGAAGGTGTAAATGTAGGTTTATGTTTACCTCTAAGGATTTTTGCTACTTCAGAAGCAAGACGTCCAAGGGTTTGATTTGTTGCATCAACAGCAAACCATTCAGGGGTGCACTGGCCTTCTTTGGGATAAAACGATTTTTGGTCTTTCATGTGGTAGTCTCCTGTAAGTCAATTATTGGAAGTATCGCTAATAGGTAATTAAAGCAAGATATAATCCATACGGTTTTGCGGTAGTGTAATGAATTTTCTTATTATTTTCAATCATTGCCTTAAGATCATCTAATTCACAGTAGCCCCTCACTACTTCAAATAGGGCCCCCATAATATTTCTAACCATGTGATAAAGAAACCCATTCGCAGTAATAGAAAGCCGATACACAGGGAAATCAGTATCCA
>Ga0214917_10008098_pt1 | contig 10432 bp, 10 predicted proteins | sample LL_1208_BB_MetaG_FD_177983 | JGI IMG/M metagenome (GOLD analysis project Ga0214917, IMG submission 177983) | Freshwater microbial communities from Lake Lanier, Atlanta, Georgia, United States - LL_1208_BB | ecosystem: Environmental > Aquatic > Freshwater > Lake | place: USA: Georgia | collected...
TGACCTCATTGAGTCCAGAGAAACTAAAGGTCAATTCCAAGCTGTAGTTGGCGGAGCTAACGCTAACGTAGCGTTAGCTTTAGCCAGAAGAGGCTCTAACCACCAATTCCTAGCCAGAATCTCTAGCGACAGATTCGGTGGTCTAATCAAAGAAAGACTGCTTTCAAACCAAGTAAACCTTGATCACAGCATCAACACTGATGAGCCAACAACGTTGGCTGTAATAAGTGTTGATGCTAGTGGTAAACCAACATATAACTTCTATACCAATGGCACAGCAGACTGGGGTTGGACTAGAGAAGAACTGCCAACAAAAGAAACTCTTAAGTCTCTAAACACCACAACTATTCAGTTTGGCTGCCTAACCATGGCTATGGAACCAGGCAACTTAGTAATTGAAGCTTGGGCTAAAGAACTACAAATTGATGTGACCATCAGCCACGACATCAACATCAGATCAGCACTTGGCTTTGATAGAAACAAAGAAAGAGAAAGAGTTGAAAGACTCAACTCTTTCTCTCACATCATCAAAGCCAGTGATGAAGATATTGAATGGCTATATGAATTAGAACCTGGAACAGATCTAACTCAAATCATCCAAAGCTGGATTAAGGACACCAACAAGGTAGTTCTATTAACTAGAGGTTCCCAAGGAACCAGGATCTATAGAAACAACGAAACCATAAATGTTCCAGCAAGGAAAATAACTGTGGTTGACACTGTTGGTGCTGGAGATACCTTTATAGCTCACCTTCTAGGTCAACTAGAAGAAAACAACTATCTAGGTGAAAAACCCCTAGACAAACTAGCCAACCTACCAACAGATCAACTAGCCCAATACGTAAAAACCGCAGGCATAGCAGCAAGCATCACCTGTGAGAGAGCTGGTTGTGAGCCTCCTACACTGGAGGAAGTTGCTACAGTGAGGTTGTCTAGCTAGTCGGGAATTTGCTGTCAAATAATTTACTGACTAAAGCATATATTTCTTCATAGCCCTGATGTGGAAGTAGTTGCCTACCGCTAGCTAAGTCGACATCAGCCAAGAATTGCCGATAAGAGTCGCGGCTATAAACTTTGGTTGCATTGCCGGACCCGAGAAACGCACCGTGGGTAACTTCAATAACAGCCTTAGCTAAGTTCTTAACAGACACAAGTGTTGGCCGGGTTGATAGCTGGCTGTACACATCTGACTCTAAGTCAAAGAACACTTCAAATGCATGGTCCGATACTTCTTGAAGATTTCGACTTATAAAGCGCGATGCCCACCACAGTCTCGATACCGCCTGGTCTCTGAATCGCTTTCGCGCTGAAGTGGCAAATAGGTGATTTTGTAAATGATTATCCAACTTTGCTAAATCGTTGCAAGGCCATCTATTTCTTAGATAATCCGGGTAGACGAGAAGTGTTACCGAAACCCAAAAACGCTCGTCAATTGATTCGACAGGCGTTAGGTCGGATAGTGCTTTATAGAGAGCCTTGGAATTTTCTTTGTCGAACTTGCCTTTTTCTTTGCCGGATCCAACACGTAATGTCGGAAACAACGCGGTATCGAACCGTGTAGTAGCAAATGAATCAGGACTAGAGGCGACAAAATTATTGAAGTCCCCGGACCAAAGTTCCGAGACACCTAAGCTCTCGGCGGTTCTAAGCTTTTCCAAGGCACTACTTGTGATTGCTTGCAGTTTAGGCACCCTCTACCTCCAGCCCGATAATTTTGCCAAAGCCTTTGTCAAAAAGAAGTTCAGAGGCAACCTCACGCGGGTCGCCGACTTCAATGTCTATGTTTCTTCTTTGCGCCTCGCCAACAAGAGTTCTAATCCATGCGTATTCTTGATTTGAACCGTCTTGTATGAATTCAACTGCCGCCTCGATGCAGTCTCTGTAGATGTTTGTAAATAAGACTGCCTTTTTGACTTTGTCTTGCTTATAGGCCTGCCAATAGTTCATCATCTTTGCCGAGAGCTGAATAGTCAGGACTGGGGCGTCTACGATGTAGTCTGCCCAATGGTCTTCCATGTCCGCAATCGGCTGGACTCTCAATAAATCAGGCTTCACTTGAAAATCGGGATCAATTTGTTTAGATTCTGTGTGACCGTATGCCAATATGTCGCTCTTGCTAATCGAGAACCCAGTCTTAATTTCCTTGAACTCGTTTACAACGTCCGACGGAAAGTAGGGATCGATGATTTCCTTCGCCAGTATCACTCCGGTGAACTCCACGTTTCCCGCTAAGTCCAAATCTGAGATTTCTATTTCCTTATTTCCTAAATAGATCTCTAACAGTTCTCTCTGGTAGGACGATGGGGCAAAAATTTCAACGTAAACTCCGACTTTTCCATCGATCAAAAGTTCTTCCAGAGCCTCGTTTTCAAGCCGTACCTTAGGTGTCAATTTTTGATTGATTTTTCCATCCACCAAATCAATTTCCAAATCGAATGTGACATCAAACGAACTTGAATCAGAAAAAGTCCTGAAGTCTGGTTGAAGAACTGGGAAAGGATACGCCTTGGCTTTAATTGGCATTTTCAGTCACTACTTCCTCTTCAACGGTTGCCTCGACGGCACCTGTATACCCTGGGATTCTCAATGATATTCTGAATCTATCTCTGTTTGCGGCAATACGATCAGCTTCCGTTACTTGCGCAAAATTTTTAGTCTCAGAATTATGTAAGAAACTTGTTGGCTCTGAACCATGGTCACCAGATTTGAATATAGTTATTCGAGCAGGTAGGTTCTCTCTGTAGTCAAAGTAGACTTCGAAATTCCCAGAAGCATCTTTAGGTATAAATACAAGGTTTTCCGGATTTCTCACAACTTTAGCAAAATCCGATCCACTAGAACTCTTCCTTTTGGAGTTTCGTTTCTTACGTCCCTTTTTAGGTCCCGGACCTCCGGTACCGATGGGCCTAAAAGTTCGCCTAATGGGCTTGATGCCGGAAGTGATCCTAACTTTTTGAGGAAATTCAATTCTGTTGTCACCTTCCGAGTCTGTGGAAGAATCCCCTGAAAGAAGATCATTCAAATCTGAGGTTAGCTCTTCTTCAGTGACCTCAAGCTTGGCGTAGGTTTTGATTATGTCCCTAACTTCCTGAACGAATCTCGCGTATTTTGTCATAGCAATTTTCCGCTTTTGTGGATCAGATATCCGGTCCTCCTCAAATGCATCGTGCGCTGGGTTTTCGAGTGATCGAAGTACTAATGATCCTTTATGCCCGGTTACGCAGACAAATAAATCAAAATTGGCTACCCCAGGAAATTTCTCAAACTTAGGTGGCTTTCGAGTTATCAACATTCCAGTTTTTCGAGCAATTCCCACACGTTTGCCATCTGCGTTTTCGCCAACCCGAATGGCCCAGTAAAAATCTTCAAACTCAGTTGAGCTCGACACCCCATCAAAGTCGGGGGTAATCATTGTTCTCAGAGATTGCACCTTGTCTTGCGTTGACTCATCCCACTGAGGATTTACTTCTTGGTTCATCGCGCCAAGTGAAACTGCTATGTCTTTGCAGTTTTCCCTAGAAATTTTAGAACCATCGGGCAGAGTGACATGTAACTTATTGTTTGCAAGTGCGTAGTAGAAGTTTGTGAGCAGCACAAGCTTTAAGGATTCTAGGAACTCGTCCGGACTGGCGTCTTCCACCCCATACGGAGCGGCTAAATAGATGGAAGTTCCAATACCATCCCCGAACTGCTTCCTTCCCTCTAATGCCCAGGTCGGAATATCATCTCCAAGAATTGCATCCTGATCAGAACCATCCCCATAAATTCCCGTAGCAGTTCGCAGAGTTCGAGCCCCTTCATCGTTTTCATACCAAAATGACGAAAGCAATGCCTTCCCTTGAAACCGATTGCTCACTTCTCCAGTGGACGATTCGACTTTCGAAAGATAGAAGAGGGTCCTTAGACGGCTCAAGGCAAAAGGGGCTTTTCCACCTTGCCCAAAACTCCCCAAGGCACTGGAGTCTTTCTTGACATCTACTCCCGATCCTTTCACCAGTGCTAACCACTGGCCAGGTTTTTGGCCAGGAATCTCCCTTAGGTTACCTCCAAGACCAGATGTGTTGAAGTCGTGAATACCTAGTAACCATACGTGTCTCTTTGGAAAAACATCTGCAAGTGCGCTCGTATAGAAATCCATAGCCTGAGTTGAAGCCTCCGCGTCTTCGGAAGCGAGGTTTGATTCCTCTTCACTCTTGGCCGCTTGGAAATATTCACTTAAAGTGGCAATTTCTGGGGTTCTTGAAAGGTCTTGTTTTGCCAGTGAATAACTTACCCGAACAGGCTTTGTAGCGTCTTGGCAGGCATCCAAAGAGTTCTGAATAGTTTCTCGTATTGTGGACTGAAGTCTTGCACCTTGAAATATAGTTACCGGGCCCGCCATAAATCCCTCACGATGGCCCTCTTTGAAAGTCCATTTACTGCTCAAAATTAACTCCGTTCCCGTACTTGCCGTTATGTTACCATTCGGGTCCGACATATTCTACGTTTACCCCCGAATTAGATCTGGGCCAATTTTTCGAAGCTATAGCCAGAGTAAATCTTCAGGGCGCCTTTGCTCGATAGAGGAATCGTATTCTTCCTCGATCTGTTTGAGGTAATCTACCAGCGTCTTGCATCCGCTTTGTTCACTCAACGAGATTGAATGTTTGGCAACAAGTAAGCCATTTATCTTCATTAGAGGATACTGGTCCTCGATAATCTCCGATTGAACACTCTTGCTAAAGAAACTTGTTGTGACGTACGCACCAACCCAACCTCGCTTCAATCTAGCCACTGTTCTGGCAATATCCCTGCCGTTTGTGGGCTTTAGGGGATCTTCGCACTTGGCTTGGCCCAGAACTAATATTGGCACTTGCCCAAAACCATAACCAATTTCAATTTTTCCGACAAAATCAACTCCACCATCCCCACTGGCTTTTGTTATCCAGCCGTATCGGTATATGCCACCGGATTTGTTGACGTAGTCCATTACTACCCTGCTTGCAAGGAGCTCGAACCTATTCTTTCTTGATGAGGTGCTGTAATAGTTATAAATATCTCTTAGGGCTTTTTCTTCGCGACTCCCCGGGTTGGGCTGTTGAGACTTAGCATCGTCCAGCCTTAGTGTCGAAACTCTTCGCCTCAAGCGCTCTAAACCTGAATTACCGGTTTTGATCCACCTTATCCATGACTCAGGTGCATGTTCGAGAGTCGCTTCAAGAGGCAAATCTGGGTTTCTTCTGTCATTTATCCAATCCCAATTGATAACCTCGTCTTCCTTGGCCAAAGAAAGTATTGCAAGTTTGAAAACATAGTTTGTGAAATAGCCAATCTTGGAATTATATTGGGTGACGAGTTCGGCTCCTTCAATCACTGCTAGACCGGCAAACTCTTTATTTCCTTTAAGACGTCCATCAAGATGGACACCTTTAAAAATAAATAGCGGGGTTGCTTGAGCTCTGATTAATGGATCTCCTGAAAGGTGTTTTTCATACTCTTCAAGCAAAATTCGATTTCCAGGAGCTTTACTAGGGTTCCCTTTGGACTTTGCATCGCCGAAGTAAAGCGCAAACCCATGGTCTGGCTCAATTTGATCTTGCCAAGGATTAAGTTGCGAGCCCTTATTGTGTATGGTGCTCGAAATAAGTACCGCTGGTGTCCTCGAATTTTGAATAGATTTAACGCTTACCTTACCTATTGGTGCAATTCCTTTGTCCAATTGGACTTTTGGCTTACCCTCGAGATGCACTTCATAGAAAAAGTTCGGTAATCCATCAACTTCTGGCGAACTAGGGCGTGCGTCCGAGCTGTATCTGTAAATTGTTCCCATGCGTATATTTCCCATGGGGATCAGTATTACAGATCTGACGGGACTATGGGCCAGTCAAATTAGTACTAAGTGATGGCTAACTTTATTTTTGAGGCCAGTGCTTCAATGACGGGAACAACGACTGCGTTTCCAGCCTGTTTATAGAATGAACTGTCAGTCAAAGCCGGGTTGAACTTAAAATTACGGTAACCCATTAGCGCAAAACACTCACCTGGAGTAAGTTTTCTGACAACTCCATTAGTTGTTCTAATTAATGGCACATTATGGCCTCCCATGCCCATGTTTGCCGTAAGTGTCGGACAGAGCCCAGACTTGTTTTCCCGCACGATCACCCGTCTTAGCTGATAAACGATTCCCGTTTCCTTGACTTGCGGAACAAGAGTATCCCAATAGTGGCTGTCTTCCTTGTACTGGTAAAAATCGCTTTCATCATCGTGAAATTTTATGTAATCGGAAAGATTACCAGCTGAAAATTCGTCGGGGTTGGGCCAACTAAAGCTCTCGGCAGCCTTTTTGGATTTGAAGGCGATAATGAATATACGCTCTCGGTTTTGAGGAACTGAAAAATCCTTAGCATTCAAAACTCTATATTGCTTACCGTCTGCGTCCGCCTTTGGCAAATAATAGGGTTTATAAATGTCAACGAAATTGTCTGGTTGTTCTGAAGCTTCAATTTTGCCTTGAACCGCTTTTAGTATTGTGCTCAGTGTATTTCCGTCATCGTGACGTTCTAAATTTTTAACATTCTCTAGGAAAATTACGTCAGGTCTGAGTTCATTGACAAGTCTAATAATCTGCCAAAAAACGTTTCCTCTTTCATCTGCAAAACCTTTTCTATAGCCAGCTATGGAGAATGGCTGACAAGGGAAACCAGCTGTGAGCACTGAAGTTTTTTTTGATTTGGCATGTGATAGCAATTGGACGCCCGTTACACTATTTACATCCCCTACTACAAGATGCTTCTTTATGTCCCCTTTTTGGTTTGCTGGCTTAGTTATGGTGCTTAGAAATCTTTTAATATTTGTAGCAGATTGATCAAAGTCCTTTGTGAAGCTGATGCCCACACCCTCGTTATTGTATTGGTAGCTTAATGCAGCCTTCAGATCAAGCTCATTGGCTGCTATGGTTTGAAACCCCGCATTTTCAAAACCTTTATCTATACCTCCTATGCCAGCAAAAAGACTGATCACATTATATTCTTTGGCCATGGTCTCAAGAATAAACTATCCATCCGACATAGGCTTGTAATTGATAGTGGCACACCTGGGAGGTTCTGTGGATTCATTTTCAAAGCTAGATGTAGATACTTATTTGAAAAAACTTGGTTCAATCGCAAAACTTTCATCACTCTTCTCCGATGGTTCAACCCCTTTTATACACTCCCGCTTGGCTGAACGACTGTATTGCTTAGAAACTGGAGCTGTAGATCTATCCAGGCGGGATATTTCTTTTGACGCTCTGAATAATGGAGTGCAAGGTATTGGCATTAAGACATTCGTCACGAAATCCAAAAAGACTTCAAACGTTGAGAAAATTGCCGAACTAACGTCCTATGCCTCAAAGGGTAAATTAACTGGTATCTCTGGGGAGGCCCTAGCCTTGGAAGTTTCCAGAGTAAGAAATTTGAGAGTCGAGTCCGACATAGCCGAACTCGGTATTGATCTTTCGAATTGTTTTTATCATTGCGTAGTCAGGGCCCCTGATGAAATTTTCATTATCGAGCAGGATTTCGCCTTTATCGATCTAGGGAAAATAAGACCTACTGATAGCAGAGGAAAGCCGGTCGCCAGCTTTTCGAGTGAAGGTCATGTCTACTTTGAAGACGGAGAATTTGGTTACATGTTTAATGTTGCTAAGAATGTCTTGTATAGGAGATTTATTCCGGAAAACGGTTTTGTCTCAAAATCTATTACAGGATTGGAGTCGTTGAAGATTGGTCGATTATTGGACGGAATTGCCTCCTTAGAACAAGGGGCAGATGGCGCCCCGATTGAAGACAGCTCCTCAGCGTTGCCATTCGTGATCTTGCCCCTCTATTCCCCGGGAAAGGAATTTGTCTATCCGAAGTCGGGAATTAACCAATGGAACGCAAATGGTCGAAAAAGGAAATTTCCAGAGGCTTACATCTCTGTACCGAAAACGGTCCATAGAAAATTCCCTGGTTTTTTCCCGCCAAGAAATAAAACTTTCAGCTTGAGGTTGCCTAACGGCAACATCGTAATTGCAAAAATATGCCAACAAGGGGATAAGGCTCTCATGTCTAATCCGAACACGGCTCTCTGCGAATGGTTATTCCCCCTAATAGACGGTTCCTTTACCGAATCAGAGAGAAGAGGGCTCACAGAAGGCAGGCCTTATACCTATAGCGATCTCGTTGCGATTGGGAAGAATGCCGTGAGGGTCACGAAAACTTTCGGACAAGAATGGGATTATGAGTTAGAAAGCGCACCCATTGGAAGTTATGAGGGTTTCATAGAAAGTTAAATCGGTAAATGCCCCCTGTAGCCTTCGTAACACTCAGGGCTTCTAACGTTGCCGAGAATACGACGCACAAAGGTTTAGGTGTATTTTGCCGCTATTCTTCTGCACTATACGATCCCACTTCAAATCAACTGGTGAAATCTTGTTTAGGTCTTGCATTGGCATGTGTAACCTCCTGCCCACTAGCCCTCTGAATTGAGGATTAAGGTCAGGTTCTAAGGTGGTGTGATTTCTGTGATGTGGAGATTCAACGATTGCCATGAGTCTTTTGCTCTCTACTTTCAGACCGCAGGTGCAGGTATCAAGTTCGATGAGGGAATGCAGATTGTCCTTTAGGTCTTCATAGGCAATCTTGTAAATCATGGTTGAGGCCCACTTACCAAAGAAACATGGTGAGGATTGGCAGGGGCCAGAATGAGCGTGTTTAGACTCCATTGAGTATCTGGGGTTCTCATACTTTGTTACATATCTCCACTTAGGCACTGATTCCTCTTTCTATTAGTTTTTTGATGTTTTCTGCGTGTAGTGATTTGATGATTGCTACTACCTCTGGTTTCTTTGAGATCTTTTCTGTGATTCGAATACAGCTGCTGAATTGCTCTTGAGCCATGTTGAATCTTTCAACAAGTTCACCGGTATAGACAAAAAGAAATTTCTTGTCTTCTGTAACCTCAATGCCTTCTGGCATAGAACTTTCTAAAGCTGAAATGAGTCGATCTGGGTTGTGGTGATACCAGAAGTCGGTGACTCCGTTTACTGTCACTAGAAAAGCAGTGTCAACGACATGACTTATGTCCACTAGGTTTCTAGGTTGGTTGAAGCTATCTATCTTTGTGAAGTGCAGGTTATGTCCTGGGTGAAAACTGAAACAGGTGTCTCTAGACATTAAATGTCCTTTCTTCAATTACCTTTTGGCCAGTTGCATTGGTTTGGTTCTTTGGCACCTTGCTGAAAGGCAGCAGGTTGCACTCTTCTTAGAAGCTTTCGCTTCTCAACTTTTTCTTTTCTATTTAGTTATAACTACTTAGTAAGTAGGTGGTCTCTTAGATGGTGTTCCTGAAGAATGTTGCATTCTTCTGCGGTCTTAACTAGTTCGGAAGTCAGACAGATATAACACCTCATCATCCAGAACATGTGTTCTCTGATTGTCACCGGCATTACTTCAACATCTGTGGTGAAATCTAATTGCTCTTCAACAGCAAAACTTTCCATAGCGGCCGCAATCAGATTCCATTTCACATCAACTGGATTTCGGGGATCCTCAACTTGGTAGGACAATCTAGAGCCCACCTTCCCCCTGAATGCTGGGTAAGGTTCGTGCTCTAGTGTTTGATGGTTCCTATGGTGTGGGGTTAGGACTACGGCTAGTAACCGATTGTCTTTAGTCCTATCGATCGCTAACCCACAGCTGCAAACATTTAATTTGACTAGCGAATGTAGGTTTTCCTCAGTATCTTGCTGAACAGCAACATAAGGGGCTCTAATCGTTATCGCACCTCTGACGCTGGCAAAGCCTTCAGGAACATTCCTGAATGCCTCATTTATTCGCTCCTCAGGATTCACGAACTGATCGGTGTAGTACCAGGTCTTTTCTTCTTGCATTACTTGACCTCCTGACAAGCCTCGATTGGCTCTTCTGAACAATTGAAGGCGTATGCGCCATCTCCCGTGTCAACAAAAATGCACGGCCGCCCCTCTGTTGCCTGCACCCCAGCAGCTGAGGCTTTACTTAGGGCTTCTTTTAGGCGCTCTGGATCATGATGGAACCACATAGCCGTATTTCCTTCAACGAAAACCTCAAACTGGTTCCCTGAAAACCATTTAGCTTGGATTGGAATTCTTGGCTGGGAGAAACGGAAAAGTGGGATCCAGTGAAAGTTATGGCCTGGCGCATAGTTTGTGCAACTAACTGGCTTGGCCTGAACTGTGAATTGAGGGTCAACTCCCTTCACAGCATTTGAGCTAAATTGCTTTCCAGTTGCTAGGTCAAACACCTGCAGTAATTGTGGTTCTTGCTTGTTTTCTTCAGACATAAAAATGCCCCTTCTTTGTAGTCGGGGCATTTTGCCCCATCTGTGGTTACCAAACACTTTTATGTTCGGTCTGTTGCTTTGTTACTTCTTTGGCACCTTACCGATGGGA
>Ga0214917_10008099_pt1 | contig 10432 bp, 10 predicted proteins | sample LL_1208_BB_MetaG_FD_177983 | JGI IMG/M metagenome (GOLD analysis project Ga0214917, IMG submission 177983) | Freshwater microbial communities from Lake Lanier, Atlanta, Georgia, United States - LL_1208_BB | ecosystem: Environmental > Aquatic > Freshwater > Lake | place: USA: Georgia | collected...
ACCGCTACATAGGTTCGCACTCACTTGTCATGCGTTCACGTTCCAAGACAATTAGAGTTATCGAGAGCGAACACCCGCTCGTCTAAATTTAGGCTCGTGGATGTGCTTGTTCGTAGGCTTTCTTTATTCGCTCTTCTGATACGTGAGTATAAATCTGAGTAGTTGAAAGTGATGAGTGTCCAAGAATTTCCTGAACAGTTCGAAGATCGGCCCCACCTTCAAGGAGGTGGGTTGCAGCGCTATGGCGTAGCGCATGCGGACCTAATTTTCGATGTGTACCGAGCGCTTGCATCGCGTCATAAACAATTTCCCGAACAACGCGTTGGTCGATTCTCTTGCCGCGAGAACCAATGAAAACGGCGCTCTCCTTGAAGTCTTTCGCAAGTTTGGGCCGACCTTCAGTAATCCATTTTTCTAGCGCGCGAACTGCAGGAATTCCGATAGGAACGATGCGCTCTTTATTTCCTTTTCCAATGACTCTCAAGGTATTTCTATCTCGGTCAATGTCCCCAAGATTTAAGCCAGTGAGTTCAGCTACTCGAATTCCTGAACCGTATAGAGTTTCAACAATCGCAACATCTCTTAACGCCTCAGGGCTCTCTTCTTCTGTTGCGCGAATATGAAGAGCATCAAGTGCAAGAGCTGCGCTTTCAATATCAAGTACATCTGGGAGATGGCGCTCGGGCTTAGGCGCCACTAATTCTCTGCCAATATCTTTTTCAAGCCAACCATTGCGTGAGCCCCAGTACGTGAAGGCTCGAATCGAGACCACACGACGAGTAATAGATGAACGAGCAGCTCCCTTGACTTGAAGATTTGCCAGCCAAGAGCGGATGTGATTGAGCTCTAACTGAGAGAATTCTGTAATTCCAAGTTGATTTATGTGTTGGAGCAATGATTCAAGATCAGTCAGATATGCACGTATCGAGTTGTCAGAGAGATTGCGCTCCGTAATCAAATGGGAGCGATATGCCTCCTCTAGCTCGTGATGCAGCGCCATGTATTCAAGATTACTCAACTTTCATACATTCGAAGGATGGACACAGCGTTGCTAATACGCAACACTTGAGCCACGCTGATTCTTGATGCGCTTCTGTGTATCACCTTCGGTGGATTGTCAGCACCGGGTGAGTACATGCGCATGCTGCGGAATCGGAGGAACTGTGAAAATACTTTTGGTTGTCAGCGATACTTGTGTTGAGCCTTCCATAACCAATAACACCACCGAAATTCGAGTAACAATTGGTCTAACCCATGATTTTGACGACATTCTCGATGTCACGTCGGGAATATTGAGTAATGACCAGATTGCCCACATTCATAAACTCTGGGCCGATGACACATTCCCGCGAAACTTTAACCGAGTCGGGGATGAATTGATTATTACTGAGCGTGACTAGTTCTTTGATTTCCGTTCGATAGCGCCTAAAGCAACAAGTAAAGTTTCAGGTGACACCTCAAGCGCCTCACAGAGCGGGCCGATGACATCTATCTTGGGGACGCGTTCTTGACGAAAATAACGTGAGAGCGAACCTCGATCGATTCCAGTACGTTGATGTAATTCTTCAAGGCCTGAAATTTGTAACGCATCCATTCTCGTCCGCAACCACTCAGCGGTATCTTCAGGACTGTAGCGATAACTTCTCTTCACCGCTGTCCTCATAGTGAAACTCTCCTACTCGGGTTTTTTACCCTGACGGAGCAGACCATAAGTTAAAGCATCCTCTAAAGCCATAGCCGACGCGGCTATAACATTTTCATGTACGCCAATAGTGCTCCACTCGCCATTGCCATCACTCGTTTCCACGAGAACGCGTGTTACGGCACCGGTGCCGAGACGACCTTCCAGAATACGAACTTTGTAATCTGTGAGTTCTAGGTCTTTGAGTTCGGGATAAAGCTTCTCAAGACCATTGCGAAGCGCTTTATCAATTGCATTAACTGGACCGTTACCACTGCCTTCAGATTCAATAGATTCGCCCTTGGCTCGAATCTTTACGGTAGCTCTCGATGTAACAGACTTATCGGTGCTCTGGTCAACCGTGGTTTCCCAACTATCAAGGAAAAAGAAACGTGGTTTCTTTCCCTCTAACTCTTCACGGAGTAATAGCTCAAATGATGCATCGGCAGCTTCGAAGGTATAGCCCCGAGCTTCCATGCTTTTGACGCGCTCTACAACTCGCGTTACTACTTCCTTCTCTTTGCTGAGATCAATTCCAAGTTCTTGTGATTTCAATTCAATAGATGCTCGTCCCGCCATTTCAGATACCAACATACGCATATCGTTGCCGACGCTTTCAGGATCTTCATGTTGATACAACGCAGGATCTACTTTGATTGCTGATGCATGTAGCCCAGCTTTATGAGCGAAGGCAGATACCCCAACATATGGTTGTCGTGCACTTGGGGAAACGTTGGTGACTTCAGCAACAGCATGTGAGATTCGGAAAGCTTCTTCTAGCGCTCCCTCGGGAAGAACTTGTTGCTTCTTCTTTAACTGTAAATTCGCGATAATTGAAACGAGATCTGCATTGCCAGTGCGCTCTCCATACCCATTGAGAGTTCCTTGAACATGAGTGGCTCCAGCAGCAACAGCTGCAAGAGAATTCGCAATAGCACATCCCGTGTCGTTATGGCAGTGAATACCAAGACGAGCGGAACTCTTGGTGAGAACTTCGTGAACCACGCTAGAAAGTTCATCAGGCAACATGCCGCCGTTAGTGTCGCAAAGAGCAATCACATCAGCGCCAGATTCAGCAGCAACACGTACAACCTCAAGGGCATAAGCAGAGTTAGAGCGATAACCATCAAAGAAATGTTCTGCATCGAGGAAGACGCGTTGTCCTCCAGCACGTAAAAACTCAATCGAATCCTTAATCATTGCCAGGTTTTCATCGAGGTGCGTTTTCAATGCAAGATCAACGTGGCGATCGTGAGATTTAGCAACCAAGGTAACTACTGGTGCGCCTGAATCTTGCAGTGCGCGGAGAAGCGCGTCATCTGCCGCTTTTACATTTGGACGTCGCGTGGCTCCAAATGCCACAAAGGTAGCGTTTTTCAACTTTAATTCAGTCTGGGCAAGCTTGAAGAACTCAGTATCTTTTGGATTAGCTCCGGGCCAGCCACCTTCAATAAAACCAACACCCAAATCATCGAGATGACGAGCGATTGTGAGTTTGTCATGAACCGAGAGATTTAAGCCCTCTTGCTGTGCGCCATCCCGGAGCGTGGTGTCGTAAATATGGAAGGCATCTGAAATTTTCATTAGAGAACTTTCCGCATCCACCCATGTTTATCTGCAATTGTTCCATGTTGAATTCCCAACAAATGATTTCGAATTTCCATAGTTATGGGACCTGGATTTCCATCGCCCGTTAACCAAGTTCCATGTACGCTCTTTGCAGAGCCAACTGGCGCAATAACAGCGGCGGTTCCACAGGCGAAAATTTCAGAGATTTCTCCACGTGCAACACCATCACGCCAATCATCAATAGAAATCATGCCCTCTTCAACTTTGTAACCTAAATCCGACGCGACCGAGAGAATTGAGTCACGAGTAATTCCAGGAAGAAGTGTTCCAGTTAGTTTTGGAGTAAAAATAGTTGCATCTTTGCCTCTACCTCGTACGAAGTAGAGATTCATACCGCCCATCTCTTCTACCCAACGACGCTCCTTTGCATCAAGCCAGACAACTTGATCGCAACCTTCTTTTGCAGCTTGCTGTTGTGCAAGAAGTGAAGCCGCATAGTTACCGCCACATTTTGCTTCGCCAGTTCCACCGAGCGCTGCGCGGACATATTCGGTAGAAATCCACACTGTTACAGCTTTTGCTGCATTGAAGTACGCAGCCGCGGGAGTTGCGATTACCGCAAAGAGAGCTTTGTTAGATGGACGGACGCCAAGTCCCACTTCAGTCGCGATCATAAATGGGCGGATGTAGAGAGATTCGCCAACTTTCTTGGGAACCCAACCCGCATCTTGAACGACAAGTGCTTCAACAGCCTGAACAAAATCGTCGACGGGAAGTTCTGGCAAAGTAATACGGGCTGCACTTTTAGCAAAGCGAAGTCCATTTGCTTCAGGCCTGAAGAGCGCGATAGATCCATCAGGTTGTGAGTAAGCCTTCATTCCTTCGAATATCTCTTGTCCATAATGAAAAACCATCGCCGCGGGATCAAGTTCAAGCGGACCATACGCCTTTACAGTTGCATCAGACCAACCTGAGTTTTGGTTCCACTCGGCAACAACCATATGGTCAGTGAAATATTTTCCAAAGCCAGGCTCTGCAACTCGTCTTTCACGTTCATCTGCAGGAATTGCATTAGAAGATGCGATCACATTGATCTTCATTATCCGAGAGCCTTTATTAGCGCGTTGCCTATGTCAGAAGTTGAACGTTTTGCATCGCCACGACTAAGTAGATCGCTTTCAACAGCGCGCTCTACATCACTCGCCGCTTCGTTTAAGCCAAGATGACGGAGCAGCATCGCAACTGACATGACAGTTGCAGTGGGATCAGCAATTCCTTTACCAGCGATGTCAGGAGCAGAACCGTGTACCGGTTCAAACATTGATGGGAATTTTCCTTCAGGATTTATATTGCCTGAAGCAGCTAGCCCAATACCACCACAAATTGCAGCCGCTATGTCGGTCAAGATATCTCCGAAGAGGTTATCGGTTACAACTACATCAAAGCGTTCAGGGTTAGTAACAAAGAACATCGACGCAGCATCAACATGCAAGTAATCTGTAGCTACATCTGGGAAATCTTTAGCAACTTCATTAAAGGTTCGTGTCCACAAACTCCCAGCACGCGTCAAAACATTGTTCTTATGCACCAAAGTAAGCTTCTTACGCGGACGCTTCTGAGCGCGGCTAAAGGCGTCACGGATTACTCGCTCTGCGCCACGGCGCGTGTTGAGGCTCTCTTCTGTAGCTATTTCATCTGCAGTTCCTAGTGCAAGAACTCCGCCGGCTCCGACATATGGACCTTCAGTTCCTTCACGAACTACAACAAAATCAATCGGAGCTTCGGTTCGGAGCGGACCCTTTGTTCCTGGATAAAGTCGAGCTGGGCGAAGATTGATGTAATGATCGAAAGCGAAACGGAGTTTCAATAAAAGTCCACGCTCCAAAACACCGCTAGGAACGCTGGGGTCTCCAACCGCGCCAAGAAGGATGACATCAAAGTTCTTCAGCTCATCCAAAGTTGAATCGGGAAGAGTTTCTCCCGTCTTATGCCAATAGCGTGCGCCGAGATCAAATTCTTTCTTGGAGAATGTCACATCATATTTGGCAGAAACTGCGTCAAGAACTTTAAGGCCTTCAGCAACAACTTCAGGCCCAATCCCATCGCCACCAATAACCGCTAACTTGAAGTTCTTATTCATGGCTGAAGAGATACCGATCGCGAAACTCGAGCGCCAATTTCTGATGCTATTTTCTTAGTTACATCGAGAGGTATGGCAGAGTCAACGGTGAGCGCCATCAGCGCTTCTCCCCCAGCTTTATCGCGAGCAACCTGCATATTTGCGATATTGATTTTCGCAGCACCAAGAATATTTCCAACTGCACCAACTACGCCTGGTTTATCTTCGTAGATAAGGAAGAGTAGATGATCTGTTGGTGGTAACTCGATATCAAATTTGTTGATACGTACAATCTTCTCGACTTTACGTATTCCCATCAGAGTAGCGTCTACTTCAACGCGATTTCCATTTGAAAATGCGGCGCGCATTGAAATCATGCTTCGATAATCTTCACATTCTGCCTCTGTTGTAACGCTCGCATTCATACCTTTTTCTTGGGCCAAGTTGGGAGAATTAACGTAGGTAACGTCTTCCATTCCCGTTGCGAGTAAGGCACCCTTCAGTGCAGAAGTACCAAGAATTGAACAATCATGCGCAGATACTTCTCCGCTAACAGTTAACTCAATTGATACTGGTAATTCGCCTTCAATAGAAGTAGCAATCTGTGCCATCTTCTCAACTAATGGCAGAGATGGACGGATCTCTTCGTGAATCTCTCCACCTTTGACATTTACTGCATCTGGCACGAGCTCGCCTGAGAGCGCTTTGCGAACTGAGATTGCAACCGCAATTCCTGCCCGTTCTTGCGCTTCATCAGTAGATGCACCGAGATGCGGAGTTGCGACAACTTGATCAAGTGCAAAAAGAGGTGAATCAGTACAAGGCTCGGTCGCAAAAACATCAAGCCCGGCGCCAGCGACTCGACCTTCGCTAATAGCCTTATGGAGCGCAGATTCGTCAAGAACGCCGCCCCGCGCTGCATTGATAATCCGAACTGTGGGCTTAACTTTTTTCAGCGCTTCTTCACCAATGAGATTGGCAGTTTCTTTTGTCTTAGGTAAATGAATCGTAATGAAATCTGAATTCTTCAATAGGTCATCAAGAGAAACTAAATCGACGCCGAGTTGTGCAGCACGCGCTGGCTGGAGGTAAGGATCGTAAGCAATTACCTTCATGCCAAAAGCCTGCATGCGATGCGCAACTAGTTGCCCGATCCGACCAAAGCCAACAACACCGAGAGTCTTCTCAAAGAGTTCTGCCCCCGTGTATTTCGACCGCGCCCATTTTCCATTTTTTAAAGCAGCATGAGCGGGTGAAAGGTGACGGGCAGATGCTAGTAAAAGAGCGATTGCAAGTTCAGCGGCGCTGACGATATTTGAGGTCGGAGCATTAACAACCATGACTCCCGCTGCAGTAGCTGCAGGAATATCAACGTTATCAAGCCCCACACCGGCGCGGGCAATGACTTTTAAACCCTTAGCTGCTGCAATAGCTTCAGCATCCATTTTTGTTGCAGAGCGAATCAAGACTGCATCCACACCAGCAGCGAGCGCGGGTAGTAATTCACCGCGATTTGCTCCATCACAATTACGGATCTCGAAATCAGGTCCTAGAGCATCAAGCGTTGCAGGACTTAATTCCTCAGCGATTAGTACAACAGGTTTACTCACGCGCTGCCGAACCTTCCTTGTAATCATCTTTATTGGCAGCCTTCACCCATGACATCATCTTGCGTAGATTTCGACCAACTTCTTCGATTGGATGTTGTTCGCCTTTTGCACGCAGCGCCTTGAACTCCGGCGCACCGGCATCTTGATCATCGATGAAACGTTTTGCGAAAGCTCCACTCTGAACATCTGCAAGAACCGCTTTCATATTTTCCTTCACACGAGGATCAATAACTCTCGGACCAGAAATGTAATCGCCATATTCGGCGGTATCTGAGACAGACCAGCGTTGTTTTGCGATGCCACCTTCATACATCAAATCAACAATGAGCTTGAGCTCGTGGAGACATTCAAAGTATGCAACTTCTGGCTGATATCCCGCTTCAATCAAGGTTTCAAAACCATATTGCACAAGTTGTGATGCCCCACCACAAAGAACTGCTTGCTCGCCGAAGAGGTCAGTTTCGGTCTCTTCGGTAAATGTTGTGAGAATTCCGCCAGCGCGCAAACCACCCATTGCTTTTGCATAAGAGAGAGTTAGAGGCCATGCGTTTCCTGTTGCGTCTTGCTCAACTGCAACGATGTCAGGAACACCGCGTCCGGCAACGTACTCACGACGCACGAGATGACCGGGGCCCTTTGGAGCGACCATACATACATCGATATTTGTGGGCGGCTTGATATATCCAAAACGAATATTAAATCCATGTCCGAAGAAGAGAGCGTCCCCTGCTTTGAGATTTGGTTCAATCGACTCTTTATAAATATGGCGTTGTTTATGATCTGGCGCAAGAAGCATAATGACAGTTGCCTCATTAACAGCATCAGCGACTGAGAGAACGCGAAGTCCTTCTTCTTCAGCTTTGGCACGTGACTTTGAACCTTCTGCAAGTCCAACTCTGACATCGACTCCGCTATCGCGCAGGTTGAGCGCATGCGCATGTCCTTGTGAACCGTAACCGATGACCGCAACTTTTCGGCCTTGGATTACCGAAAGATCTGCATCTTCGTCATGATAAATAGTTGCCACGTTCATTCCAGCTTTCTCGTTAGTTTTGGTAGTCCTCAGTCTGGCTATGCGACTCAGATGAGGCTAGTCCAGTTTCATGCAGAGTTCGTTCAACAAGAGTCTGATCGCCATTTTCAATAGCAATGAGACCTGATTGAACGAGTTCTTTAACGCCATACTTATTAAGTTCGGTTAAAAGTGCAGCGAGATCTTTACTGCTTCCAACGCTCTCAATTGTGAGAGAGGCGGAAGTTTCTCCAACAATCTCGCCTTTATATTGCGCAACAAGTGCAGCAATAGCATTGCGATTTTGCGGAGAATTCTTGACTTTAACCAGAAGCAATTCACGCTGGCGCGAATCATCTGATTTCATCTCCTGAATGCCAATGACATTCACAAGTTTAAAGAGTTGGGCGCTAACCTGATCGAGCGCATGGCCTTCTAAGTTTAAAACAATTGTCATGCGAGAAATCGCTGGATTCTCCGTGGGGCCTACCGCTAGGGAATCAATGTTGTAGCCGCGGCGTGAGAAGAGTGATGCAACGCGAGCAAGTACTCCAGGGCTATTTTCAACAAGAACTGAAAGCGTGTGTTGGGCCATGGCTATAACTCCTGAGAATCCCAGTCAGGCGCCATCTCCTTGGCGATCATGATGTCATCATTTGACGTTCCGGCGGCAACCATCGGCCAGACCATCGCGTCACGATGAACATTGAAATCTACAACGACTGGCGCATCATTGATGGCGTTTGCCTCCTTGATGATCTTGTCTACATCGCTCTTAGAGTCACATCGGAGCCCAACGCAACCCATTGCTTCAGCGAGTTTTGCAAAGTCAGGGATGCGCTTGGAGTGGAGATCAGTATTTGAGTAACGCTGTTGATAGAACAAAGTTTGCCATTGGCGAACCATTCCCAAGCTTTCATTGTTAATTACCGCAACTTTGATCGGGATATTATTTAGTGCGCAAGTAACGAGCTCTTGATTCGTCATCTGGAAACAACCGTCGCCATCAATAGCCCATACTGGAGTATCTGGTGCGCCAACTTTTGCACCCATTGCGGCAGGAACGGCGTAACCCATCGTTCCTAGGCCGCCTGAATTCAACCAAGTGCGTGGCTTTTCATACTTAACAAATTGCGAAGCCCACATCTGATGTTGTCCAACTCCGGCTACATAGATTCCATCAGGTCCAGTAATTGCACCAATTCTTTCAATGACATATTGCGGCGATAGAGAACCATCGGACGGTTCGTTATAACCAAGAGGATACTTCTCACGAAGTGAACCCATCTGGCGCCACCAGGTTGTGAGATCTGGCTTATTTTTCTTAAATTCTGCTTCAACTGCAGGAATGAGTGCGCGAATAATCGGACCTAGATCGCCAATGACAGGAACATCTGCGTAGCGATTTTTACCAATTTCTGCGGGATCTATATCGGCGTGAATAATCTTGGCATTGACGGCAAAAGTAGAGAGTTTTCCAGTTACGCGATCGTCGAATCGAGCGCCTAAAGTAATAAGTAAATCAGCCTTCTGTAGCGCAGTTACCGCAGCAACGGTGCCATGCATTCCCGGCATTCCAAGATGTTGATGATGGCTATCAGGAAAAGCGCCGCGCGCCATTAAAGTTGTGACAACCGGTGCTCCTACAAGTTCTGCTAAATTCAACAGATCCTTCGAAGCATTTGCCTTAATAACTCCGCCACCAATGTAGAACACTGGTTTAGATGATTGAGCAATAAGAGCTGCTGCATCGCGAATCGATTGTGAATTAGGTTCTACCTGCGGTTTGTAGCCTAATAAATTGAGAGAGGTTGGATAGCTGTAATCCGTCATTTTTTGAAGAGCATCTTTGGCAATATCAACTAGTACTGGACCAGGTCTGCCCGAATTTGCAATGTAAAAAGCTTCCGCAATTGCTTTTGGGATTTCTCGTGGATCAGTTACTAAATAGTTATGTTTAGTAATTGGCATTGTTACACCACGAATATCTGCTTCTTGGAAGGCGTCAGTTCCGATTGCAGCTGAAGGAACTTGGCCGGTGATGGCAACTAAGGGAACAGAATCCATTTGGGCATCGGCAAGTGGGGTAACTAAGTTGGTAGCACCCGGCCCCGAAGTTGCGATGCAAACGCCAGCGCGACCAGTAACTTGGGCATAGCCAGTAGCGGCATGTCCTGCGCCTTGTTCGTGTCTAACAAGAATATGGCGAATCTTTGAATCATAAATTGGGTCGTAGGCCGGAAGAATTGCACCACCAGGAATTCCGAACATGACATCGACTCCAGCTTGCTCTAACGCTTTCACGAGAGACTGCGCTCCTGTGATCTGATTACTCATGTTCAACTCCTTTCACTTCCTATTTATCCCCTACTAATGCAAAAACCCTCAGTTTCCTGAGGGTGCGCGTGAACTTGGATTTAGTTCACGCGCAGCGAATCACC
>Ga0214917_10008100_pt1 | contig 10432 bp, 6 predicted proteins | sample LL_1208_BB_MetaG_FD_177983 | JGI IMG/M metagenome (GOLD analysis project Ga0214917, IMG submission 177983) | Freshwater microbial communities from Lake Lanier, Atlanta, Georgia, United States - LL_1208_BB | ecosystem: Environmental > Aquatic > Freshwater > Lake | place: USA: Georgia | collected...
GCTGTAATAAATTCTGTAGATTTAGGAGACAATAATATTACCTCAAATTTTATATTTGATAACGGACAAAAAGATACAATTTATAATTATTCGAATATAATTAGAAAATCTTCATCAAAAAGTCCTACTAAAAAAATAAAAATAGTTTTTGAGTATTTGTCATTTAGTCCTTCAGATAATGGTGATTTAACAACAAAAAATTCATATATTAATTGTGATTATAAGAATATACCATCTATTAATGGAAATAGTAATTCTGATATTTTAGATATAAGGCCAAGAGTATCCGAGTATTCTGTAATTGAATACTCTAGATCACCATTTGAATTTTTGGGAAGAAACTTTACTGCATTGGGAAATTCTGCAAATAATATCCTTTCTTCCAACGAGTCAATCCTTCTTTCATATTCCCACTATTTACCGAGAATTGATAGAATATTCTTATCCAAAGAGGGATTATTTCAAATTTCTCAAGGAATTGCTTCAGACAATCCAGAGTTACCAAACGCTATTGATGGGTGCTTAGAGATTGCAATTGCAAAAATTCCAGCATATTTATATAATGTAAATGATATAGATTTGAGATTGGTTGATCATAGAAGATATCAGATGAAAGATATCTTTAGACTTGAAAAGAGAATTCAAAATTTAGAGTATTATACTTCACTATCTTTACTTGAAACAAATACTACAAATCTTTATATTAGAGATGAGAATGGATTAAATAGATTTAAGAGTGGTTTTTTTGTTGATGATTTTTCATCAACAACTTCGCAGTTTAAAGTAACCATTCCAAAAAATAGTATTGATGTAAAAAATTCTGAACTGAGACCAAGTTTTTATTCAACTGCCCTTGATCTTCAAATAGGAACAAATTCTATAATAAATTCAAACAATTTAAATAGTGATCTTAAGTTCGACTCCAGTTTAATCGGAACTGGTGTTAAAAAATCAAATCAAATTCTAACTTTAAGTTATAATGAAGAAATTCAACTAAAACAACCTTTTGCGACCAGAATTGAAAATGTTACGCCATATTTAGTTACATATTATGGTGGAACAATAGAATTGACACCATCTTCAGATACTTGGAATGATTCCGTTAGACTTAACATTAACAAAGTAGAAGTGATTGGAAATTATACTCAAACCGATAGGCAAATTTCTATAGGAGATTTAGACCCACAGGGAGGATTTAATCCTGTTATGTGGAATTCCTGGGAATCTAATTGGACTGGAAGTACTGAAAGTAACAATGTCATTGGTGAAACTACGGTTGGATATAACGTATACGAAAAAATTGAAACTATAACGACAAAGCAGGGAACAAAAGACAGGTTGGGGTCAACATCAAGATTAATTAAAGATCCTTTAGGGGACTATTCATTAGGAGATAGGGTACTATCATCATCATATATGCCATATATGAGGTCAAGAAATATTGAAATTAAAGCAAATAGACTTAAACCATTTACGAGATTTTATGCATTTTTTGATGGTATAGACGTTAATAATTTTACATTTCCAAAATTATTACAAATACAGATGCAATCTGGAATTTTTCAGGTTGGAGAAACTGTAATCTCGACATTAAATCAAAACAATGTAGTGTTTCGTGTTGCTAGTTCCAACCACAAATATGGACCATATTCAAACCCCACAGAAATATATGTGCAAGATCCATATAATAAAAATAATAATATATCATCACGATATTCAAATACATCAACAATTTTAAACATTGATACTTACAGTATTTCACAAAAAACACAAGGACAGTATTACGGAAATATTGTTCCAGGAATGGTATTAAGAGGGCAAACTAGTAATGCTGAAGCAATTGTAACTGAAAGAAAGTTAATTACAGATTCTCTTGGAACTTTTATTGGAGTATTTTTTATACCAAATCCAAATGTTCCTGAGAATCCAACTTTTGAAACTGGGGTAAAAGTACTTAGATTAACAAGCAGTCAAAGTAACTCAAGTATTAGAGGAGATGAACAGAGCAGTGCTCAAGAAAAGTTTTTTGCCGAGGGGACTATAAACCAAGTTCAAGAAAATATTCTTTCAGTAAGATCTTTAAGACAAGAAAATTTTTCAGTTTCAGAATCAACATCAATTTCAGAAATTGGAAGTCCATCTATTTCTATTGGAAATCTTATTCGTAATATTGCTCCAATACCTATCCCACCCACGCCAACACCAACGCCCACACCCACGCCCACCCCTACGCCTACACCAACGCCTACACCAACGCCTACGCCAACAGATACGGGACTAAACATTTATGTTGCACAATCAACAAACTATGGAACAACTAAACCACAAGATACTTTAGGATTCGTTCAACAATTATATATTGATATAGAAGGTAGAAGGGCAGATGCTAGTGGGGAAGCTTATTGGAATTCTCAACTAGAAAAATTATTATCTGAAGGGTATTCAACTTCAGATGCACAAAATAAAGTTGCAAATGATTTTAAATATGCTTCTAATAGAAGAACGAGTCAAGAAGAAATTTCTAGACAAGTTTATGGAGTAAATTTTGATACTGCGGTTGAATATGATATTACACAAATCACACAAACACCAGGAACAGTATACACAAGTACTCCTGTTGGATTATCGAATGTTGAAACTGGAATTATTGCTGCTTATCAGTCAGGTTTAGCACGAAATCCAGATGCTGAAGGATTTGCATATTGGGTTAACCAAGTTAATACGGGGCAACTGACATTACTCCAAGCACAAAACGCAATTGGGCAATCACCAGAGGCTAAAACTTGTCCTTGGATAGTAGATCCTTTGGCACAAAGTTTTTATGTCGAACAAGAATTTGGAATTTTTGTCACTAAAGTTGACATTTATTTTAAATCAAAAGATGCCAGTCTTCCAGTAACAATTCAATTAAGACCTGTCACTTTAGGAACACCAACAGAAACAATATACCCATTTAGTGAAGTTGTCGTTCCTCCAGAATTAATAAATCTTTCTGATGATGCATCAAATCCGACGACAATAAACTTTAATGCTCCCGTATACCTTTCAGGACAAAAATACCATTCCTTAGTAATTCTATCGAGTTCAAATGAATATACGGTTTGGATTTCTAGACTTGGAGAATCTGATGTATCAGAATCTGGTGGTATTGAGTCTAGACAAATAATAGTATCCACACAACCAACATTAGGATCACTATTTAAATCTCAAAATGGTTCCACTTGGACACCAAGTCAATATGAAGATCTCAAATTCACCTTATATAGAGCATCTTTTGTCAATCAAGGGACAATTAATTTTTACAATTCAGATTTATCTATAGGAAATGAACAGATTGCAACTCTTGTGAGAGACTCTATTCAAACAAATTCTAGAAAAATTCGTATTGGGTTAAACACTAGTATTCAAGAAAGTAATTTGCTATTGGGAAATACTATAATTCAAATGAATTCAAATGCAAGTGGAAACTATGTTGGATCTGCAGGTACTGCATCTGGAACACTTTCGATCATTAATGCTGGAATAGGATATACTCCTTTTGCGGGTGGACTAACATATGCTGGAGTTGCTTTAACTAGTATTACTGGTTTTGGTAGAAATGCCACAGCAAATATAACAATTTCAAACGGTGTTGCAATTGCGGCTACAATTTCTAATGGTGGAACAGGTTACACTATTGGTGATGTTGTTACTGTTTCACAAATAGGAAACACTACACTGGGGGCAAATTTAAGACTTTCTATTGTTGGCATAGGACAAACAAGTGAGTTAATATTAGATCAGGTGCAGGGAGATTTCCAGGTTGGATCTGGATATAGTATGCAATATGTTAATAGTTCTGGAATTACTAGTACGATGAATGGTGGTGGGGTATTGCCATCTCAAATTATAACAATTGATGATGGATTACATATTAAAGTAAATCATAAAAACCATGGAATGCATTCACTCACAAATATTACAAATATTTCAAATGTAACTTCTGATATAAAACCAAGCAAACTATTTGCAGACTACTTATCAACAGATACTGGATCTATATTTTTAGCAGATGTTGATGTATCAAGATTTGGTACATTTGAAAATGTTGGAGTAGCATCAACAAATCCTGGATATATTATGATTGGTAATGAAATTATTTCATATGAAGGATTTATTTCCGGATCACCATCACAATTAACAGGAATTACAAGGGGAATTGATCAAACTTTAAGTTTTAAACACTTAAAAAATTCTGAAATTAAAAAATATGAACTTTCTGGGGTGTCATTAAGAAGAATTAATAAATCTCATAATTTAGGAGATTCTACCATACAACAGTCAATTGATATTGACAGTTATTATTTGAAAATTAATATGGCATCAAATGGGGTTGATAGAAGTGTTGGATCAAGTTTTCCAAAACTTTATTTAAATTCAACAAAATCCACTGGAGGAAGTGTGATAAATGCAACACAAAATATTCCCTTTGAAATTGTAACTCCAATAATACAGACGATAATTCCACAAACAACAAATATTGATGCAGCAATTAGAACAGTAACTGGAACAAGTATTAGTGGATCCGAAATATCTTTTGAAGATTTTGGATTTGAATCTATCAATCTTCAGTCTAATAACTACCTAACATCGCCAAGAATAATTGCATCAAAAATCAACGAATTGAACAGATTAGTTGGTTTTGATGGTGCAAAATCTTTGACTTTAAAGATGGATTTAAAAACTTCAAATAGATTACTATCTCCAGTTGTAGATTTAGATCGAGTTGCTATGGTATTAACTTCTAATAGAGTAAATAATGTTGTTGAAAATTTTGCAGAAGACGATAGAGTTTCTTCATTAGAAAAAGATCCATCTGCATTTGTATATGCAACTAATATAATTTCTTTAGAAAATCCAGCAACTAGTTTAAAAATATTGGTTTCTGCATACGTTAATACATATTCTAACTTAAGGGCATTATATGCAATATTCAATAATCCATCAGATTCCCCAATTTATTATCCATTCCCAGGATATGGAAATATTGACGAATTAGGAAGAATTATTAATTTCTCTGCAAGTAGTGGATTCTCCGACACAAAAATTGCAGCAACTGATACTATAGGATTTAATAGCAAAGATCTCCAATTTACTGATTTAGAATATACTGTAAATAATCTTCCATCATTTAGATATTTTAGTGTTAAACTTGTAGGAAGTTCAACAAATCAAGTATATCCACCAAAAATCAGAGATTTTAGAGTCATTGCTCTTGCTTAATATGGAATATAGCGTTGATGGACATCCAAGTTTATACAGAGATGGTATGAGTGGGGCTATTGTAAATAAAAATATTAATGAATATAATAGTTATATTCAAGACAAATGTGTTAAAGTTAATAACATTAAAAGAATTGAAAATCTAGAAGTTTCCGTCGAATCAATTAAAGATGATCTTAGTGAAATAAAATCTCTATTAAGGAGTTTAGTCAATGAATCCTGATGAAATTAAACTTGAAAATTTAAGTAAAAATTTTGAATACTTTAAAATATGCACAGAAATAGATAGTATTAATGATATTGAAACTGCAAAAGATTTTGCAAAATGTTATTGTAAATTGTATTTGAAACAACAAGAGGTTATTTCATCTTTAGGTTCTATCAAATAATAACTATAGATATAAAGACATTGCTATAAATATTTAAAAAAGAGCAAAAAATAAATGGCACAACCATCATCAAGACAAAGTTTGATAGATTACTGCAAAAGAAAACTTGGAGCACCAGTTCTAGAAATTAACGTTGCAGATGAACAAATTGATGATTTGGTTGATGATGCCCTTCAATTTTTTAATGAAAGACATTTTGACGGAGTAACTCAAATATACTTAAAGTATAAAATTACTCAAGGAGATATTGATCGTGGTAGAGCCCCTGCAGGAAATAGTACAACAGCAGGAATAGTTACTACGACAGCAACAACGAATATAGTTGGAACCGCAACGACTTTTACATATCGAGAAAATAGTAATTATCTACAAATACCTTCATCAATTATTGGAATTAATAAAATTTTTAAATTTGATGGATCCAATACTGCTACAAATAATATGTTCAGTGTAAAATATCAATTATTTTTGAATGATATTTACTACTGGGGTTCAACTGAACTTTTATCATATGCAATGATAAAAACTTATTTGGAAGATATTGATTTTCTTCTTAATACAGAAAAACAAATCAGATTCAATCAGAGAATGGATAGGTTATATTTGGATATTGACTGGGCAAGCGTAAATGTTGGAGATTATTTGGTAATTGATTGTTGGAGACTTCTTGATCCAAATGATTTTTCAAGAGTCTGGAATGATTCATTTTTAAAACCATATTTAACATCACTCATAAAACGTCAATGGGGGCAAAATATGATGAAATTTACTGGGGTTAAACTTCCTGGCGGGGTGGAACTAAATGGAAGACAGATGTTTGATGATGCACAAAAAGAAATTGATATTTTGATGGAAAAAATGTCAAATACTTATGAATTGCCACCAATGGATATGATTGGTTAAATTATGTTAAATCCATTTTTTCTTCAGGGATCTAAGGGTGAACAAAATCTTTTACAGGATTTGGTAAATGAGCAGTTAAAGATGTATGGTGTTGAAGTTTATTATATTCCTAGACAATATGTTACTGAAAATACTGTAATTAAAGAGGTAATTCAATCAGAATTCACTAAGGCATTCCCTATTGAGGCATATGTTGAAACATATGATGGGTATGGTGGACAGCAAACAATTATGTCAAAATTTGGAATCCAAGATATTGACGACCTCACATTAATTATTTCTAAAGAAAGGTTTGAGGAGTACATTGTTCCACTAACTCACAACCTAACAAACAAAAAATTAACACATAGACCAAAAGAGGGTGATATAATTTATTTCCCTCTTGGTGATCGTGTGTTTGAAATCAAATACGTAGAGCACGAAAAACCATTCTATCAACTACAAAAAAATTACGTCTATCAACTGAGATGTGAACTTTTCAGATATGAAGATGAAGTTATAGACACTGGAATAGATTTTATTGATGATAATGTTGAAAATGTTGGTTATATTCAGACTTTGACGATGGTTGGATTTGGTTCCACTGCAACAGCAATAACCTCTTTAAATAGTGGTGGGGTAAAATCTGTAACAATTTCAAATAGAGGATCTGGATATACATCTGTACCAAGTATATTATTCTCAAAATCTCCTTCTGCTCAAGGTACGGCAACGGGGATATGCACAATGATTTCTGGAATAATAGATTTTTGTGAACAAGACAAAAATCTACTCAAAGTTCAAGGAATTCAAATTACTAATCCTGGATATGGGTATACAATTTCTCCTAAAATAGAATTTATTGGTGGAGGAGGAAGTGGTGCAATTGCAACATGTCAGATATCAAATTCAATAGTTGGTGTTATTACTGTTACTAACGGTGGATCTGGATATACATCCAAACCTAATATTACATTTAATGGTGCTTCTTCTACAGTTGCTATAGCAACTGCAAATATTTCTAATGGTACATTGACAAGCATTCACTTATTAAATTCTGGTAGTGGATATTCACAAATACCGTCAATAACAATTTCTCCACCAACAAATTATATTGGAGTTGGTACGTATATTTTAAATGAAATTATTGTCGGGGCGTCTAGCAGTGTTACTGCAAGAGTCAATTCTTGGAATTCTACTACTAAAATTTTACAAATTTCTAAAACTTCTGGAAATTTTTTACCAGGAGAAACTTTAGTTGGGCAAGACTCTGGGGCAAACTATAAATTAATAAAAATTGATTTTGAGGACAGTATTGCAAGTTCCAATGATCAGACTAATAAAAAAGACATTTTTGGTGACAATTCAAACATTCAAAATGAGGCAAATGCAATTTTTGACTTCAGTGAAAAAAATCCTTTTGGAACTCCATAATGTTAAAACATTCTTTGTTAAATAGTTAATACAAATTAATATAAGATATGTTTGAATATTTTTACAACGATATAATGAGAAAAACCATAATTGGGTTTGGAACTTTATTCAACAATATTATAATTAAAAAGCAAGATGAACAAGGAAAAGATTTTTCAGTAATTAAAGTTCCTCTTGCTTATGGACCAAATCAAAAATTTTTAGCAAGATTAGAACAATCTCCAGAGTTAAATAGACCCTTCCAAATAACTCTACCCAGAATGTCTTTTGAATTTGTGAATCTTACATATGATCCTGCAAGAAAATTAACAATACCTCAAACATTTTTAGCAGGAATATCCACACAAAAATCAAACATAGTAAAAACTTATATGCCAGTTCCATATAATATGGATTTTGAATTGAGTATAATGACAAAATTGAATGAAGATATGCTCCAGATTGTGGAACAAATACTTCCATATTTTCAACCATCTTACAATTTAACTTTAAATTTAATAGATTCTATAGGTGAAAAAAGAGATGTTCCGATTATATTCAATAATATTACCATGCAAGATGATTATGAAGGAGATTTTGATAAGAGAAGATATTTATTGTATACGCTCAGATTTACGGCAAAGACTTACCTATTTGGACCTACAACTTCTGCAGAAAAAGATATTATTGATAAAGTTACCATTAATTATATTTCCGGAGATACTAATTCAACTACAATAGACTATTCGCTTTCAATAGAACCAAAATCTATAAAAAATTATACAGGAAGCACGGTAACTTTATTGGATGTTGATGTTTCTAAAGAGTCTAATAATATTGTTGTTAATGATGCACAAAATATTACAATAAATTCCTATATTGTTATAAACGAAGAAATTTTAAAAGTAACTTCAAAAAATGCAAATATAATATATGTTGAGAGAGGAAGTTATTCCACAATAGCATCCGAACATGTATCAGGATCTCAAATAAAATCAATAACGTCACAAGACGATAATTTAATTGAGTTTGGCGATGATTTCGGATTTAAATAAAGATTGTGGATTATGAAAGAAAATAAAAATTTGAATGAAGCATTCAATATTAAAAATGAAGTAATTTCTTCCGAAATATTACCTTTGGAAGAAAAAAATATTAATGAAGATTTAAATCAATCTAAAGATTTGATTGTAAAATTACAATGCGATGATATCAAAAAAGACTATGAATATACTAGAGCAAATTTATATTCATTAATTGAAAAGGGACAGGAAGCAATTAATAATAGTTTACAGTTGGCTCAAGAAAGTGAAATGCCTCGTGCATATGAAGTTGTTGGACAGTTAATTAAAAATGTGGCAGATGCAACCGATAAATTAATGGACCTACAAAAGAAACTCAAAAATATTGAGGAAGACAAACAACCTCGTGGACCAACAAACGTCACAAATGCATTATTTGTAGGGTCAACAGCAGAATTGGCAAAACTTTTAAAAAAACAATCAACTGAAGAAAATGTTTAAGAGTTTAAAAAAAACTCATAATAAATATAAAAAAGGATATTGATCAATAAATGGACGCATATAAAAAGTTTACTCATAAAACTCCACATTTAAAGGGTAAACAACACCAATTAGATCCCAATATAGACCTAAAGCAATTGGTCCATCACGCAACAGTTCAGTATGTTGATCGGGATGCTGATGGTGATGTTGATGTTTATGACAATCCAAAGAAAAAAACACCAGATAAAAATCCAATTGGAGTTGATTTTGGCAATCTTTCAAAAAAATTAATTGCAAAACAAAGGGGAGAAATCAAACATACTAAAAGAGGTATGGCATACGAAGAAGTGGAGGAAAAAAGGTATTGCCCTCTTTGTGATAAAAGAGAGACACGTTCAGAATGTTCTTATGGCGAAAAGGCATGGGATAAAGTTTCCGTGAAAGACCATGAGTATTCTATGGCTCGTTCTGAACTCTCTACAGTTATGAATGCTGTTAAGAGACTTCAGAAAAAGATGGGTAAGGGGGAAGGAAATGTTGAGGCATGGGTCCAATCAAAAATTACAAAGGCAGCCGATTATCTTGACTCTGCGGCAGATTACATTGATAGTGGTGAAATGGATGAAGCAGCAAATCCTGCTCAACAAGCAGCAATTGCAATTAATATGAAAAAGAAAGGTATAAAACCAAAATCAGAAGTTGATGAAGCATGTTGGGTTGGATATAAACAAGAAGGGTTAAAGAAAAAAGGAAAGAAAATGGTTCCAAATTGTGTTCCAGAAGAAACAGAAATTCAAGAGGAATCAAAATCAGGAGATGCTTCTCTTCACGATTGGTTTGCAAAAAGTAAATCTTCTGATGGAAAACCTGGATGGGTCCAGTTAGGAGGAAAATATGCAGGAAAACCTTGTGCAAAACAACCAGGGCAAACTACTAAACCAAAATGTGGTAGTTCAAAAATGGCAGCAGAAATGTCTACCG
>Ga0214917_10008102_pt1 | contig 10427 bp, 5 predicted proteins | sample LL_1208_BB_MetaG_FD_177983 | JGI IMG/M metagenome (GOLD analysis project Ga0214917, IMG submission 177983) | Freshwater microbial communities from Lake Lanier, Atlanta, Georgia, United States - LL_1208_BB | ecosystem: Environmental > Aquatic > Freshwater > Lake | place: USA: Georgia | collected...
TCGCCGGGGCATGCTGGCTCGCCTACCGCGGCATTGCCACGCTCTGGCGGCGGCGCGAGGCGCGACGTCTCGTCGCACCGGCGCTGCTCCTCGCCTGCGGCCTCGTCGTCGGCGTCGCGCCGTTCGCCTACCAGCACATCTACCTCGCCATCGTCGGGCTCGGCGAGCGTGAACGCGTCATCGACGGCGAGCGGCATCTCAACCTCACCGGCTGGGACCGCGACGGATACGGCATCCTCGCGGACAGGGCCGACGTCGCGGTGCTCGAGATGAGCAACCCCGACGTCACCGATGCCACGCTCGCGCTCCTCGTGGACCTGCCGAACCTCCGCGAGCTCACGCTCAACGACTCGGCCGTGACGGACGCCGGCCTCGAGACGCTCGCGCGCCTGCCGCGACTCGAGACGCTCCGCCTCGCCCGCACGCAGGTCACTCCCGACGGCCTGAGGACGTTTCTCGCGGCGCCACCGCCGCGGCTCGCGCGGATCGACGTCTCGGGCACGGGCGTGCCCACGAAGATCCTTCGTGACTGGAAAAACGCCGACCCCGAGGGAACGCGTCGCTATGTCCAGTGAACCCGGTGATGCGAACGCCGCGGATGCGGGCCGACCCACGCTCCAGGAGGAGCCGCCCGGAAACCTGACGAGCGCGCGGTTCCTCTGCGAGGCATCGGCCCTCGCCTACCTTCCCGAGACGGAGGGCCGCAGGCGATTCGCCGACGAGCTGGGGCTCGACGCCCGGCTCTTCAGTGTCGGCAACACGCAGGCATGGCTCGGAACGGACGAGGCGAACATCGTGGTCGCGTTTCGCGGCACCGAGTCGCCCGCCACGCTCGACGGCCTCAAGGACATCCTCCTCACCGATGCGATGAACCTGCTCGTGGTGCCGGAGGGACGCTTCGGCCACGACCTCTCCGCCGCCGGCGTCGGCGCCCGGTTTCACAAGGGCTTCGTCGACGCGTTGGCCACGGTGTGGGAGCCGCTGGCGTCGGCCGTGGAGTCGGAGATGACGCGGGCGGACCGGCCCCTGTGGCTGACCGGACACAGCCTCGGCGGGGCGCTGGCGCTGCTGGCCGCATGGCTTCTCAAGCGGCACTTCATCCAGGTGCACGAGGTCTGCACCTTCGGCGCGCCGATGATCGGCAACGACGCCGCCTGTGCGGCATTCAATCGCGAGTTCACCGGCCGGATCTTCCGCTACGTCAATGGCCGGGATCCGGTGCCGAAACTGCCCTCGATGTCCCTCGTGGCCAACGCGTTTCTCCACGTGGACTCGCAGCGGCTGATCGGGCCCGATCCGCCCACGGGCTTCGCCGATCTCCTCGGCACCGTGGCGAGCAAGGCGGCAGGCGGGCTGCTCACCGGCGCGATGCTCGACGACGCCTGGCGGCACGTGAACGCGGAGGTCGCCGCACACTTCCTCGACCGCTACCGGGATCTGCTCCGCGACACGGAGCATGCCTGACAGCCGCCACGCCATGCCGGCCCCGCTCATCGAGCCACCGCGCCCCACATGCTCCACCGGTGACCGGGGAAGGTCTGCCCACGCCCCGAGCACCGGCGTACGCCGACCAGCGCAGCCCGGAGGGCGAAGCGTAGGAGGCGTCGAGTGAGCGAAGGGCACGGATGCCCGCAGCGAACGTCCGGTAACCGGGGCGTGGGCAGACCCGACTGAGCACGGGGCGGTGCCGCTCAGAAGGTGAGCATGTGGCGGTATTCCGCCACCCGGCGATCGAGGTCACCGCGGTCGATGGCCGCCAGCCGGTCGAGGCTGAAATCCTCGACGGTGAAGCTCGCCGTGATCACGCCGTAGGCGAGCGACTCCTTGAGGGCCTGCGGGTCGAAGCGGCCGAGCGATGCGAGGTGCCCCATCATCCCGCCTGCGAAGCTGTCACCGGCTCCGGTGGGATCGACCACGTGCGGCGTCGGGTAGGCGGGCATGACGTACATCTCGTGCTCGCTGAAGAACATCGCGCCGTGCTCCCCCTTCTTGATGACCACGAACTTGGGGCCCATCCGCCGGACGGCGTGTCCCGCACGGACGAGGTTCTCGTCCTCCGCGAGGAGCTTCGCCTCGGCGTCGTTGAGGACGAGTCCGTCGATGCGGCGCAAGAGCGCCTCCAGTTCGTCGCGCTGGATGTTGATCCAGAGATCCATCGTGTCGGCCACGGTGAGCGCGGCCTCGGGCACCTGGTCGAGCACGGAGAGCTGCGTGGTCGGGGACGAGTTGCCGAGGAACACGAACTGGCTGCGTCGGTGGTTGCCGTTGAGCCGGGGGCGGAAGTCGCCGAAGACGTTGAGATGCACCTCGAGCGTCTCCCGGTCGTTCATGTTGGGGAGGTAGCGACCCCGCCAGCGGAACGTCTTGCCGCCGGCGATGGTCTCGATGCCCGAGGTGTCGATGCCCCGCCGCTCGAGAAACGCCGTGTGTTCCTGCGGCCAATCCTCCCCGACCGTGCCGATCATCTGCACGGGGGAGAAAAACCTCGCCGCATAGGAGAAGAACACCGCGGACCCGCCGAGGACGTCGTCTCGTCGAGCGGTGGGGGTCTCGACGCAATCGAGGGCGACGCTGCCGACGACGAGCAGGGGCATGCAGGAATCCTTCCGAGACGAGGGTGGGTGCAGGCGGCACGGCCGCCGAACGAACGACACGCCGCCCGGACCGCCGCGGGCCGAGTCGCCGAATGTACGGCCCCGTCGCGACGACAGCCAGCCCCGACAGGACCGATATAATTTCGCGTTCTCGACCGTGACGGAGCATCTCTTCCCCGAGGAGCCTCGAGCATCATGTGCCCACGTCCGCATCCGGGATCCATCGGACTCCTCCTGCTGGCGGCGGCGTGCACCGCGCCGCGGCACGCGGATGCCGCACGGCTCGAACTGCTCGAGGGGGCGCACGTCTGCATCATCGGCGGTGGCGTGGCCGACGCGATGCAGCACTCCGGCTGGCTCGAGGTCCGTCTTCAGTCGAGGTTCCCCGGGCATCGGCTCGTCATCCGCAATCTCGGCTTCGATGGTGACGAGGTCGATCCCGCCAGGCGGCTCCGGAGCGCCGACTTCGGCACTCCCGACCAGTGGCTCGCGGGCGCGGCACCGATTCCCAAGCCCGACGACGTGGCCGACAAGTCGGCGGTCCGTGAAAACCGCTTCGAGCTCACCGGCACCCGCGCCGACGTGATCCTCGCCTTCTTCGGATCCAACGAGGCCCACGCGGGACCGGATGGGGTGGCCGCCTTCGAGGAGCACGTCGCGACGTTCATCAGGCACACGCTCGCCCAGAAGTACAACGGCGTGTCGGCGCCACAGCTCGTGATGATCTCGCCGATCGCCCACGAAAACCTGCGCCGGCCCCACTGGCCGGACGGCGCGGCCCACAACGCCAACCTCAGGCTCTACACGCAGGCGCTCGAGAAGGTGTGCCGTGCGCAGGGCGTCGCATGCGTCGATCTCTTCACGCCCACGCTCGAGGCGTACGCCGGGGCCGACCGGCCGCTCACCGACGACGGCATCCACCCCAACGCCCACGGCGACCGGATCATTTCGGGCATCATCGACGAGGCGCTCTTCGGCCCGCACCCCCAGCGGACCGACGCGGCGCTCGGGCGGCTGCAAGAGGCCGTCGCCGACAAAAACTGGCACTGGTTCCACCGCTACCGCGTGACCGACGGCTACTCGACGTACGGTGGCCGGGCGTGGCTGAAGTTCACACCCGGCATGGTGGACCGCACCTACAAGGCGGGGCAGACCAACTACGAGGTCGCGCAGCGCGAACTCGAATACCTCGACGTGAAGACGGGCAACCGCGACCGCCGCATCTGGGCCACGGCCGCGACGCTCGACGATCCGGGGGCCGCCCTGCCGCCGGTCGACGACGCCGGGCTGCCTGAACTGATCCCGGTGGCCACGAACAAGCCGGGGTCGCTGCCGGGCGGCGCCCACGAGTTCCTCTCCGGGGAGTCGGCGATCGCCGCGATGACGGTGCATGCCGGGATGAGGGTCGTGCTCTTCGCCGACGAGTCGATGTTTCCCGAGCTCGTCAATCCCGTGCAGATGGCGTTCGACACGAAGGGCCGGCTCTGGGTGGCGGCGTGGCCCACCTATCCGCACTGGCGACCGGACGGCGCGATGAACGACAAACTGCTCATCCTCGAGGACACCGACGGTGACGGCCGCGCGGACCGGTGCACCACCTTCGCGGGCGACCTGCACAATCCCACCGGCTTCGAGTTCTGGGGGAAGGGCGTGATCGTCGCGCAGGGGCCGGACGTCCTCTACCTGGAGGACACCGACGGCGACGATCGCTCCGACGTGAAGCGCCGCATCATCTACGGCCTCGACACCGCGGACACGCACCACACGGCCAACAGCTTCACGCTCGATCCGGCCGGTGCCCTCTATTTTCAGGAGGGCACGTTCCACCACTCGCAGCCGGAGAGCCCCTGGGGTCCACCCGCCCGCGTGGCCAACGGCGCCGTGTTCCGCTACGAGCCGCGCACGGGAAAGGTCGGGCTCTACACCTCCTACTCGTTCGCCAATCCGCACGGCCACGCGTTCGATCGCTGGGGGGACGACATCGTCGTCGACGGCACCGGGGCGGTGCCCTACTGGGGCAGCGTCTTCTCGACGCGGCTCGACGGCATGGAAAAGCACTCGAAGGCGCCGAGCGTCTACAAGCAGCGCACGCGACCCTGCCCCGCGATCGAGATGCTCTCGAGTCCGCACTTCCCCGAGGCGTTCCAGGGCAACCTCCTCGTGGGCAACGTCATCGGGTTTCAGGGCATCCTGCGCTACGCGTTCGAGGCCCCCGCGGATCCGGCCGTGGACGCGTTCCCCCGGGCGGTCGAGGTGGAGCCGATCGTGTCGAGCGCCGATCCCAACTTCCGTCCCGCGGACATCGAGATGGGGCCCGACGGCGCCATCTGGTTCACCGACTGGCACAACCCCATCATCGGCCACATGCAGCACAACCTGCGCGACCCGAGCCGGGACGCGGTGCATGGCCGCGTGTACCGGGTGGTCGTCGACGGTCGGCCGCTCGTGACACCGGTGCCGATCGCCGGCCGGCCGGTGCATGAACTCGTCGGGCTGCTCTCCGATCCCGTCGACCGCGTGCGGTATCGCGCGCGGATCGAACTGTCGGGACGTCCGGAGGAGGAGGTCGTGCCGGCGGTCGAGGCGTGGCTCGCGAAGCAGGAGCGAGGGGCCGCCGCCTTCGAGCATGAACAGCTCGAGGCGCTCTGGATGCTCCGGCACTTCGACCGCGTGGAGCCCGCCCTCATGGAGGCCGTCCTCACGGCGAACGACCCGCGATCACGGGCCGCCGGGATGCGCGTCGTCGCCGCGATCGCGGATCGCCTGAGCGACCCGCTCGGCGTCGTGCTTCGGGGAGCGGGAGACGGGAGTCCGCGGGTGCGGCTCGAGGCGCTGCGCACCGCCACCTTCCTCCGTCAGCCGGCCGCCATCGAGGCGCTGGCGATCGTGGACGAGTTTCCGACGGACGAGGCGCTCGCGTACGTGAAGCAGGAGGCGAAACGGGTGCTCGAGCCGGAGTTCCAGCGGGCCCAGCGGGCCGGCGAGCGGCTCGTCTTCCGGACCGACGCGGGGCGACGCTTCCTCTACCGGTCGCTCTCCAACGACGCGCTCGCGGCCGTGCCGCGTTCGCCGCTGGTCTACCGCGAGATGCTCCTGCGTCCCGGGCTCGACGACCGGCTCCGTGCCGAGGCGGTGGCGGAGCTGGCCGCGACCGATCGCACGAGCGTGGTGAAGGTCGTCGCCGACGCCCTCGCCACGCTCGACGCACGCGAGGGCGAGGTCGACTCCGCCACCGTGTTCGCGCTCATCCGGCTGTTGCTGGGACGGCCCGCCGGCGAGCTCGTCGAGCTCCGCGGAGACATGCAGGACCTCGCGACCGGTGCCCGGCGGCCGGTGCTGCGACGGATCGGGTACGTGGCCCTGATGACGATCGACGCCGCGGCGGGCGGCGACGGTGTCGACCGCGTCTGGGATCTCGCCGCGACCGATCCCCGTCGGCTGGTCGACCTCGTGTCCGCCCTGCCGCTCGTCGGTGATCCCGCCGTGGGATCGAGGCTCTACGATCGCATCGTGCCGCTCCTCGACAGCCCGTCCGCGGCGTCGGCGAACTCCGGAGGCACGTCGGCCCGCTACGTGCGGGTGGCGCTGCCCGGCCAGGGGCGCACGCTCACGCTCGCCGAGGTGGAGGTCTTCGCGGGTGGCGCGAACGTCGCCCGTTCCGGCAGGGCCACACAGAAGAACACGGCGCACGGCGGCGAGGCGACCCGCGCCATCGACGGTCGGACCGATCCGATCTACGCATCCGGCACGCAGACGCACACCGAGGAGAACACGACCGATCCCTGGTGGGAGGTCGACCTCGGTGGACCGCACCCGATCGACCGAATCGTCGTCCACAACCGCGGCGAGGGCGGCCTCGCGAAGCGGCTCGACGGCTTCACGCTCGTGGCCCTCGATGCGAACCGTGCCGAGGTGTTCCGTGCGGAGAGGCAGCCCGCCCCCGCGCCGGCCGCCGAGTTCACGCTCACGAGCGAGGCGGAACGACTCGCTGGCAGCGTCCGCCGCGCCGTGTTCGCGGCGCTGGTCGGCGTGAAGGGCCGCGAGGAGGAGGCGTTCCGGCGGATCGCCCCCTTCGTCCGGGCCGGCATCGACCGCGACGACGCGATCCGCGCCCTCGCGCGCATCCCCGTGACAGCGTGGCCGGCGGCCGAGGCGGCCGGACTCGTCCTGCCGCTGATCGAGGCGATCCGTGCGTCCTCGACGCAGGAGCGCTCGAGCGATGCCGGACTCGCGGCCTGGCAGTTTGCCGAGGCTCTGACGACGCGGCTGTCACCCGAGGAGGGTCGCGGGCGCCGACGCGAGCTCGCCGATCTGGGCGTGCGGGTCGTGCGGATCGGCACGATCTACGAGCGGATGGCCTACGACCAGGAGACGGTGGCCGTGCAGGCCGGGCGACCGGTGCTCTTCGTGCTGGAGAACCTCGATGCGATGCCGCACAACTTCGTGATCACCCGGCCGGGGCGGATGCAGGCGGTGGGCGAGGCGGCCGAGGCCCAGGCTCAGGATCCCGGATTCGCCAGGCGAAACTTCGTGCCCGAGTCGTCCGATGTCCTCGCGGCCAGCACGCTCATGCAGCCGCAGTCCACGCAGCGCGTGACGTTCACGGCGCCGACCGAGCCGGGCGTCTACCCCTACGTGTGCACCTATCCCGGTCACTGGCGGCGGATGTTCGGCGCGCTCTACGTGGTGGACGACCTGGAGGCGTATCTCGCCGACCCGGGTGGCCATCTCGCGGCCCGTCCCCTGCCGATTCGCGACGACCTGCTCGCGGACCGTCGCCCACGGACGGAGTGGACGCTCGCCGACCTCGAGGCCGACGTGCGGTCGCTCGAGAAGGGGCGGTCGTTCGTGCACGGGCGCGAGATCTTCCGCACGGCCAGCTGCGTCGCGTGCCATCGTCTGGGGGACGCCGGCAACAACTTCGGACCGGAGCTGGCGAAGCTGTCCGCCGACATGAACCCCCTCGAGGTCACGCGGCACATCCTGGAGCCCTCGCTGCGGATCGACGAGAAGTATCGTTCCACGACGATCCTCACCGACGACGGCCGATCCCTCACCGGTCTGGTCGTGGAGGAGACGCCGACGGAGGTGGCGCTCGTCGAGAACCCCGTGCTCAAGGCCGCACCCATCCGCATCCGCAAGGATTCGATCGACGAACGCGTCGCGTCGCCGGTCTCGATCATGCCGAAGGGCCTGCTCGACAAGCTCACGCGCGACGAAATCCTCGACCTCGTCGCGTACGTCTCGGCCCGCGGCGACGAGGCGAGCGCCCTGTTCAGCCCTGACGGCTGCCCGCACCACCGCGCGCCGGGCGGCCCTGCCGGCCGGTGACATCGCGGGCGGCGGGCGCGTCGGTCGCACGGGTCGCCGGTAGGATGTCGGCTCGTCCCGGAGGATTCAGCCATGAACGGAGCGGATGCGGCCAGGCCGGTGCGGCCTCTCGACGCGGCGGAGCGCCGCGTGCTCGGCACGCTCATCGAGAAGGGGAAGACGACGCCGGATCAGTATCCGCTGTCGCTCAACGCGCTGGTCAACGGCTGCAATCAAAAGAGCAACCGCGATCCGGTGACGTCGCTCGACGAGGAACAGGTGACGAGGGCCCTCGCGGGCCTGCGCCAGTGCGGCGCGATCGCCGAGGTCTACGGCAACGGCAAGATCGCCCGCTACCGCCACCTCGCCTACGAATGGCTCGGTGCCTCCAAGGAGGAGCTCGCGATCCTCGGCGAGCTGCTGCTCCGGGGTGCGCAGACCGAGGGCGACCTCCGCGGCCGCGCGAGTCGGATGGACGAGATTCCCGACCTCGACGTGCTCCGCCGGCACCTCGACCGGCTCGCCGAGCGTGGACTCGTCGTCTGGCTCTCGCCCCCGGGCCGGGGCCGGATGCTCACGCACGGCCTCCTGCCGGAGGAATCACTCGCCAAGGTGAGGGCCGGCCTCGGACCGGCCGCGACATCGCCGCCACCGCCTGCGTCCCCGGAACCGCGGCGCCAGCCACCGGCGCACAGTCTCGCGGCGATGCCGCCCGACCACGCCACGGCGGGCCACGCCGCCACCGACCACGTCATCGGCCGCGCAGGATCGTTCGAGGATCGCCTCGACGCGCTCGAGGCCGAGGTCGCCTCGCTGCGCGACGCGGTCGCGGCACTGCAGTCACGGCGGTACGATGGTGGCTGAGGGTGGAGGTGTCGCAGGTGGCCTTGGTCCATCCGACGGTCGCGGCGGGGATGCGTGCCGATGCTTGTCGCTGTCATCGAGGACGATCCGATCATCGCCCGTTCCGTCAGCAAGGCCGTGAAGGGGGCCGGCCACGAATGCGTCTGCGTCGACGACGGCGCGGCGGCGATTCGGGACGAGACGATCCTGTCGAGCGATCTCGTGATCCTCGATCTCATGCTGCCCGGTATCGACGGCGTCGAGGTGCTGCGCGCCGCGCGGTCCCACGGATCGCGAACACCCGTGATCGTCCTCACGGCCCGCGGCAGCATCGACGAGAAGCTCGAGGCCTTCGAGGCGGGGGCCGACGACTACCTGCCCAAGCCCTTCGAGATGGATGAACTGCTCGCCCGTATCGAGGCGGTGCATCGCCGCACGTCCGACAAGCCGGCGCTCAAGCTCGAGGCCGGGAAGCTCTCGCTGTGCCTCGGCAGCAAGCGGCTCTCGGTCGGGGGCCGGACGGTGGACCTCACGCCGACGGAGCTCGCCATGATCGAGCTCATGATGCGGTTCAAGGGGCAGGTGGTCACCAGAAAGATGCTCTGCGAGCACGTCTGGGGCTTCGACTGGGACGGACCCACGAACGTGATCGAGGTGCACATCAACCGGCTGCGGGGCAAGCTCGATCGAGGCCGATCAACCTCCTTCATCCGCACCGTCCGGGGCCGTGGCTATGCGCTGGCGGCGGAGTGACCGGGCGTGGCGGACGAGCCTCCGCGTCCGGCTCACGCTCTGGAACACGGCGGTCGTGCTCGTGACCACGCTGGCGACGCTCTTCGTCGTGCGCATCGCTGCCCGGTCCATGCTCTACCGCGAGGCCGACGGCATGCTGCGGGCCGCCGTCATCGAGATCATGTCGGCGCTGCGCGACAACCATCCCGACATCGACGGGGTGGTCGACGAGATGCGGCGGATGACGGCCAGCCATCAGACGCGCGGCTGGTTCATGCACCTGCTGACGAACGATGGGCAGACCGTCTGGAAGAGTGACAATTGTCCCGACGCGATCGCCGACCATCCCCCGAGCAGGCTCGACCGCCGGGAGCTCGTCGCCGACGTCGGCCCCTATCGGTACGTGCGCCAGTGGATCCGACAGCCGGGGCGGGTCCGCTACTACCTGCGCGTGGGCATGCACACGGGCGTGCTCGATGAGAGCGTGACCGGCCTGATGCGGCTGCTGGTGCCGATGGGCGTGCTGGTGACGCTGCTCACGCCGCTCATCGGCTACCTGCTCGCCGTGCAGGCCACGCGCCCGGTGGGCGACATCCTGCGCACGGCCGGGGGACTGAGGCCCACGCGTCTCGATGACCGACTCCCCGAGCGCGGCACGGGGGACGAGCTCGACCTCCTCTCGCACACGATCAACCATCTGCTCGACCAGGTGGCGGACCACGTGCAGCGACAGGAGCGCTTCGTGGCCGATGCGGCCCATGAACTGCGTGGACCGCTGGCCGCCATCCAGAGCTCGCTCGAGGTGGCGGTCGCCGGCGCCGGGAACACGGCCGACATCCACGAGGTCCTCACGGACACGCTGGAGGCCTCCCGCCAGCTGTCGCGGGTCACCAACGACCTGCTCCTGCTCGCGGAGCACGCCGGCGACCAGCGGATCGTGTGGAAGGA
>Ga0214917_10008103_pt1 | contig 10427 bp, 6 predicted proteins | sample LL_1208_BB_MetaG_FD_177983 | JGI IMG/M metagenome (GOLD analysis project Ga0214917, IMG submission 177983) | Freshwater microbial communities from Lake Lanier, Atlanta, Georgia, United States - LL_1208_BB | ecosystem: Environmental > Aquatic > Freshwater > Lake | place: USA: Georgia | collected...
GATTGCTTTACTGGTGTATCAGCTACCACTGGAACCTCAACCATTGGAGGCGCTTGCTTAACACCTCCACTTCCCTCAGCACTTGTCATATCAATACGTGGAGCATCAGGTCCAGCAGGAACTCCTCCTAAAGATGCTAATCCAGTTTTAACTGGCTCAACCATTGGAGGCGCTTGCTTAACACCTCCACTTCCCTCAGCACTTGTCATATCAATACGCGGAGCATCAGGTCCAGCAGGAACTCCTAAAGATGCTAATCCCTTTAAAGCAAAATTCTCAACATTTGATCCTAAAATAACCATGACGAAATTTGAAATGGTGATTAGGATAAGAATGTAGACAAATATATTCATTTACTATTTAACAAGATTTTTTATAAAAATAATGTATAAACCCAAATTATCACCAAGACAACAACAATTATGAATGCTATCTTCTTCTGTCTTGAACTCATCACCTTTGGTCCAAAATACAACCACTCATATCCCTTTAAATCATTAAAACGGATCTCTCTATCTCCACTCACATCCTGATCTGAATTCTTTCTCTTTCGTAACTGACTTATACAACCTCGTTTCTGTGTAAAACTGGGACAATCATCTCCTGGAACAATCATCTTTCTTTCTCTCATTTGTTCTCCCTGTACACAAGGTGACCACTCGCTCCACCCACTTACTTTACACTTTGTTGTCAAACACGGCACATCAACTAGCTGATTCTGTGTATACAAACACTTTCCGCTAGCCACTGCTGGCTGTAATATATCGACTTTGTATTGTCTTGTTTTTCCATCGCACGGTTTTGTTAAAATCAAATCGTACACACAATCTTGGCTCAAACTTTGTTCATAAAGCTTCTTAAGATATCCATTTCCCTCTAGATCGTCTAGAAAAGGAGATGTTATACAACTCATGAACGCGTCCACTATCGCTTCTTGAGAAATATTGAAAGTTGAGTCTTTACATTTTATTGTTCCAAGTAGGTAGACATTTTGGTCTTGAGAGATAGATATAGATTGTGAGCATTTAGAGTTGACTGAGCTGTCAATCTCCATCAGCTTTTTAAAGATAAGCTCTTTTGCTAAATTCATAAATTTTGGTCGGTCCTTCACATACTTTGGCTGAAGGTCGAAGGTTTGTTCAAGAACTTGTTTTAGGACCTGTTCTTTCTCGCTTCCTCCAAGACTTAAGAGTTTTGAGTTGATATCGAGACAGATCTTTTTTGATTTGAGATCGATTTTTTGCCCAACGTTGACTTTACATTTTCCAAGATCAGCATCAGGTCCAATGAAAACAGTCATATTCTGTTTCACGATCGCGTCTTGAGAACAGTTTCCAGGTCCGTCGTTGAAGACTTTAATAAAAGTGTCAATGAGGTCTTTCAGGATACATTTGATGGCCATTTTGTAATCGATGAGAGATTTATCGCAGTCAGAGTCTTTACAGTCTTCTTTGATCTCTTGGCCGTCAGTGAAAGGACAAGAACCGCCGTTTTGGGCTTGACGGATGATTTGAATGACTGATGTTTTTTTTCCGTCAGTACACTGAGTTTTTCCTTGTTTAAGATATAAACAATCACTCTTACCACTCATTTACTAAAAAGAAAGAATAAAAGCTAAAATATTTTTTTCAATTTTTCAAAAGAAATATTTTTATATATAAATGAGTGAATGTGATTTAAGTGATACTTCTGGTGGCCATCCCATGTGTTACTTAGACTATCTTTATACCGGTCCGATTTATCTAGTAACACATCCCACTGCTTTTCAAAACACTGGACCAAAACAAACTCCCGTTATTATTGAGGCTGGGCTTGGAGAAGTACAAAAACTACCAGACTGGTCGAATCTTGAGAATCCAAAAGCGAATGGGATTGACATTCTTGTTTCTTATGGTCCTAAGATTCCTTATCCAGTAGATAACTACCTTGGACATAATCATAGTTACCAAGACGTTCCTAATACTTTTACATCTCTTCCTGAAGCTAAGAAAAGGCTTGAAACGCCAAACATTGTCATTCCAGCGATCGAGCTTAATGTTGATGAAAACAACGAGATTCTTAGGGTTTCTGGACTTACTTTCTGTCAGGCATCAAACATAACAAAGTTAACGAAATGGAATGTATATAACGAAGGTTATGGTCTTGTTGACGTTCCTGAATACTATAGAAACGACATTACTGTCTCAAATGACAAATATATCGGAAACTCACAGAAAATTGGCGATCCAAGACTCTTTAAAGGCTCTTACAAAGACTCTGCGCTTGCTGGAATCTACTATAACAAAAATAGCGCAGGAGTTGTTACAGACATCTGTTTTGCTTTTAGAAGGATCTTTGAGCCTCTCATACAGAAATACTCCACAGGAGCAAATCCGGTTATTTTGTATAACACATCCATCCAAACAGAATATGTTGGATGGGTTGACAAAAAGATGTTTCGCGGATTTAAGAATCCTAAAGTGTGGGACTTTGGGTTCATCTGTAAAATGGGTGAATGGATAAGTCAAATCACTTTTGCCTCCTTTGACGCAAAACCCATCAGAACAGATCTCGACGCCAGCATCTTATTAAAGATCGCTGGAAAAGACTATGAATCGGCTGCTGCGTTGTTGGCCACCTTTGGAACTGCTGGAGCTGTTATACTTCCTTTGTTGCCCTCTCTGGCCACGCTCCTTTTTGCCATGATTCCTGTACTAACTCTAGCTATCGCTACAAAAGTAAATATGATCAAAATGGAATCAGATCCGATCGGAGTTGGTTTCAAAGGTATTCACTCTGTAAAAACAATGAATTACTTACTCGACGATGGAGGTATTTATCGATTCATTTACGATACAAAACCTATGAGGTGTTGTCAATTGATTTTTGACCAAATGTATGAGACTGATACAATCGAAAACTTCTCCTGTGTAAACAATGAAGATCTAAAAGTCGAAAACAATTATCCTGAAGCACTTCCAAATGATAAATGTAGAATCAACTATCTACAACCATACTGTAATTTAAAAACAAAGAATAGTGATGATACTTATAACATTGAGTCTGAGCTGTGTGGAAAATTATGTGCGCTTAAAAATTCAACTTGTGATGTTGGCATTAAAAACTATTGCGATCGAGATGAATTTTACACAACAAACTCTCAAGGGATAAAAAAGAAAGACATTATGAAATTGTACAAAGATCCTATATGCGGATGCTCATTCTCTCAAGAAGGTGACACTTTAAAGTCATTCTCTTCAAGCGTTGATAAAGTAATTAGAAACAATATAAAACCTCAATACAAAGACGGACTTTCAGAAGAGTTTAGACCTGAGTGTAGTTTAACAACATGCGCTAATTCTGAATACAAGCTTTATGATCAAAAACAACGTATGGTGAAGAAAGATTGTACAAACATTGAAAACTGTTTCGGAAACGGTTTTCAAGTCCCCATCTTAACTAATAAAAACACTGAAGTAGACTGTGTCAAGTTTAATCAGCTTGATGGAGAGTGTATTCAACCTATTGAGCCAAACATATCCTTAATTCCAGATCAGTTCACAACTAGCTGTAGAAACATCATTAAAAGTCCTCCATCTCCATTTAGAACAAAACCAACAGAGTGTGTTCTTACAAACTTTCGTGACCCATTCGCAGGCATGAATGAAGAAGAAAAAAAGATCAAGGCCCTTCAGATCTGTTATAAGAAACCTAACGGAATGTTGTACTACAAGAAAGAGAAAGAGATTTTGATACCAGCGATTCCATACGACGATAAGAATTTGTGTCCACCTTGTGAGAAGGACTGGAAGGATGAGTGTATGCTTGATGAGGATGGTAATGTGATAAAGGAAAAGATGATGGTTGAGAATCCGTGCTGGTTTATAGATGAGGAGGAGTTTGATAGACAGAATGAACCTCCTCCAACAACGGTATTTAATAAGAAGGCCATAATGATCATATTTTTGGTTTTGGCGTTTATAATGCTAATCATGATTATCAAAAAATTTTTTTAAAATATTTTAGTAATATAAAATGTCTGGCTGTTTCTTTCAAGCAGGTCCAATCGCGATTGGTGATTGTGGTTCAAAGTCAACTATTAATGTGAGCAGAAGTTCTGTTACTCAAAACTCAACAAAATCAGTTATGAGTTCTTTCTCTGATAATACTACTTCTAAAGTCGCTATTCAAGAACAAAACGTTAATGTCATTGGTAACTGTTGTAAGCCTCTCGTTATCGACCAATTCTTTAACGTCAGCGCTGCTTCTTTCAACAAAGACACAACAACATTAGCTACTCAATCCATCTCTACAATGATCGCTGATATTCAAACCCAAATCTCTCAACAACAAAGCTCAAAAACCGACTTATTATCCTCTGTCGCTGGTGCGGGAACACTTATTCAAAATGTGAAAGACGCGTTGACACAAATCAACCAAAGTGACTCTGTTAAACAAGCTGTAAAGAAGAATTTAGATAAGACAGTGAACATTCAACGTCAAACAGTTAACATTACATGTACAACAGATGCTTCAGGTATGTCTGCTGTTCCAGCTGATGCGAATATAGGTCCAGATGGAAGAGCGATGTCAGCAAATGGTTGTTACATCAATCAAAAGTTTATTGCTAACTTAGTCTCTAACAACACATTCGATACAATCATGAACGAATTAAACAACAATCAACAACTCTTAAAAGCAAAACAAGAATTCTCCTCCGCTCAAAAAGCTGAAAACTCTGGTCTTGGTGATCTTGTTGGGCAGTACGGAAAGATCTTAATTGCGATCGCTTTGTGTATCGTGGCTGCTATCTTTATCCTTCCAAAGATCTTAGAAGCAGGTAAAGGATACAACATAAGCAGTGGTCCGGGAGGATTTTCTGTCACTTCAGAAGCACCAGCATCTACAGCTGCTAAGAAGTTACAAAGCATCATGATGCGATTAAGAATGTAAATCCCAAATTATTTAGCATAATAAAAAATTATTATACTAAATATAGATTAAATATGAGTTATTGTATAAATCTTCCTCTTCTTAACGAGCTTGGAAACTGTAAAGTTCCTAGAGAGAGTAAAATTACAATCGACACAAACATTGTGAATAAGCAAACTGTCGACTCCACAATGAGTTCCATCAGCGACAGCGACACCTCTGTCATGGCCATCCAAAACCAAAATGTTAGAATCATCGGAAACTGTTGTAACCCAATCGTGATCGATCAGACCGCTCAGCTTAAAGTCATCTCTAATGAAAGCATGACTGATGAGTTCTTGACAAACTTTTCCGCAACGTTGAAAACAAATCTCTTAAACCAATTCGACCAAAATGCCTCAAAGATTAAAAACGCGCTTGGAGACGCTCGTGGAGGTACAATGGTTGCCACTTTGAAGAACGCAATCACAAAGGTGATGTCGCGCGAGTCTTTTAAGAATAGTGTTAAATTCAATATGGATAAGACTTTTGCGAAACAGTCTCAAGATGTTAATATCATTTGTGGAGACACAATCCCTCAACCTTCACCTCCAGAATACAGTGGAATTCCAGATACAGGGTGTTACATAGGGCAGAACTTTCTTTTAGAACAGGTAACAAATAATGTTATGGAGGGAGTGTTTAAAGATGTATCAGAGGATCCAGATGTGAAGAGTATGATGGATGAGTTACAAGCGGATGAGTTGCGAATGAAGAAGGGAGATGAGTATGGAATAGAGAGGCGATCTTGGTTTTCAGAGAAAAGACAGTGGATAATGATTTTGTTGGTGGTGATATTTGTGCCGTTGATGTTAAAATTTTTGAAAAAATTAATATTCTGAAACGTAATAATAAATGGGAAACGTTACATCAAATCCAACGAAAAAGTTACAGATGTTAACGCAGGAGACGAACGACTTTAGCGCAAACATCGTGAACAACGTCGCTATGGAAGCCACTCAAAATGTCCTTATAAATCAAACTCAAAACGTTGTGATCCAAAACGCCGAGTTCACCAACTGTGATGTGAGTATCATGCAGGAGGCTAACGTCACAGCAAAACAAATTGCCTCTTTCAAAGTCTTTTTAAGCAATCCTAAACAGATCATCAAAAAGCTTGTTGACGGTCCTCAAAGTATGTTTGGACAGGCTTTTTCTAGTTCAAGCCAGGTCATGTCAGGATTTTTGGACACTGCCAGAAAGGCGTTTGGCGCGGCTGACAATGCGACTTTGCGTCAAGAGATGACTAATATAATGAAGATTAATGTAAACCAGTCTTCTGTGATGAAGGCAACACAATCAGTTATGTTGAATCAAACGCAGAATGTTTTTATGGATAAGATTGTTTGTAAGGATTCAAAGATCAATATCACACAAAAAGCAGTTGTTGATGCGACACAGAATGTCCTTATGCAGGTGGTTATGAATGCCTTAATGAATAATCCAAAGTTTAAACAGGCAGTGAGACAGTACAATGGAGATTATGATCAAGGCTTGCTTGATGAACAGATTGACGCTGGAACAAGGTTGCCAGATGCGTGTTTAGAGGATTTAAAGCCGTCATCAAGAGCGGAGGGGTGTCAAGAGTGTGAGGATTGTCCGTTGTGTCCGATACAGAAGCCGTGTGATTTGAGTTGTCCAACATGTAATGATTACATTTTGTCTTCACAGTTGTTTTATACAGTGATTGGGGTATTTATATTTTTGATCATATTTACGATGTTGGTGAAATAAATAATTAAATAATTTCTTATTATTTAATTAAAATGGGTAACGCGTTTTCAAGCATTACTGAAGAACCTAAATCAAACGTTAGCTTGCCTTCTCAAGGTCCTCCAGGGCCTCAGGGACCAAAGGGAGAGAGGGGACCTCCAGGAGATCCTAACGAGCTTTTAGACTCACAAAAGTTTAGACAGGCAGTAACAGAGATTATAGATCCAAGTAAGATCAATTTTAAGAATTTAAATTTGGAGTATGATGGAATACAGGATTCGCAGTCGATATTGAAGTTATATGGAGTGAACACAGACTCAGCAAATTATTACTTGTTGAAGGGAGGCGATAGACAGCAAGATAATATATCTATTAGTGCTTTGGGAAATATAGATACAAGGGGAAGTATAAATGCTCAAAACATGAATGTAAATGGAATTTTAATGACAAGAGGGGCAAGAATATTAGGAAATGTAGATCAAACCCCAACAGGTAATTTTTGGTTAGGATTGAATGGTTCAGGATCTGAGCCAGAAAGATTGGCAATTGCTATGATTGGAGATTCAACAACAGGAAATGTGAACAAAGTCCAAATAAGCAAAGACTTGGAGGCTTCAGCAAATGCTACAGTTAGAGGGACTTTAAATTCACAATATATAGATCTCGGTTATGGAGATCCAGAGAGAGAAGGAAGTGCTGGTAGAATAGGATATGGACAGTTTGATACAGAAGCGTTAGCGATTGTTGGTAAAGGAAAGCCAGGAGTTCCAAGAAAAGTCCATATGTGGGATGATGTTATTGTAGACAGAAATTCCGAGGTTCGTGGCAGTCAGTACGTAAATGGAAATCATACAGTACAAGGAGACACTTATACAAAATATATAGACTTTGGTTTTAAGGACGGAGAAAGAGAACCAAACGCAGGTAAGATGGGTTATGGATTGTTTGATCCAGATGCGTTAGGAATAGTGGGTAAAGGAAAGCCAGGAGTTACTCGTAAAGTACATTTATGGGATGATGTTATTGTTGATAGAAATATTACAGCTCAAGGAAGAGTTTGGTCAGGAACTGTGGATGGTGGTGGAGGTATGTGGGTCGATGGAGAAAAACGCGGAGGCCAATTTATGGGAAGTAGAGATCCAAATAGTCTGGGTTGGTATAGCAATGGAGATTGGAGAATGTGGCATGAGAATGCTGGAAATCAAGTTATAGCACAAGGAAGATTGTCCGCAGCAGACTTAGTGAATAGAGGAAATGATTTCTTTTTGGGAACATCAGATGAAAGTACTGGAAATGGAAGAGGAAGTTTTGCTAATGGTATGAATAATGGTCGAGCAATGGTTAAATATTATAGTAATGCTCCAGATGGAACAAGAGCACCTGTTTTATACTTAAATTTTGGAGGAGATTTTCCAGGAGGTGTTAGAGTTTCAGGTCCAAGTTTAATGGTTGATGGTAATTTAGATTCTTACAATCATACAACATTAAAAGGAGGTAAATCAGAACATAATCCTAATGGGTGGCAAACGCATTTTCCATATCATGGCGATCAAAAGAATTATATTCGAGGAGATACAGAAATTAGAGGTAATACAAATAATATTGGTAATTTAAGTGTTGGTGGTGATATTAATATTCAATCAGGAAAGAGATTATGTTTTGGAGATACTTGTTTAAGAGGTGATGGAAATGGAAAAGATATTATTTTTGAAAATAAATCACAACAAAATGTGTACGCAAGATTCATGCCAACAAGTTGGGATCGTGTTCAAATTTATAAAGATAATAATGGTAAAATTCCTTACTTTTATGTTAATGGAGGTCCTGGTTATGGAGTTTGGAATGGTTAAATTGATTTGGATATTAAAATAATTAAATAATTTCTTTTTATTTAATTAAAATGGGTAACGCGTTTTCTAGCATTACTGAAGAACCTAAATCAAATGTTAGCTTGCCCTCTCAAGGTCCTCCAGGGCCTCAGGGACCAAAAGGAGAAAGAGGGCCTCCTGGAGATCCAAACGAGCTTTTAGACTCTCAAAAGTTTAGACAAGCTGTCACAGAGATTATAGATCCAAGTAAGATCAATTTTAAGAATTTAAATTTAGAGTATGATGGAGTTCAAGACTCACAGTCGATATTGAAGTTATATGGAGTTAACACAGGAACATCAAACTATTATTTAATGAAGGGAGGACATGGACAAAATGATAATATAAGTATCAACGCTTTGGGAGATATTGAAACAAGAGGAAGTATAAAAGCACAAAACATGAATGTGAATGGAAACACAACTTTAGGGAATACAACTTTAGGGAATACAGTATTACAAAATGCCTCAACATTTAAAGTTGGTGGTAAAAGCGACACCTTTTATCCAGTCATCTTTTTTGACAATGGATGGAATAATGGTCAGTATAGACTTGAAATAAGTCGTGCGAATGTTCATCAAGATAGTGACTGGAGAGGAAGTATGAGATTTATTTGCGAGGGACATACATCAAATTGGGGTCATGGAAGTGACAGTATGGATTTTTACTATATCTCGTCAAATTCTAGAGATAATTCCGGAAATCAAGAGTCTTTTGATATGTTTGTAGCAAATGCTATAAATTGGTGGGCAGCTTCTTATATTATTATTTGGTTAAGAGGTAATACAAGTTATCAATGGAGATCCTTAACAGGAATGACTCTTCAAGATGGTAATCCTGAAGGTGTTGATAAACAATCTATTAATATTGGAACAGCTGAAACCCCAAGAAATGATACATGGGCACAAAGAAAAGATATTGAAGGAAGATTTAATCTGGCAGCCAAATATTATGATGGAGCGAAGTTAAATGGGCGTCCATCAACTAGATTTTTCGATGGTGATATTGAAATACCAAGTGGAAGACATTTATGGATAAGAGATAAGTATCATGGAATAACTTTTGGTCCAGAAGATGGATTTGCTGGTTCTCAAGATGGACCTATTGTGTATGGTTATGGAGGAGGTTCTTTAGGTTCTACACAAAATGGTAATAAGAAAGTAGCGATGACATGGGACATTAACAATGATGTTGTAGCAAAGAATAGTTTAGTTGTTCAAAGAGATTTAGTAGTAAATGGAGGATTTTATCCTTTAGAGAGCATTAGATCTCAAGCTGGACACAATTTATATATGGTATCAGATGGAGGAGCATCAAATGTTATTTCAGGAAAAGGCCATTATTCCCAACTTCTATCGGCTGATAAGGATGGAAAAGAGTCAGCAAGTGTTTTAGCTGGACAAGGATATATTTCTTTAACAGCTCCAAATACAAATATTACAGGAAATGTGAATATGAAAGAAGGAAATAAGATTAATTTTAATTGGGATTCAGATGTATCTTCTATTGGTTTGAAAGATTATGGAGGAAATAGAAAAGATTTAGTTGTAAACTATGGAGATGATGAAAATGACAGAGTCCGTTTTGTACACAAACATTGGGATGGTACAGAAACAGAAAAGATGAGTATGGATAGATACAATATTTATGCTCCAAGTAAGATTATGGCTACAAACAATTCAGCTGACGATTTTGTGGCATCAGCAATTCAAGTTGGACCTGATAATGATCCTGGAAAAGATTCAAATATATATTCAATCAACTTTGGAGGTGGTGAAGGAAAGAGTTACATAGGTATGGGATTATTAAAAAGTACTAAAGACACTAGATTTCATCCTGACTCAAAAGAAAGAATTGTTGGAACACATATTAGACCAATGGGTGAATGGGGTGTTT
>Ga0214917_10008104_pt1 | contig 10426 bp, 8 predicted proteins | sample LL_1208_BB_MetaG_FD_177983 | JGI IMG/M metagenome (GOLD analysis project Ga0214917, IMG submission 177983) | Freshwater microbial communities from Lake Lanier, Atlanta, Georgia, United States - LL_1208_BB | ecosystem: Environmental > Aquatic > Freshwater > Lake | place: USA: Georgia | collected...
GAACTCTTTGAAGCTTTAAATTTTCTTAATCCTCAAGAACCAGAAAAATCTTTTGGTCCTTTTATAAAAAGAATTTTTACTGATGAAAGAACATTGCAAGATGGTGAAATCACACCTGAAGAAATGCGTAAACTTATGTGGAAATCTCCTGATAACGTTTCATTAATCGATTGGTTTTTCCATCCTCATTCAGGTAATTATAACAGATTTACTCTTATAACTCATTCAAATCTAGCTCGAGAAGTTCACGGAAATGTTTTAAGAGAAAGAGTTCTTTCAAAAAGGAAAGGCTCGTCAGGACAGCTTTTAAAAGAACTGACAGAAGAAGACCCAAAAGAATCACCTTGTAGCCCTGCCCTTAAGAATCTTGCCGCGCTTGGTGTTATCATTAACTTTAGACATGAGCAAGGAAGACCAAAAAGCTTAAATGGTGGGTATGAATGTACTCATATTGGCATTACTCATCTACCAGTAGCAGAAGTTTTAAAAATAAAAATTGATGCAAATGATGAGAATGAACAACGATTACACCTCAACAACAATGCGATCGCAGATCCTCGGACACTTACGATTGGTGTTTGTCCTAATTTGCGACACTTAAGGGTTCTTGATCTTTCTTGCAACTGCATAAAAATATTTCCTGCACTTGAACTGCCTCATCTTGTTGTTCTTTTCTTATCTAAAAATGGATTAACAGGTTTTGCTGAAAAAGCTTTTGATGGTGTACCAAACTTAAAATGTCTGGACTTATCAAACAATAAGATCACAACAATTCCTGATTCACTCTTTACATTAAAACAATTAGAAAAATTATTGCTGCAAAATAATCCTATAACAATTATTGGTCAGCTTAGTTTACCAAAATTATTTGAAGAATTTAATAAAGTACAAAATCCATCTCAACTGCGCAAAGTAATTCTTTAATTCCCTTTAACCGAAAGCCAAATTTCGTCAACTTGCTCATCGGTTAAAAAGTTATGAAAAGTTAAAGCGCGTTCTGGAGTATCAGGATGAATAAATGGAATAACTTCTTTAAGTGCTTGATTCTCAAAAAGATAGTCCGCGTCTTTACGCGGTGAACAGTTTGACCAATGCTCAAAATTATAACGCTGTACTTCTGGTTCAAATAAGAAATTTAACAATTGATAAACCATATCTGCTTTTTGAGAATGGAAAGGGATTACGTAATTTTCAATTCCTAAAAAAGTACCTTCTTGTGGAATTAAAAAAGCAAGATCAGGGTTTTTAACCAATGTCTTCCAAATAAAGTTGCTTCCCACCAATACCATTGAACAGTTACCTGATTCCAATAAAAAGTCTCCACGAAAATCGGTATATGCTTCAACGTATCTTTTTTGGTTTACTAAAAGTTCTTTAATTTCTAACTGTTCTTTTTGATTAATAGGACGTAATTGGCCATATTTGTAATAGATAGCAAGACCAATCAGTTCACGGCTATCATTAATCAGTCCCATATTTTTTGGCATAAAAGCTGGGTCAAAAACAGTCTTCCAGCTTGCCGGAGGTAACCCGTTTTTAAAATATTTTTTATTAATACCAAGACCCAAAACATACCAGTCCTGTGGAATCGAGTAATCATTCTCTGGATCAAAATAATAGCCTAATAACTTAGGGTTAAGTTTATCATAAAAGTTGAGTTTACTCTTATCAAGTTTTTTAAGTTGTTTATGCTTAATTAAAAAATCAACTACATAATCAGAAGGAGAAATCAAATCGTACCCTTTTGAATCGGTTGCTAATAATTTTGCAATCAATTCTTCATTGCCACCAAAATAGGTAACATTAACTTTAATACCGGTTTTTTGCTCAAACTCTTTAAAAAATTTTGGATCAATAACCCCTGACCATAAAAAGACATTAATTGATTTTTTATCTGCTCTTTGTGTTAAAAGGGGCAAGAACAAGAAAGTAAATAAAATTGCAACCCAACCACAAATGGCGGCTAATCGAAAAAAAAGTCTATTTACCATACATTATCTTTTGTTTTAAGCGAACAGAAAATCATGACTAAAATACTACTAATAACCAACATAAAGGTTGCCAGCGCATTAACTACCGGCGAAACACCAGAACGAATCATAGAAAAAATATACAATGAAAGCGTTTGCGCAGATGAACCAGCACAAAAAAAGGCAATTAAAAAATCATCAAGCGATATAATAAAAATTAACAGACCGGCTGCTACCAAAGCAGGACGTAAAAGCGGAAGTACAATTTTAAAAAATGTTTCAGAATGGGTTGCCCCTAAACTTAACGAAGCTTCAATAATTCGTTGATCAAGAGTTTGAAATCTTCCATAAATAATAGGAATGGCATATCCAAGGCCCAATAACGTATGCCCAACAATTAAAGATGTCAGACCCAATGGTGCATTAAAGAATATAAAAAAGCTCAACAGCCCAACTGCAACCACAATTTCAGGCACTACCAAATTAGGATAAAAAATCCCCATTAATCCGGTTAATTTATTTTTAGAAGCCCAGACAACAAATAGAAGTCCTAAAACAAGACTTAAAGTAACTGCCGATATGCCTACAATAAATGAGTTCATTGCTGCAGCCCAAATTTCTGATGAACTAAACAGCTCAATATACCAGCGCCATGAAAAACCTACCCAACGATACGGAAACATAACTTTATTAAAAGAAAAAACCATGAGCACAATTAAAGGCACATATAAAAAAAGATAGGTCAAGCCAACCCAAATGGGTAAAAATAGTTGTGAAATTGATTGCCATAAACTACGCATTGTTACTGTCCCTGCTGATTAAACTGTGAATAACAAACATACATAACAACAACAAGACCAATAAAACGGTTGCCAAACAGGTAAAAGCTGAACCCATAGCAACATTACGAACGGTCAAAAAATAGTGCGTAATAACAGAGCCGATATATAAATCTTTGTCACCACCTAATAAAGCAGGCACTACAAAATCGCCAAACGAAGGTATAAAAACTAATAATGCTCCTGTTTGAATCCCTGAAAGGGTCAAAGGCACAGTTATTTTAAAAAATGTTTGTAAATCAGTTGCTCCAAGATCACTTGATGCTTCTAGCAGTTTTAAATCAAGTCGTTCAAAAGCACTATAAAGTGGTAAAATCATAAAAGGCAGATAACAATAAAACATGCCGCAATGAACTGCTATTTTAGTATTCATCATAGCAATCGGTTCGGTAATAAAACCTGCCCATAATAATAATGAATTGACCAGACCGTCATTTTCAAGTAAAAAATACCACGCATACACGAGCAATAAAAAATTTGTCCAAAAAGGAAGCACTAACAATGCAAAGCAAAATGATTTCCATCGCTTTACTTTAACAGCCAAATAATAAGCAACCGGATACGCAATCAGTAAACAAATTACAACTGTGGTACTTGCTAAAAAAAAAGATCTAAAAATAATTTTAAGATAAATAGAATTACACAAGGTACGGTAATGTTCCAAGGTAAAACGGAACGATTCTGTTGCGGCATCATGCTTTATAAAGCTGGTTACAATCAGGAAAAAGAATGGGATATAGAAAAAAAGTACTTGCCATAAAAGAGCAGGGATACCCCAAAAAAAAGATCCCCATCCAACTGATGCTACTTTTTTTTCCATGAATTTTATCTTTCAAGCAAAATTGCGTTTTCTTTTTGCCAATGTAAATAGACTTGATCATCATAATCTATTTTTTCTTTTGGAAAATGTTCTTCGTTTTGTTCAAACACTTGAATAATTGCATCATTACTCAGTCGTACATTATATTGCGTTGCAGGACCATGATATACAATTGCTTCTACTTTTCCAATAACATAATTTGCAAATTTTTCATCTTTGGTCTTTCCAATCCAAATTTTTTCTGGACGGATTCCCATTAATAATTCTTTGTCTTCTTCCATCCATTCGTAACGAGCAGAAATATAAACAGAAAATTTACCCAATCCCTTTACTTCAAAATAGGAATCAGAGCCAATGGTAAGCAACTTCCCTCTGAACAAATTCATCTTCCCAACAAAGGTTGCTACAAATGATGATGCTGGAAATTCATAGATCTGCTGTGGAGTTCCAATTTGTTCTATTTGACCATCATGATTCAAAATTGCCATTTGATCTGCAACGGTCAATGCTTCTGTTTGATCGTGTGTTACATAAACAAACGTAGTTTTTAAAGTTTCTTGCAGATCAATTAACTCAATCAACATCCGTTCTCGGAGTTTTAAATCAAGCGCTGCAAGTGGCTCGTCCAATAATAAAACTTCTGGTTCATTAATAATAGCCCGTGCAATTGCCACTCGCTGTTGTTGTCCACCAGAAAGCTGTGCAATTGATTTATACATGTGCGATTCAAGACGGACAGCGCGTAATACTTTAACTACTCGTTGCTTAATAAAATCTGCATCTAATTTTTTAATAGTCAAAGAATAGGCAACATTGTCAAAAACATTCATATGCGGGAACAATGCATAATTTTGAAATACAGTGCTGACACGTCGTTGGTAAATAGGCAGATGAGTAATATTAGTGTCACCAATCATAATAGTTCCACTGTCAGGAGTTTCAAAGCCGCCTATTAAACGAAGTACTGTTGTTTTACCACATCCACTGGGCCCGAGTAATGCAAAAAATTTACCTTCAGGCACGGTTAGACAAAAATTGTCTAAGATAACTTCTCCATCATATGATTTACAAATATCTTTAAGATGAATTGTTTTAATCAACAGCGTTTACCTTTACCTTTTGCAAAATACATAGGAACTACCACATCTGACATAGTACATGGAAAAACAACTGCAAAAATCAATGATAAAAATAGTGGCCCCATGTGACCTTGCCAACTTCCAAAACCATGAGAAACCATATACAACAATGAAGCAACAGAAGAAACAAAAATATGTGCAAAATGTGACCATACAGAGTAGTACCCTTGCATTTCTTCTGGATGTTGCGACAAGACCCATCCATTAATCATACCAATTACTAAAAATGGTAATACATTATGAAGTTCTGAAACAAAACAAACATGTAGCCTCATAGGAACGCCAAGAACCATACCACAAATATACGGTAACAAAATATCGGAAAGTACACAGAAAATAATAGTTGAAGATGCACCGATGACGATACCTTTTAAAAGATTTTTTGAGAATCTAAAGTACGTCAACATGACTCCGGTTGCTGCAAACACAATATGTAAAAAATGGAAAGTATGAAAAAGTACATGAGCACCCTCTTGCACTACTTCACGAGTTGCACCAAATGAAAAATAGTCCATAATTGCAACACCAATAAAACCCAAAGCAACAGAAAAAACGCCATATGGAAAATGTGTCATAAGCTCAGTCTTTAAATCACCACATTGATGACCTGCGCCATGTTGATGCTCGTGCAATAAATCTTTTTTAAGCATGATATAAACCTTATTATAATATAAGCCCTAAAAACCCCATGTTCATACTATAAAACGTTTTATAAGCTAAAGCAAAAAATAATGGTTAAAAAGCATGACCAAAGGTTAAAAACCAAGCGTAAGCGGTATCTTCGGGAAACGGTTTTTGCCATTTCCAGCCAATATCAAATCGAATCGGTCCTAACGAAGTTTGATAACGAAGTCCAAAGCCTGTTGCTGCTAAATTGTTATTTCCGTAACTGACATGACTAATATCTTCAACCAAAACACCAAAATCTTGAAAAACAACCGTATCAAACTTTTGAAAAAGAGGAATTCTTACCTCAAAATTCATATTCACCATCGACTTGCCCCCTTGAGCAACTCGCTGAGTCTTTCCATCTGCTTCAATAATAGTCCCTAAGGGAGGGCACGCATCTGGTAAGTAGCCGCGCAAAGAGTTTGCTCCACCTAAATAAAAACGCTCAGGAGGCATAATTTTACTAAAGGTTTCTTTAAAAATATGGCCAAATCTGACTCTTGCCCCAAAAATAATTTTAGTATCTTTAATCAGCGGGAAAAACATTCCCTGCTCAATTAACATTTTTACAAAATAAGAACTGGAAGTTAAGGGGAACATTCCTTTAATAGATCCTGCTATAAATAATCCTTTAGTTGGATTGAGCTTGTCATCTAAAAAGTCGATAAACATGCTTGGCTCAATAAAAAAATAAGGAACTTTTTTACTAATCAAATCAGTTTTTAAATTAATTGCTTGTGCCAGTTCTTCTGAAATATCTTTTGTTTCCATCCATTCAGTGCCACAAGTAAAGCTGGTATTAGTGTGACGTGTTTGACTGGCAATATTGATCAACAATCCCTCTTGTGTAACTTTATACAATGTTTTACGTGAACCTGCTGCAAGTGGTTGCGTATACTTGTTGGCATACAGTTTAAAGGTTGCAATTAAAGGAACAGTAATAACTATAGGAAAGCGATAAAAAATATCTGCTTTGCGTTCAAAAAGTGTCAAATCAGTGTCGATGCGAAGCATGTCAGCTCTTCCTGTTGGATTACGCCACAAGGCTGATCCACCAATTTTGTAGGTTGAACCTTTTTTAAGTGCAAAATTTTCACTGACTTGTTGAAAGCCAAGACGAGCCCTTATTTCAAACGGATCGTCATCTTGTAAATAGACAATCATGTCACGATGCTCTTGATCAACGCCTTGAACAGGATACATTTGAATTTGTTTAAAAACATCCAACTCTTTCAGTCGTGCATAACCAAGCTGTAAACGATCTTTGCTCCATACTTTTTCTTCTTTGCTATCAATAATATCTTTAATAAGCGTGTGCCCTACTTTTGAAGCCCCTTTTAAAAGAACTTTGCCACATGTTACAATCTGATCAGCTTTGATTAACCAGGTCAACGTGACATCGGAACCTTCTTCCTGAAATGATGGTTCAACCTTAACAGACAAATATCCTTGTTTTTTAAAATAACCAACCAACCAATCATGCTGCTCTTTAATTAATCGTTTATCAAAAACAACAGGCATTTGCGCTAATTTTTTCAAACGAGTAAATGGTCCTTTTTCTAAAAGCTCTGGAAATTTTTCTATCACAACGGCTTTAAGAAATCTTTGCTTACCTTCATCAATACTGATAATCAATTTATAATGCTGCTGATCATCTAAAGGTTCATAACTCTTTTTTACAATCGCAGCATCCCAAAAGCCGTTTTGAACATAATATTCTAAAAGATTTTCTGTTGCTTGTTTAATCTGAGAAGCATCAAAAAAATGTTTTTTTGAAAATCGAGCAAAAAAAAGTTTTTGTATCTTTTTAGGATCAAAAACTGTCATGCCTTTATATTCAATATGATTAATAATGGCTCTTTTTCCTTCATTAATCATAAAGTAAAGTTTGCCTTCTTCTGGTTCTTCTGATTGAATTTCAGCAGACCAAAAACCTTTTTTATGGTAGTGCGTTTTAATATCCTGGGCAATTAATGAAACAGGCAATATCCCTAGAGCATCCCCAAACCTATTAATTAAACCCATAATTTCTTTATAGCTTAAGAAATTATTTCCCAAAATAGTAATCTCTCTATTTTTAGAAAGAGTAATAACAAATTCTAAAGAAACTTTACTGTTGTGCTGATCAAGCGTTTCATACAGTTTAATTTTTACATCAACATACCCTTGATCTATTAAATATTCTTGGAGCAATTTTGTTTGTTGATCTATTAACTGCGTGTCATATGGTTTTTTCTGCAAGCCTTTGTACAATTTTTTTGTAAGCGCCTGGTAAAGTTGATCACTTTGCAGTCTTTGAGCACCATATAATTGAACTTGTGCTTCATTAATAGTAAATCGAGACCCTTTGTTTACCTTCAGAATAACTTTACAATGCCTTCTGCTCTCTTTTTTTATAATTTTTGAAGAAATTTCAACGGATTTATATCCCTTTTGCTCAAAAATTTCTTGTAATTTTTCAACTGATTGGTTGTGCTTTTCTTGTTCGAAACGGTCACCTGCCTGCATTTCATAATATTGCAAGTAATGCGTTGATCCAAAAGGGATCCCTTTAATTTTGACATCAGCTAAAATCCAAACTTCATTAAGCTCAATTTTTAAAATATTATCAACCAACTTACAATTAACCGTTTGCACTTGGCCGGTTTCATACAAATAACCAATCAATTCCTGTAATTGTTGACAACGTGCCGTGCTTTTAAGCTTAATTCCTGATAAATACAAGAGCTCCTGCCTTGAAATCCGAACCTTTTGATTAACCATTTGAATATCATCAACATAGAATGGTTCAGTGCAATGCTCTTGTAGAGTTTGCAAAATAAGCTCTTTTGAATGTTTAAAATCTAAAAAACAGTCAAAAGATTGGGCAACAATGGTTTTGTGTCCCAATAAAACTATCAGTAATAAGCTTAAAAAACGCATAACAATCCTTTGCACTCCATTCATTAAAAAGAGTCTAACAAGAAAGAGCTTAAAAGCCCAGCTCGGACCCATTTTCCTTACTCACAAAATTAAGGTATACTATGATTGAATGAAGCAATGCAAAACTTTTAAATGGAGTTTTTATGAGTTATAAATTATTATTTTTATCTTTTTTACTAGCAGCAACAAATAATACTTTTTCTGCTTTAGCCGAAGATCCAGTTGGCATAACATCAGAACAATACAGGCTGGTAATGCAAGAATGCAATACCCAAGTAGCTGCTGATAGGCTTGAAGGACTATCAATTGTTGCAGAACTTTTTGGCCATAATGGTGATGTATTGTTTACTAAACGTTCTCCCTTGCAGCAAAAAATAAAAATGGATGCACAAAGATTATACATCTTATTGAATAATCATGGCCCTTTAACAGAACTTATAACGCCTTATTCAGGACCTGCTGACTTTGACTTAACAAATCAAAAAGGGTTTTGTCCCGTTAGAAACTTTATGCAATCAACCTGGCAAACAATAGGCATTTTAAGTACTAATTTAAAACAGGCTCAACAAAAAGAACTACTTACACCAGAAGGACTTCGTATACTCAATCTTGAACAACCAGTTTTAAAAGAAGTTGCAACTATGTTCGAGCAAAATAGTGCCTATGCTTCTCGCTTTTCTTTTAATTTTGAATAATTGCAAAACTGCTGTATACTAGCAGTAGTTAAGCTTATTGAAATTATAACAAGAGGCAACTATGAACTTCAAAATTCTCTTATTACTCTGTTCATTTCTGAACTTCAACGTCAATTGTAATACTCAACCATCTAGTGAACCAACTGTTTCTATAGAAGTCTTTGGACTACTTGCGGCTTTGCAATTCAAAGTTGTTTTTAATGTCCTTAAAAAATTGCCTGAATGGCATCCATTATTAAAATCTGAAAATCAAGTATACAAAGCACTTGAAGTTGCTGAAAAACAATTTTCTGTGCATATCGTTGCGAATAAAAATACCGATTCAATAGTTAAGCCATTTGATCCAGAATTGTACCAAGCTGTTTATTACGTAACCTATACAGAATTGCATGAACTCAATGTGCCATGGTCTGTCAATTGGAAAAAACTTTGCGACAATCAACAAGAATTGAATCGCTTTATTAAATTTTTTACAGCCGTGTTAGATAAAGTAGAACGCAAAACTGTAACAACAACTGATGTAGCTGAAAAAGAAGCGTTACAAGCAGTTCTAGACTGTTTAAAGATTGATCTTTCACACTTTAGAAAAATCCTTGAAAAAATTGAGCATCGTCATATTTGTTAATTTTATGTTAAGAGGTTCTTATGAATTACAAATCGCTTTTATTGTCCGTTTCGGTTTTGATTTCTGGTAATAGCTCTGCTTACAGTTACTCAGATGCTGCTCACTTTTTGCAAGCATTAAGCATCTCTGTTCCACCGACACAGCAAGATGTTAAAAATCATCAAAAAGAACTTTTTAGGCAAGCTGACCAAGCTATTAAACTTCCATCATTTCCAGAAAAAGATTCAATCAATTATTCTAGCCTTCCGCTTTTTAGTGCACTTGCAGGTGCCTTAGTTGGAGCAACTATAGCAGAAGATGACGTACAGCTTCCAGTTGCTCTTATTACCGGTCTATCAACACTGTTTTTATCTTTACCAGTAGAACATGCAAGAATAAATAATGCACGCCCTGGATACGAACGAGGCCTTGCAAAAGCGCAAGCGATTAGATATGAACAAGTAAAAGCTTATTATCAAGAATTACTGATAACAAGAACAAACGTATTCAATGTTTTTAATAATGATATTGAACGTTCTTTAGGTATACTTAAAAGTTTTACTCATGAAGAACTTACAGCATTCACAACGCATTATTCTGACACCAATATATTGGTTTCATCAGTCAGTTTGCCATTTTCAACATTAAATTTTCCACTTTTAACTGCTACTGAAAAAATTCATCGTTTAATTGAAAATCTTGCAAAATTACACAGCACGCTTGTAAATATTGTACAAACACATGATTCATTACCGTATCAAACCAAAG
>Ga0214917_10008105_pt1 | contig 10425 bp, 8 predicted proteins | sample LL_1208_BB_MetaG_FD_177983 | JGI IMG/M metagenome (GOLD analysis project Ga0214917, IMG submission 177983) | Freshwater microbial communities from Lake Lanier, Atlanta, Georgia, United States - LL_1208_BB | ecosystem: Environmental > Aquatic > Freshwater > Lake | place: USA: Georgia | collected...
CTTGCGTGAGCGAACCTGACAAGACTTTCCGAGAACTCCGGCTTAGAAGAAGCCCTGAGCACAAGGTCGCGCTCGCGCTCCTTGTCCCTCCTCCAACGGCCTGAGACAGTCTTGCCGCACTTCAGGCATGAACCCGACTTGATGCGGCGAGGGTCGTTGCCTAGGGAGTGCTCGCACCTAACGCCATTCATGCTCACGCCACAATAGCCTTCCGTCCTGATAGACGGCATGGTCGGCGGTGAAACCGTTGCTGTGCTGCTGCACTACGGCAAAGCTGTTCTGCCAATCAGGGGCAATCGCATAACCCATCCCCTGCTCGGTCAGCCGAGCCATAGTCCCCGTCTCAAGGGCAAGGAGTCGTACCGGATCTTGCTCCACCCAATGCGTATGCCAAGTCACTGCTGACCTGTGCGTGTGAGCGACAATGATGTCCCTCCTCAGTTTATCCAGCGTCTTCAATGCCGATGACCCCGCCCCTTGAGAAGCCAACCACCCATGCCGTACCGCCGGCCCACCGGGAATCCGATACTCAGCGTGCTCATACCCGCAACCCTCCGGAGGGAAAGTCTGCTGTATCTGAAGCTCGTCCAAGCGAAGTAGATGCCTCGTTGAGAGAAGGGGGGAGTCATCCCCAGGGCGTTGCACCTGCGCAACACTCAGAAGCCCCTTAGACTCCAAGGCATCGAAGAGACGCTGCTCATGGTTGCCGTCGAGGAACACGATGTCAGCATCGGGACAAGCCTGCCTGTAACTTCGCAGGACATCGTAGGCGGCCTGAAGGCTCTCGTTGAGCCCCGCTTCACCACCGCGCTTCTTATGCCTGCTAACTGCCGCATAGTCGATCAGGTCGCCCGCAATGACGATTCTCTGAGGCACAAGGTCCCTCATCATCTGCACGGACAGCGCGTGCATCGTCTCGTCGTGCAAAGGACAATGGTGATCGGACAAGACGAACGTGAACCCTGAGCCCTTGCGAGTCTTCCTTGGCTTAGGTGCCTTCCAACCATCTGACCTGACTGGCCTTGGGAGAAGACCCCTCGGCTCCAACATGACCTTCAACTGCTCCTGATCGGACCAACGATTCACCGTGGCCCTCAGGACCTTCCAATCGGAAGGATCAAGACCCCTTGACTTCAACAGCTTCGTGATGTCTCCCCACTCGGCGGAGTCCTCGGAAACGACCTGATCGACGGCAGCGCCCTTGCAGGTAGCGTTCACCGCACCGTCAGTCGTGTCGATCCCCTCGCGGAAGATGTAGCTCGACAAGGTGTTGCGGTTGATCCCCAGAACGCGAGAAGCCGCCGTAAGCGAACCCTCCTCACGGAGAGCTGCTACGACGGCCTCAGGCGTCAAATGCTCGGTTGCCACTACGACTTCGGGGGTCGAGCGGAACGAATCGCCACAGTCCCCAGGAACGCAATCGCCGAAACGACCACGCCCTGAATGACCGAAGCCTCCTCACCACCAAGTACCCCGAAGGACACCAGTGCAGCGAGGATCGCTACGCAAAGACCGGACAATGCGGATACCTGAGCCTTGTTCATGCTCTTCATCTCCTGTACATTGGGGATAGCGTTCATTCCTTGAACGCCTCCTAGTGAAACGGGGTCGCCCTTCGGGTGGCCCCGTTTTGCTACTTGAAGGGAACTCGGACTACTGCACCAACGAGCGATGCGGAACGAGTCCTCATAAAGCACCCGCCGCCGTTGGCCTGCGAACCGGAACCGCCCTGGGGCGAGGTATTACCCTCAATGTTCGTTATCAGCCCGAGGCTTGCGTCGTAACGCAGAAACACCCCCACATGGTCAACCGACTCACCACCGGGGAAGTTCCACTCAATCCAATCACCGGGCCTGGCCTCACGAAGACTGATGAGCTTCAGATCGCGCTCTCCGCGACGGGCCATGTTGACGACACCGACCGTATAGCCACCGAACCAGCGTGCCTTCAGTCGGCCCTTGGAACCCACCTGAGCGGAGTACGAAGCGAAACACTGGCACCAAGGCTGACCGTCGAAACCAATGGACTCCTTCTGAATGGCTGAGATCCCATCCTTGCCGGGACCCCTGTTGGAGCCTGCGGGATGCTCGACCATTCCAACCTTGGAGCGGCACCAGTCAACGGCACGCCTTCTCTCCGAGCTGATCGGGGATACGGCCAACGCCGCCCAAGTCTGAGGGCCGACAACACCGTCCACGGTGAGGCCCTTGGCCCTCTGGAACTTCTTGACGACTTCCTCAGTCCTTGAACCGAAGCCCTGTGAGTTCACGGGGTAGATCCTCGGCCAGAACTTGTGTGCCCTAAGGCGCTTCTTGAGCGTGACGACGTGCGAGCTACGCGAGCCCTTCTTCAACTCAGGCATGACTCTCCTACTTGATTAGACGGTCAAAGATCAGGAACAGCACGGGGGTTCCCGCGATGAGTGTTCCGATCAGGTACTTGATGGTGGAGCTGCTGGCCTCAAGGCGAGTCACGCGCTCCTTTACGTCTTCTACGTCCTTCGATGTCTTCTCGACGGTCGTTCCAATCTTGTCCAGTTCGCGCATGATCCAAGTCTCCGTGTCGTTACTCATCTTCGGCTTCTCCGTCAAAGACGACCAACCCCGGAACCTTCTGAGCCAGAGACCTAAGGATCTCGTTCATCCCTCGCGTCTCAGTGATCGCCGTTGGCCTGCCGGTGAGACTCAACAGCTTGTCGGTGGACACCTGAGACACCTTTGAGAGCGCCGCAGCGGTCCTTGCGGGGTCAGTGTCAGCCCCACGCTCAAGACGCTTCTCAGCCTCCTCTACGGCCTTCTGCTGCGCCCTGGTAGCCCTGATCGCCACTTCCCTCATGTCACGAACAAGGGCCTCTTCCAACTTCGATGCGTACTTGCTGCGAAGCTCCTGATACTGGTCGGCGTGCGTTGTCTGAATCCAAGTCCTGAGCGTTGAGGTTGAGATTGAGAGGCCCTGCTCCTCAAGACTCCTAGCGGCGTCCGTGGCTTTGCCGGCCCACGCGACCATTGCCATCAGGCCCTTCGTGATCTCCTCTTGCGTGTACCGCTTCGCGGGGGCCTTGGTTGGCATTACATCCCGGTCCTCTTGTTACGCATCACGTCGTTCATGAAGTGCCGAGTGACCTGCCCCTTGGAGTAGTAGGGCTTCCACGGGTTGCCGTGGTTCACGCCGGGGCGCTTGGCGATCTTCTGGGCGAGGTGTTCATACGCGGGGCTTGCCCCGGTGCGCTTAGGCCAGTCAGGCATCACTTGACTCCAATGTGTAGATGGTTGTAATGGTTCCCTCCAACATTGCTGTTGAAGATGATCTGATAACGCTTGCCGTTCTTGTTCAGGTTGAACACGCCGCCCGTCTGCTTCTTCGCCTGAGCGGGGCTCATGCCCGCAGCGATAAGAGCCGACTGACCGAGACGAGTAAGAGCCGTCCCTGAAGCCGCGAGGTCAGCCGCGTTGCCGGTGTAGTGATCCGAGACGTTCCCTGAGGACGTGTACTTCGTGCTCCTCTTGCCCGAGGAGACAGTGACCGGCTTGCCGTAGATCCCTGCGATCTGACTTACGACATCTCTGACGGTCGGGTTGCTCAACGGGACGCCCGTAACGGTCCCCCTGGAAGCCGCGACCGAAGCCGTCGTTGACGCTGCCGTAGACGCTGCGGGCGCTGTCGTCTCGGGCTGAGGTGCCAATGGCACTGCGCCCGTCAAGTCATTCTTGAACGGTGAACCGATCAAACTGTTCTTGAACAGAGAAGCCCCAACAGGTTTAGAGGATGCACTGGTCGCTCTGGGGGACGAACTGCTCGCAGCGGACGGGAGGGCCTGCTGTGACGGCTTGTTCTTACCGAGGTACTCAATCGTCGCTCGACTGTCCGTGGGGAAGTTCTGCTCCGTGTACCCGTTGGCTCTGATAGCTGCCGAGGTGAAGTCGATCTTGCGACCAGTCCACGGTGCGGGGCCAATGTCCACTTGCCGTTCAATCGACACACGACCATTCGGCCACCTGACCCTCCAGTATCCACCAAGGGTTGACTGGTTGTAGACCGCAAGGCCCCTAACCGTGTCAGGAAGGCCAAGTGCCGTGCCAGTGTTCTCCCTGTCGTTAGGTCCGCCAAACCATGAAGTCTTGCCCGAGATCGTCTTCTGCGACGGAGCATCAGACACATACGAAACTGGCTCTGAAACAGTCGGGGTTGGCGGTGTCGCTACGACAGGCATTGAATCCGCGTAGGACGCTGATGATGGTGCTGCATAAGACGCTCCCTGCGTTGAAGATGACTGAGCCTTCGGGGGGTTGGTGAACTGCTCAAAGGGACTCTTCTTGACGCCCTTCGGCTTGAACTCCTTGAACGGATCCTCCTGGCCCTTAGGCATGAACTGATCGAACGGGCTGGTGGACTTGGCGCGGCCCTTGCCTGATTTCTCACGCTTGCGCTGCGCCTCAAGAACACCGAAGGTCGGATCGTCCTGAGGGACAAGGCCACCGAGGAGCTTATAGGCGGAACGACGCTCAGGTGAACCCTTGCGAGCCGCCTTCTCTTCAGCCTGCTTACGGCCACGTTCGCTCTTGTACTGCGGCTCGATGATGTCCCAAGGGAGACTGTCATCAGAGAACGGCCTGCCCTTTGAGAGGAGAAGGGTCGTGGCAGCGAGGATCGGGTTGCTCTGAAGCGCCCTTGCGAGAGTCGTCCTGAACCAAGACCCTCCGCCACCCTCCTTGAACGAATCACTGTTCTTCGGGTCCGACCCGATCTTCAACGGTGCGCCCGTAAGAAGGCTCTGCCCGAGGGTTGCTTCAATCGCAGCAGTGACGGGGGAGGGGAGGCTTGTGAGAAGCGCCCTCGGTCCCTTGCCGAGTTCCTGACCCGCGAGGATTGAAAGAAGGAACTGAGCGCCGTCAAGACTGAGCCCCGTGACGGGACTGATGCGCGCAAGGTTGATGACTCGCTTGTGGCCGTCCTTGCCCTTCTGGTCACTGAGGACGTTGCTGTACCCCCATGAGGGGATCTCCTGGCCGTAGTACTCGTCAAGCTCCTCCTTGTGCAGTCGAGCCAACTGAAGACTCAACGCGAGGATGTTCGGGTGCCTGACCGGAAGCGTGTAGAACAGAAGACGAGTGGCGAACCTGAGGAACGTGTAGAAGAGCGGAATCGACGCCCAGCCGTACCGCTCCTTGGCTGACCTGTTCTGGAAGTCTCCGTAGAGGTTCATCACGCGCTCTGCGGCACGATCAAAGACCTTCGCGTCCTCAAGGGCATCCTCAAACCTCTGTGCCGGCGGCTTGCGAAGAACCTTCATTGCGCGATCAAGGGCAGCGTGAGTTTCCCCGACGTTCTTGCGCAGCTCGTCGTAGTCCTTGCGGAACATCTGCCGTTCCGTTTCGCTCAGGAACTCCATGCGGCGGAACTGCCGGTTGAAAGCCTCATCGAGCTTGAAGAGAACGAACGGGAGTTCCTTGCCCTTCTCAACCACCGTGTTTCGGGACAGCTTCTCCCACGTTGTGAAGAAGTACTGAGCCGTAGTGCTGCGATTGGCCATTTCGCGCCCGATCTTCCCCATCTTCGGGGTGCGCTGATAGAAGCCACCGCCGATACCGAGGTCAATCGTTTCCCTCATGTCAGGGGACAAGGCGGCCCAAGCGTGGCGGTAACGGACAACGGCCTTCATCATCGCTGCGGGATTGAGGCTGTGCGCCACCGCGAACGAATAAGCCTCCACGACGCGCTGCCAGATCAACCATGCGGGGGACAGTCCGAGGATCAGCCATGAGCTCCCGCCGCGAACCTTGTCCCACACGCGGTTAGCCGGACCAGCACCACGGATCGCCCTCTCAAGATCCCCGCCACCAGCCTCACGCGGAATCACATACCAACCATCCCTGTTCGCCAAAGCACCGGGGTCCATGCGAAGCATCGCCTCAATCTGAGGGTCCTTCATCTTGGAAACGATGTCCTTGCCGTCCACCAGGGCATCAGGGTTGATAAACCGACTGGAACCCTCGTCAAGGAGCACTTCATCGCTGAAGGCAGCCTTCGGGTTGAAGAACATGAACCTGTTGGGATCAAGGTTGTGATTCGCAAGCCAACGGACCAACTCAATCTGCTTCAGGTTCGTTGGGACCTCTTGGCCGGCGAGCTTGCGAAGGGCCATCTTCTCCACGATCTCCGTCGTGTAGTAGCTCTTCATTGCGGTCTTGACGCTCTGCATCAGGCCGTACTCAAGCGCCGCCGCGCTCATGTCGTAAAGACCGAGCTTGAAGAGAACCAGGTTCGTCTTGTAGAGCTTCGCGTCCACCGTTGGCCTCGCCCCGGTCGTGTAAGCACTTGAACTGTCGCGCTTGATGCCGAAGTGCTTGAAGTACGCGGGGTTCGCGGGAAGGCCAAGCTCCTTCGCCTGCCGTGCTACCTCATCGGCAAACTCCTGGTCGTAGCGTTCCTTGTTGGCAAGAAGGTCATCCTGAAGGGTTCTGATCTCCTCATCGCGCTCCTTGGACTTCTTCTCTCCCTCAAGAGCGGCAATCTGGGCCTCGATCTCAGCAGAGCGGTCAAGCGGATCGTCGGCGTAACGGGCTGAGGATGCCACTGGGGACGCCTGGGTGCGAAGTTCCTGCAACCGCTCAGTAGCCTCGTCCGCCCTGCGCAGTTGCGCCTCAAGCTCCTCGTCGGTTGCAGAGTTGCGACTGTCGCTCCGCATCCAATCGCGGTGATCTTCCAACTCCTTCTCAAGGGAGGCGATCTCATCAGCCATTGCCGTTGACGGGATCTCCGGGCTGGTGGACTTGTAGTACTTCAGGAACTCGGCTTGAGTCAGGGCCTTGCGTCGAGCTGCCGTTGAGTCCTTTACCCCTGCGGTAATGTCACCAACGGCTTCGCGGAACACAGCGGACCTCTCAGCGAGCCTTGGAGTAAGGGCCTTCTCGGGGTCCTTCAGGATCGCGTCAATCGCCCTGATCTCGTCAAAGCGATCCTTCAACGCGGGGATGCGAGTCTCAAGGATCTTGATTTGCTTCGCAGCGACGGGCTTGCCGCCCTCCTTCTCGACCCTGATCGCGTCCTCAAGGACGGCCTTGCGCTCCGCCTCAATCTCTGCGCGATGCATCTCCAGGGCCTTCACGCTGCGAGCAATGTCAAACGTCCCGTCCTCCAGGACGGCGAGGGTGCCCTGCACCGCAAGGTGAGCGGCCTTCTGCTCGCGGTTTGTCAAGCCACGGTAGAGGTCCCTGTTGGGCTCAACGACACGCGCCTTGGACTTGTCCCCACGGATGCGGTTCTCCGTGCTGATTCGGCCAAGTTCCTTGCGGGCGAGACGATCCTGATTGTTGAAGAGCTTGCTTAAACCAAGGGGCTTCTGAAGTGCGACGACCTCACCCGGTTCGGGGATAAGCCCCCCCGCGCCTTCAGCGGTCGAGTGCTCGTCCTCCGTGTAGGTGCGCTTGCCCTTCGCTCGATCCCTAAGGGAGTCAGTGCGCTTGTTGCCGGTTTCCTTCGCTGCGATCTTGACCGCCTGAGCGTTACGCCTCCAATCCTCGGCCCGCTGACCCAAAGCCCTAAATGCGTTCTTGGAAAGGTCCTGTTCCTTGGAGAGGTTGGCGGTGACTTTCAGGCGAGGGCGAGGTTCGGTCAGCAGACGCTCCACGTTCGGCCCGAGCTTGCCCCGGCGACCAGCGGCACCAATAGCCCTGCCGGCGACGGTCCCTCCGAGCGTTGCGACAGTGAAAGCATCAAGGATCTCCGGGGTTACATCGCCACGCTTACGAAGCCTCTTCTGGTACTCCGCGTAGTCGCCCGCTGCCAAGGGTCCGTAGCGTTCGCTGATGTCCCCTGCCGCCTGCTTCGCCGCCTTGATCGGTCCCCTCAAAGGGTCCCCTGCGAGAACGCCGGAACCAGTGTCGTAAGCGACTTGACCAAGACCACCAATGACCGCTTCGGGAAGGACGGCTACGGTCTTGAGGGTCGCGGAAGGACTCCTGAGAGCCTGACCGCCAACATTGAGGCCGAACTGCGCAATCGGATTGGAGAACGGATTGGTCGCAATCGTCGCGCCCCTGAAACCGGGCTTCTTGGAGCCAGACGCCTTGGCGAAGTCCTGAATCGCGGTGCCCGTTGCCTCAGCAGCCCCCTCGACAGCCCTGCCCGCGCTGGTGCGCTGTGCCTTTCGGACGCCGTAGTTGACCCCCCGCTCCACAAGATCGGGGTACATTTGCCACGCTTCCTTGAAGTTCGTGGCCCCCGCGTTCTGAGCGCGGTCAAGGTTCACAACGTAGTCAGCGGCCTTGCGCGCCTGCTCACGGTTGTACTCGCCACCAATGCCAACTTCCTTAGGGGCTGAGGCAGCAAGCTTCTTCCAGTTCTCCTTCAGGATCAGCTTGGAAAGCTTCCTGTCGGCCTCCCCCGACGCAGCCGCAACAAGACCCTTACTGCTCGGCAGTGACATCGCCTGGAACTTCTTGGCGAACTCCTGACGACCAGCCTCAGTGTTGAGACGATCCCCAAGACGGGCTTCCATGAGCTGAATCGGCGTCTTCGCCATACGCTCGGCCTTCAGTTGAGTCATTGCGCTGTTGAACTGCGGCAGCTTCATCATGTTCGCCTGTGCGACACGCAAACGACGATTGGCCTGAGCGAGTTCCGCATCAGCCTTCTGAAGTCGAGGGGACGGCATTGCTGCCTGACGAGACTTCACCTGCCACTGAGCGGGCTTCGTCTGCGGCTTGCCGCCACGACCGATCTTGTCGTAGAGCGCGGGAACTCCACCCCGAACCTTCGGGGGCTTGCTGAAACTGAATGGTTTACGACTCGTTCCGCTTACGGTCTTTGCCGTGTTCGTCAGTCCAGAGAGGACATTCAGCGTTGATCGCGGAACCTGCCCCTTACGGCTCATTAGGTGCTTACGACCACCGGGCGACGAGGAGTGTTCCTGACGGGCTTGTAACGACCTTCAGCCGCGTACCCGGCACGATGCATCACACTGATCGCATACGGCGTCAAGCCGCCCGTGAGAACAATCGAGCGAGCGACAGCCGCCACGGGTTCGTTGTACCGATTAGCAAAGGCTCGATAGGTCGCTTCGCTCCTGAGGGCCTTCGGATTGTTCTTCATCAGGGCATACGCCTTACTGACCTCGTTCCAATACGCCCTGTTCTGATCCTTCGTTGCGCCATACGGAGTCCGGTTGCTGGGCTTGGGACGCGAACCACCGCCGCCACCACCACCGCCACCACCACCGGAGGGCTTGTTGGCGCTTATCTCCGCAATGCGATTCCTGTCCGCTGCGAGACGATTCCGCTCCGCGTCATTGGCTGCCTGCTGCTGCAACTTCGCCTGATTGAGCCCATAGGTCTGATCCGCCGTGCGCAACTGCAACGCTGAGTCCACGGTCCCAAGGGCCTTCTGTCGCTCAAGTTCACTGATCTTGTCCGCGTACACGTTGAGGGCCTGCTGCCCCTGACCCTTGAGGGTCGAGAGTCGTTCCTGCCCTGCGATCTGCTGTGCGGCACCCATGCCCCCCAGGAGGGCTTGACGGGACCCTGAGACGTTCGCGTTGTAACCCCTTGATGCGGAGTCAATAGCCGCCCCACGATTCATCGCGGATTGAGTCTCAGTGTTCGCCATGCGCTGCGCGATCTCCCCGAGCGGACCCCCGTACTGAGGGGTTGAGGATTGAGTCTGAGCGTTGCGGTCAGCGCCGATCTGCTGGAGCTTCTGATCCGTCTCGTTGCCGATCTTGCCAGTCCTGTCCATGAGGTCCTGAGCGTTGCCCGAGAGCCCCGCGTAGTACCCGGCGATCTGACCGTAGGCTTGATTCTGAGCGCCACGCTCACGACCCATCTGAGTCTGCAATGTCCTCTGAGGAACGCCGTACTTGAGGTCAGAGGCGGCCTTGCCAACACCGTAGTACTGACTGAGCCCCGGAAGCGCACGAATGCTCCGGCCCGGTCCCGCGCTGACTCTCCTACCACTCTGGTAGACGTTGACGCGGTTGACTCCATCGTCACGGACCTTGTAATAGGACGTGTTCTTCGGGTTGTAGGTGTAGCCCTTTGGTCGAGCGAGCTTGACGACGCGGTAGTCGGAACTCTGGTGCCTGACGCCCTTCTTGCCCGGTGTGCCGTAGATGTGCAGACGGTTCTTGCCGTCATCGCTGATCCTGTACTTCTGGCCTCTTGAGTTGACGGGCATTACCTTCTCCTCTGCTTTGCGAGCTGCTGTGCCAAGAACATCGGCAGACGGTTATTCCAAGCGTTGTCAGACGCCCTCTGAGCGTTCTGAGCGACCTGCTGCTGCTCGTAGAGGTTGCCGCCCTGCTGAAGCCCCGCGAGGCTCTGAGTGCGTCCCGCGATCCTACGGGCGAGCTGATCCTGCACATCGTTCTGCTGACGCTGATAACCCGTGTCCTGATAACCAAAGCCCTGCACCGCCTTCCCCGAAAGGAGA
>Ga0214917_10008106_pt1 | contig 10424 bp, 5 predicted proteins | sample LL_1208_BB_MetaG_FD_177983 | JGI IMG/M metagenome (GOLD analysis project Ga0214917, IMG submission 177983) | Freshwater microbial communities from Lake Lanier, Atlanta, Georgia, United States - LL_1208_BB | ecosystem: Environmental > Aquatic > Freshwater > Lake | place: USA: Georgia | collected...
CTCAACAATTTATACTATACTAATACTAGAGTATACTCTAATGTGATTGGACCTTTGAATCTAAAGGCAAACGTAGTAGATTTAACTACATCTAATGTCGCTGAATTAAATAACCTATATTACACTAACACTAGAGTATACTCTAATGTGATTGGACCTTTGAATCTAAAGGCAAACGTAGTAGATTTAACTACATCTAATGTCGCAGAGTTAAACAATTTATACTATACCAATGCTCGTGTTTATTCTAATGTAATATCTTTATTACCAACCTATACTGGTAATATTGGTGCTAGTAATGTAGTTGGTTTGAATGCTAATACTGCTATAATTGCAGGTAATTATTCCTTCACTTTTGATAATACTGGTAATCTTAGTGTTCCAGTAGCTGTTAGAACCAATATTTTATATGCAAATATTATACAAGGCGCTTCAACTTCTAATATAACTGAAGGAACCAATCTTTATTATACTAATGCTAGAGTAAGATCTGCTTTAACTAGCGGAAATAATATTGCCTATGACACTACTACAGGCAATATTACTTTAATTCCTTCAGGTGTTACGGCTACAACATATGGTGGTACATCCAATATACCTGTTGTAACTGTAGATCAATTTGGTAGAATTACATCTGCATCTAATGTGGCAGTTGCTGGAGTAAATGGATTTACTTCTAGCGGAAACTCGTTTACAATAACTACTGCTGCAGGTTCCTCCTTTACAGCCAATCTACAACCTAATTCTGTAAGATTAGGAACTGATACAACTGGTGATTATGTAAGTAATATAATTGCTGGAACAAGTATTGTAGTTACCAATCAAGGAGGGGAAGGGGCAGCACCTACAGTTTCAACTGTTCAAGATATAGGTACAGCTAGCAGCCCAACATTCTATAATTTAACTGTTTCTGGCAATCTAACAGTAATAGGTAATGTTACTACTATTACCTCAAATACTTTTGAAGTAAATGATCCTTTGATTTATCTAGCAGGAAATAATTACTTCAGTGATGTAGTAGATATAGGTTTTGTAGGTAACTATTATGATGGCGTGTTACAAAGACACGCAGGTTTGTTTAGAGATGCATCTGATGCGGGTAGATTCAAATTATTTTCAAATTTAAATCCAGAACCAACAGATGTTATTGATACTGCAAATTCAACATTTAGATATGCCGATCTATTCGTTAATACTTTAATAGGTAATGTAACAGGCACAGTAAGTTCTTTAAACAATCATGACACATCTGATTTAGCAGAAGGGACTAATCTTTATTATACTAATTCGAGAGCTCGGAGCACTATATCAGCGGGTGATACCACAATAATTTACGATTCTGCGCTTGGAACCATTAAAGCAAACGTATCTGCGTTAGGAGCTAATGTATTAAGTGTTAATGGATTTACTGGTGTAGTAACACTTAGTACAACTAATATACCGGAAGGTTCAAATCTTTATTACACAAATGCTCGTGTATATTCTAATATTGCTCCATTATTAACTACAGCTAATATAACTGAACTTGTAAATCTATATTATACAAATACAAGAGTTTATTCTAACGTAATATCTTTGTTACCTACTTATACTGGTAACATAAGTGTAGGAAATGTTATAGGTGCTAATGCAGGTAATTTGAATCTGATAGCGGGAACCTCTACAGCAGTTCTAGACACTACAGGAAATATCACTTTAACGGGCGGTGTTTTTGCTAATGCTATTTATAGTAATCAATCTTGTACTACTATTGTATCTGGCTCGTATGAAACTACCTTTACTAATACCGGAAATATTAATGTTCCTGTAGCAGTACGCACAAACATTCTTTTCGCTAATATAATTCAAGGTGCGACTACATCCAATATTACTGAGGGAACCAATCTATATTACACCAATGCTCGTGTATATTCTAATATTTCACCATTATTGACAACTGCTAACATTGCAGAATTGACTAATCTTTATTATTCAAATGCTCGTGTTTACTCAAATATTGCTCCTCTATTGACGACTGCTAATATAGCAGAACTTAATAACCTATACTATACTAATGCTCGTGTATATTCTAATGTAATTGGTTTATTGGATCTAAAAGCTAATGTAGTCGATTTAACCACTGCCAATGTAGCAGAACTTAATAATCTTTATTATTCAAATGCTAGAGTTTATTCTAATATTGCGCCATTACTAACAACTGCCAATATTGCTGAAATAACCAATTTATATTATTCTAACTCCAGAGTATATTCCAATGTAGTATCTTTATTACCGACCTACAATGGTAATATTTCTGCAGGTAATTTAAATGCTGTCACTAATGATAATTTATCTATAGTAGCTGGAAATGCGAGAACGACCTTTGATACTGCAGGCAATGTGAATGTTCCTGTAGCAGTACGTACAAATATTTTATATGCTAATATTATTCAAGGTGCTACTACATCCAATATCACTGAAGGTACCAATTTATATTATACCAATGCTAGGGTAAGAAGTACATTATCAGCGGGTGACGGCACTATACTTTATGATTCTACTAATGGAACTATAAGAGCTAATGTAACAGCATTGGGAGCAAATGTTTTAAGTGTTAATGGATTTACTGGTATAGTAACACTTAGTACAACTAATATACCGGAAGGTTCAAATCTTTATTACACAAATGCTCGTGTATATTCTAATATTGCACCTCTGTTAACTACTGCTAATATTACAGAATTAACTAATCTTTATTATTCAAATGCTCGTGTTTATTCTAATGTAATATCTTTATTACCTACCTATACTGGTAATATAGGCGGTAACATAGTAGGAACAACACAAAATACAATAATATTGGCTGGTAGTTATTCCTTCACTTTTGATAATACTGGTAATGTTAATGTTCCAGTGGCTGTTAGAACTAATATTTTATATGCAAATGTTATTCAAGGTGCGACTACATCAAATATCACTGAAGGTACTAATTTATATTATTCAAATGCTCGTGTTTATTCTAATATTGCGCCTCTGTTAACTACTGCCAATATTGCTGAAATAACTAATCTTTATTATTCAAATGCTCGTGTTTATTCTAACGTAATATCTTTATTACCAACCTATACTGGTAATATTGGTGCTAGTAATGTAGTTGGTTTGAACGCTAATACTTCTATTATTGCTGGCAATTTTACATTCACATTTGACAACACAGGCAACTTGAGTGTAGGCACAGCAGTTAGAACTAATATTCTATACGCAAATATTATTCAAGGTGCGACTACATCCAATATCACTGAGGGAACGAATCTTTATTATTCGAATTCTCGTGTTTATTCTAATATTGCGCCATTATTGACAACTGCCAATATTACAGAGTTGACGAATCTTTATTATTCGAATTCTCGTGTTTATTCTAATATTGCGCCATTATTGACAACTGCCAATATTACAGAGTTGACGAATCTTTATTATACTAATTCTAGAGTTTATTCTAATGTAATATCTTTATTGCCCAATTATACTGGCAATGTTGGCGGTAATCTAATAGGTACGGGATCTAATACTTCCATAATTGCTGGTAATTATTCATTCACTTTTGATAATAATGGTAATTTAAGTGTAGGCACAGCAGTTAGAACTAATATTCTATACGCAAATATTATTCAAGGTGCGACTACATCCAATATCACTGAAGGTACCAATTTATATTATACCAATGCTAGAGCCAGAACAGCAATTTCTGTTACAGGTAGCGGTTCATATAACAACACTACAGGTATAATAAATATTGCAGGAACCACAATTTACAGTGGCCCTGGTATAACTTATGAAAGTGGTAATGGTAATGTATCGTTTACAGAATATCTTTTCCCGACAGGTGATTATGGAGATTTGACAACGTCTTTTTATGATGCTTTCGGAGCATTAATTTATACTAAAATGGATATGATGAATCCACCGGGATCCATTGTTACAAAAGATTTAGGCGTACTATAAGTACAACGGAGATAAAATGCCTACACAAGTGCAATTTAGACGAGGTAATACAGCACAAAATGATTCTTTCACTGGTGCAGTGGGGGAAATTACCTACGATACAACCGCCAAAAGTTTAAGATTACATGATGGTAATACCGCTGGCGGTACCGCTATTTCTGCTGTAGGCAGTTTGGCAGGAAATATTATTCCAGTAGCTGATAATGTATATACTTTAGGTAGCGCAAGTAATCGTTTTGCAACTCTATTTTTAGCTGGTAATACAATTGTACTTGGTGGGTTAACTATAAGAGATTCAGGCGCCACTATTCAAGTTTTAGATAGTTCTAATAATATTATTCTAAGTGGTAATTCACGCGCTGGTGCTATAGGTTCATCTACTAGTAATGTTACTTTGGGCAACCTTATTATTCAAGGGAGATTACAAGTAGCTGGATCAGTTGACACTGTTAATACGCAAACAATACTTATAGAAGATAATACTTTAGTATTGAATTCAACTTTAACAGGTGCGCCCTCAAGTAATGCTTCTATTATTGTTGATAGAGGAACTAGTGCAAATTCTGAATTAAGATATAATGAGGGTGCTGATAAATGGATGTTCTCAAATGATGGAACTACGTTTTACGATATTCCATATGTTACAGCAAATTTAACTGAACAAACTAATCTTTACTATACCAATACTCGTGTTTATTCAAACATTGCTCCTTTATTGACTACTGCTAATGTATCAGAAGTCAATAATCTTTATTATACTAATGCTAGAACATATTCAAATACAGTAGCTTTATTACCAACCTATACTGGTAATATTGCAGCATCAAACATAGGTTCAGATACCACAGGTAATTTGGCAATTATAGTAGGTGATTATACATCATATTTTTATACTACAGGTAATGTTGTATTTCCAGGCAATGTATCGTCAGGTGCTTTTTACGGTACTGCTTCTTGCACAACTATTACTGTAGGAGCGTATACAACTACATTCACAAATACTGGCAATCTTAATATAGCAGGAGCTTTAACTGCTAATACATTATCTGGAAATAATATAACAGGTTTTGCTGCCTGTACTCAAATTATATCTGGGTCATCAACCTTTAGTTTTGATACAACAGGTAATGTCAATATACCAGTAGCAGTAAGAGCAAATGTGCTTTTCGGTAATACTATTTCAGGTATTGGAACAAATACGCAAATAACTGCAGGTTCTTATAATTTTACTTTTGATAATGCAGGTAATTTAACTATACAAAATGCTTTTGTTGGCAATTTAATTAGTGTGCCTTTGATTGAGAATACTACTGGCAATAATCTTGTTACTATAGATTCTACCTCAGGATTTAGAGTTCCTAATACTGCACAATCCACATCTACTACTACAGGTGCTATACAAGTAGTAGGGGGTATTGGCGCACAAGGTAACATATATTCTGCCAATATTTTAGTTCAGGAAGTGGCTTATATTGCAAACGTAAGACCGTTCACTGCTAATTCGAATCTTATAGTTTCAGCAAATATATTAGCTACTAATTATTTCTTTGCCAATGGTTCGCCATTTAGTAGTGGCGGTGGGGGCGGTGGTGTTACTATAGGAAACGAAACCACTTCTACGGCTAGTACTTTTTATCCATTGATGGCTTTCAATACAACGTCAGGGTCATTAAGTACGGCCAACGTTTCATCCACAAAATTATATTTTATTCCTAGTTCTGGTACTTTGAATGCCACAGTTTTAAATTCCTTATCTGATATTACGCAGAAAGAAAACGTAGTAAAAATAACGGATGCTACTAATACTATTACTCAACTTGGGGGTGTTGAATTTAATTGGGTAGAGTCTGGTAAAAAATCAGCAGGTGTAGTAGCACAATATATAGAAGATATATTACCTCATTTAGTGGAAACCAATGAGATCGGTATAAAGAGCGTTAACTATTCTGGTATTATAGCGTATTTAATTGAAACTGTTAAAGAGTTAGATCAACGAGTTAAGCAATTGGAAAAATAAGTAATGACCATTAGTGTTCAAAATACTACTATTTTTTGCTTAGGAAACGTCCTATATTATGCCGATGTCTTTGGTGAGGCAAATGTTTTAATACGAGGACCTGGTGCTAGATTAAGAGTAGGGAGCCAAGCATTTCAGGGTGAAACAAGTGGTTATACTAGTGGGGGAGGTACTCCAGCTGCTTCTAATGTTATAGACAAATTCCCATTTGCAACTAATGCGAATGCTACTAATGTTGGTAGTTTGACACAAGGTAGATATTACCCAGCAGGACAATCATCTACCGTTAGTGGATATACTAGTGGGGGGTATCCCCCTTATCGTAATACAATTGATAAGTTTCAATTCGCATCAAATGCTAATGCCACTGACGTTGGTGATTTAACGGTAAGTAGATCAGGCCCAGCAGGACAATCATCAACTGTAAGTGGATATTCTAGTGGTGGTTCTCCAACCACAAACATCATAGACAAATTCCCATTTGCATCAGATGGTAATGCTACTAATGTCGGTGGTTTGACACAAGCTAGATCTTATCTAGCAGGTCAATCTTCTACTGTTAGTGGATATACTAGTGGAGGACAACCTCCTGCTCGTAATACAATAGACAAATTCCCATTTGCATCTGATGCCAATGCTACTGATGTTGGCGATTTAACGGTAAGTAGATCAGGCTCAGCAGGACAATCATCAACTGTAAGTGGATATTCTAGTGGAGGCAGCACTGGCGCATATCGCTGTAGTACAATTGACAAATTCCCATTTGCATCAGATGCCAATGCTACTAATGTTGGTGGTTTGACACAAAGTAAATATTTAGTAGCAGGGCAATCATCAACCGTTAGTGGATATACTAGCGGTGGATTAGTTCCACCTTCCTCAAATGTTATAGATAAATTTCCATTTGCATCCGATGCAAATGCTACTAATGTTGGTGTTTTGACACAAGGTAGATATGGTTCAGCAGGACAACAGGTATAAAAATGACTTTTAGTATTTGCGGTAGACAAATAGCAGATTCTTGTAGACAATTATTTGTAGCTAATGTAACTACTACCGGGGATTCGTTCATTGAAATTTATGAAAATACATTCCAAGGATCTAACTTCGGATATACTAGTGGAGGAGTTAATCCTTCCGGTAGTTCTGGTGTAATAGACAAATTCCCATTTGCATCTAATGCGAATGCTACTAATGTTGGTAGTTTGACACAAGCTAGATATGGCCTAGCAGGACAATCTTCAACCGTTAGTGGTTATTCTAGTGGTGGAGCAGGTTCTAACGTAATAGACAAATTTCCATTTGCATCTAATGCGAATGCTACTGATGTTGGTGATTTGACACAAGGTAGAAGTTGTGTAGCAGGGCAATCTTCAACTGTTAGTGGTTATACTAGTGGGGGAGGAGGTTCTAATGTTATAGACAAATTCCCATTTGCATCAGATGGTAATGCTACTGATGTTGGTGATTTGACACAAGCTAGAGAACGCCTTGCAGGACAATCATCAACTGTAAATGGATATTCTAGTGGAGGGTCATCGCCTACCGGCCCAGGAAATACAATAGACAAATTCCCATTCGTTTCAGATGCTAATGCTACTGATGTTGGCGATTTGACAATAGCTAGGCGTGAATCTGCTGGTCAATCATCCACTGTTAGTGGTTATACTAGTGGAGGACTACCTAGTTCTGGTGTAATAGACAAATTCCCATTTGCAACTAATGCGAATGCTACTAATGTTGGTAGTTTGACACAAGGTAGATATGCTGTAGCAGGGCAATCATCAACTGCTAGTGGTTATACTAGTGGAGGATATGGTGGCGGTGTTTCTAATACAATAGACAAATTTCCTTTTGCATCTGATGCTAGTGCTACTGATGTTGGTGATTTGACAGTAGCTAGATATTTCCCAGCAGGACAACAATACTAAAATGACTCTAAGAATAAATAATAACGATTTTGTAGATAATCTGAAAAACATCTACGCTAGTAATGTTACATCATTCTTTTCTAGTCAAATAGTTTCGGTTTGTTGTTTTGTGTCAGGATATGGTTCAGTAAGTGGTTATTCTAGTGGAGGTAATGTCCCACCTTTTTCTAATACTATAGATAAATTTCCATTTGCATCAAATGCAAATGCTACTGATGTTGGCGATTTAACAGTGAGTAGAAACTCATCTGCAGGACAATCAAGCACTGTTTCTGGATATACTAGTGGGGGAGGTACTCCAGCTGCTTCTAATGTTATAGACAAATTCCCATTTGCATCTGATGCTAATGCTACAGATGTCGGTGATTTGACACAAGCTAGATATGCTGTAGCAGGCCAATCATCAACAGCTAGTGGATATACTAGTGGGGGAATTGGTACTCCCTTGTATAGTAATACAATAGATAAATTTCCATTCTCATCTGATGCTAATGCTACTGATGTTGGTGATTTGACACAAGCTAGATATGGTGTAGCTGGGCAATCATCTACTGTTAGTGGTTATACTAGTGGGGGATTCGCCCCGACCACTGATGTAAATACAATAGATAAATTTCCATTTGCATCAAATGCTAATGCTACTGATGTTGGTGATTTGACAGTAGCTAGACGATCCGCAGCTGGGCAATCATCAACAGTAAGTGCATATACTAGTGGAGGTTATTTTCCTGCTTATAATACAATAGATAAATTTCCATTTGCAACAGATGCTAATGCTACTGATGTTGGTGATTTGACAGTAGCTAGAGCCGTACTAGCAGGACAATCATCAACTGCTAGTGGATATTCTAGTGGAGGTACATTACCTCCTATTTCAAATGTTATAGATAAATTTCCATTTGCAACAGATGCTAATGCTACTGATGTTGGTGATTTGACAGTAGCTAGATCTGGTCCAGCAGGACAACAGATATAGACTAAAATTACTTTTTATATTATAATACATTATGAATTTTGAAAATATTTTTACTAATCACAACAATAAATCTATTTCTAAATGGCATCATTATTTTGACATTTATGATAGACATTTAAATCATTTAATAGGTAAAGAATTTACATTATTAGAAATTGGTGTTTCTAAAGGAGGGTCTTTACAATGTTGGAAAAAATATTTCGGCAATAAAGTGAAAATTGTTGGTATAGATATAGACATAAATACTTATTATTGTGAGCCACAAATAAATGTGCATATTGGTAACCAAAGTGATATTCAATTTCTAAAATTGTTATTAAATAAAATTGATCAACCTACAGTTATCATAGACGACGGAAGTCATAAACAATCTGATATTATTTCAACATTTGATTATCTATTTCCAAAATTACTAAATCTAGGTATCTATTTAATAGAGGATTGTCATACTTCCTATTGGCCCAGATTCGAGGGAGGATTGCATTCTCATTTAAATTTTGTTGAAATAATGTCTAGAAATGTGCATGATGTTAATCATAAATGGTATAATCTCCCAAGAATACCTAAACTTAAAAATTTGAAAAGCATTTGTTTTTATGATTCAATTATAGTTTGTGAAAAAGAAGAACCAAAGACAAGATTGATGATAGATAATGAACAAGGTAACATTATAATTAAAGAGAAAGTATGAATATATTAAATTTTTGCGGTGGTCTTCCTAGATCAGGTAGTACTATTTTAATGAATATCCTTCAACAAAATCCTTTAATCTTTACCACAGGTAGTTGTGCTCTTATGGAAATATTAAAGGATAAAATTTTAATCAGATCTAGATATTCAGAAACTTTCCAGGCAATGTCGACAGATCAAGCTGATAGAGCAATGTATGGATTAGTTCATGGTGCTACTAAAGGATGGTTTGAAGCTTTAACAGATAAACCAATAGTTATTTCAAAAAGACATGGTTGGTCAAGTTTATTTCATTTGTTTCCAAATTCAAAGTATATTTGTGTTGTTAGAGACTTAAGAGATATTATAGAAAGTTTTGAAAAAGTAAATCAAAAAACATTAGCATTACATAGTTATGGTAATACTGAAATAATGGTACCTGCTATGCATGTGTTGGAAAAATACAAATATTATGTAGATGATGGAAATGCTTTTTCGTCTAATTTGACATATGAAATTCCAAGATTGATGGAAGTTTATAAAAAGGATAGAAAAAAAGTTTTCTTTTTAAGGTATGAGGATTTTACAAAAGAACCTTATACTATGCTAAGTAAATTGTATAGTTTTTTGGGCCTTGAATATTATATGCACAATCTAGATAAAATAGAACAAGGAAAAGTTTTCGAACACGATCATGCTTATTTTAGAGAGAGGACGGATCATCATACTTTACCAGTTTTTAGAATGTATGAAGAACCAAAAAGACTTTTGCCTGATTCTTTTCATAGGAAACTTATAAAGGAACACACTTGGTATTATGAGGGATTTTATCCGGAGGTTTTGAAAAATG
>Ga0214917_10008108_pt1 | contig 10423 bp, 7 predicted proteins | sample LL_1208_BB_MetaG_FD_177983 | JGI IMG/M metagenome (GOLD analysis project Ga0214917, IMG submission 177983) | Freshwater microbial communities from Lake Lanier, Atlanta, Georgia, United States - LL_1208_BB | ecosystem: Environmental > Aquatic > Freshwater > Lake | place: USA: Georgia | collected...
CCCCGGCACCGGCGATGCCCAGCTCAGCCTGGCCCAGGCGGTGCCGATGGCCGGGGTGATCATCGTGACCACGCCGCAGATGGTGTCGCTGCAGGATGCCCGCCGGGGCCTGGCGATGTTCCAGCAGATGGGGGTGCCCGTGCTGGGGGTGGTGGAGAACATGACCGCCTTCATCCCTCCCGATGCGCCCGACAAGCGCTACGAGCTGTTTGGCAAAGGCGGCGGCCAACGGCTGGCAGATGAGGCTGGCGTGCCACTGCTGGCCCAGCTCCCGATGGAACTGGCGGTGGTGCAGGGCGGCGACGCCGGCCGACCCGCCCTGCTCAGCGCCCCTGAATCCTCCACGGCGCAGGCCTTCCGGGCCCTGGCCGAGCGGCTGTGGGCCGGAGTGCCGGTGGCATGACCGTGCTCGGCCTCTGGGGCAGGCGCCGGGGCGGCATGTTCGCCGCGGGGAAAGCTGGGCGCCGCGGTTGGTTCGCCGGGGTCGACAAATTGCTGTGGTGGATTCCCCTGGCGATGATCTTCATCGCCGGCATCCTGATCGCCAGCACCCAGCGCCAGGCGGGTTATGCCGACTGGTATCAGCACTGGATCACCGCCGCCGTTGGTGTGGTGATCGCCCTGTTGCTGGCCCGGGTGCCGGTGGAGCGGATCACCCGCTGGCAGTGGCCGATCTACGGCGTGATGGTGGCGAGTTTGATCGCCGTGCGGATCATCGGCGTGAGCGCCCTCGGCGCCCAGAGCTGGATCAGCATCGGCGGCTTCAACGTGCAGCCCTCGGAGTTCGCCAAGGTGGCGGCGATCCTGCTGCTGGCCCGGGTGCTGTCCCGCTACCCGGTGGAGCGCCCTGTGGATCTCATCCGGCCCGTGGCGGTGATCGGTCTGCCCTGGCTGCTGGTGCTGATCCAGCCCGACCTGGGCAGCTCGCTGGTGTTCGGGGCGGTCCTGCTGGTGATGATGTATTGGTCGGGCATGCCCGGCGCCTGGGTGGTGCTGTTCATGTCGCCGGTGATCACGGCGATCCTCTCCGGTGCGTTCCCGCTGGCACTGGCGGTTTGGATTCCCCTGATGGGCTGGCTGGCCTGGAAGCATCTGCCCTGGAAGCGCATCGGCCTGGCGGCGGTGCTGGCGGTGCAAGGCCTGTTTGCCGCCGGCACGCCCTGGCTGTGGAACAACTTTCTGCAGCCCCACCAGCGGGCTCGCCTCACCCTGTTCCTCGACCCCAATCAGGACCCGATGGGCGGCGGCTACCACCTGCTGCAGAGCATGGTGGGCATCGGTTCCGGCGGTGTGTTCGGCACTGGTCTGATGCAGGGGCACCTCACCCTGCTGCGCTTCATCCCTGAGCAGCACACCGATTTCATCTTCAGTGCCGTTGGGGAGGAAACCGGCTTCATCGGTTCGCTGCTGTTCGTGCTCGGTTTTGTGGTGTGGATCTGGCGGCTGTTGCAGATCGCCGGCAAGGCCCGCACCGATGTGGAGTCGCTGGTGGTGGTGGGCATCGGCGCGATGGTGATGTTCCAGGTGGTTGTGAACATCAACATGACCATCGGCCTTGGACCGATCACCGGCATCCCGCTCCCCTGGTTGAGCTATGGCCGCTCAGCGATGGTGGTGAATTTCATCGCCCTGGGCCTGTGCGCCTCGGTGTCGCGCCGGGGCATCAGCAGCCAGGGGCGCCGGTGATGGGGGAGCCGGCAGCGGCGGGCAGCCTTGAGGCGCTTCGGCACCTGCTGGCTGAGCACGTGCCGGCAGGCCGCAGCGATGAAGACAGTATTCGCCGTCAGTGGTGGGCAGCGCTGGCCACCCTGCAGGACGACTTTCTGCTGCCGCAGCAGCCCGAGCGGGGGGTGTGGCTGGCGGCGCCGCTGCCGGTCCTCTACGAGCCCTCGCTGCTGCGCCGCCTGCAGGGGTGGGTGTGGGCACCGCAGCACCTGGGGGAGCTCTGGCAGCCGGGGGCGCCGCAGCTGCCCGGCTCCACGCCGCCGCCCGCCTCACCTCTGGGGGGATTTGAGCGTCTGGCCCTGGAGGAGGCGGATGGCACTGATCCCTTGCTGCTGGTGATCACGCCGCGGTTGCAGGTGGCGATGGCCCTGGCCGGTCCGGCCAACGCCCGCCAGCTGGTGGTGCGCTTCGATCCCTCCACCCTCTCGGCAGCCCTCACCGTGCTGGATGCCCGGCTGCAGCGCAGCGATCCCCACCAGGGCCAGCGGCTGCGCCAGGCGATCCAGGCCCTGGGGCCGCTCCAGAGCGACCAGCACCTGGCGGAGCTGTTCTGGCCGCGCCTGGTGGAGCGCCTGGCCTCGATTGCCCCGAGCGTGACCCTGCAGCCGCTGGTGCACCGCAACGACGGCACCGATGCCAAGGCGGCCCCCAGCAGTGAGCTGGCCCTGCTGGAGGCCCTCACCCACGAGGTGCGCACCCCCCTGGCCACGATCCGCACCTTGATCCGCTCGCTGCTGCGCCGCTCGGATCTCTCCGCCCTGGTACGGCAGCGGTTGCAGCAGATCGATGGCGAGTGCAGCGAGCAGATCGACCGCTTCGGCCTGATCTTTCTGGCCGCTGAGCTGCAGCGCCGGCCCGGTGCCGCCGAGGTGCAGCCCCTGGCCCGCACCGATCTGGCGCAGCTGCTGCGGCAGCTGGAGCCCCTGTGGCAGCACCAGCTGCAGCGCCGTGGTCTCACCCTGGCGCTGGAGATCGGATCCGACCTCTCGCCCGTGCTCAGCGATCCCAGTCGGCTGGAAACCATGCTCGGTGGCCTGATCGATCGCTTCAGCCGCGGCTTGCCGGCGGGCACCAGCGTGGCCCTGAGCTTGCAGCCGGCGGGTGCACGGCTCAAGTTGCGCCTCAGCGGTGCCGGCAGTGCCACCGATGGGCCTGGCCCCGAGGGGGAGCGCCGCTTCGTGGGCCCGGTGCTCAGCTGGAACCCGGGCACCGGCAGCCTGCAGCTCAGCCGCCAGGCCACCCAGAAGCTGTTCCACAGCCTGGGCGGGCGGCTCACCGAGCGCTCCGGCAACGACCTCACCGTGTTCTTTCCCCTGGCCGGCGCCTAGGGGTTTGTTGACGGGTGTGAAGACAGGGCCAGGGGCCTCCGCTGGCCCCAAATCTCGGTGCTAGTTTCCGATCGAAACGGTCTGCCGACTCCCCCTCCGGAACAGCCATGGCATTGAGCGGTCAACTCCCGAAGTACATCGGCAGCACGGGCGGTCTGCTCAACGCCGCTGAAACCGAAGAGAAGTACGCCATCACCTGGACCAGCCCCAAGGAGCAGGTGTTTGAGCTGCCCACCGGCGGTGCCGCTCACATGAATGAGGGCGAAAACATCATGTATTTCGCCCGCAAGGAGCAGTGCCTGGCCCTCGGCACTCAGCTGCGCACCAAGTTCAAGCCTCGGATCGAGGATTACAAGATCTACCGCATCTTCCCCGGCGGCGACACCGAGTTCCTGCATCCCAAGGATGGCGTGTTCCCCGAGAAAGTGAATGAAGGTCGCGCCATGGTGGGTCACAACGCCCGTCGCATTGGCCAGAACCCCAATCCTGCCAACCTCAAGTTCAGCGGCAAGAACACCTTTGATTCCTGATCCGCAGCCCGGCGGGCCTGCCCAGGGGCTGCAGTCCGCCACGGATCTATAACTGCGGGGCCAGGCGCCCCGTTTTTTTTGCCTGCCCATCGCCGTGATGCCGTCTCCCGATCGCGCCACCTTCCTGGACCAGGCCGCGGCGGGCAGCAGCTTCATCCCAGTGTGCCGCTGCTGGCCCGCTGACCTGGAAACCCCGCTCACCACCTGGTTGAAGGTGGGTGCCGGCAGCCCCCATGGCGTGCTGCTGGAATCGGTGGAAGGCGGCGAGCGCATCGGCCGCTGGAGCTTCGTGGTGAGTGATCCCCTGTGGACCCTCACCGTTCGGGGCGACCAGGCCGGCCAGGTTTGGCGGGATGGCCGCCGCGAGCGGCTGCAGGGCAACCCCTTTGCGTTGCTGCGCCAGGCCCTGGCCCCCTACAGCGCCCCTGGGATTCCGGGGCTGCCGCCCGTGGGGCAGCTGTTCGGGTTCTGGGGCTATGAGCTGATCCGCTGGATCGAGCCCAGCGTGCCGGTGCACCCCACGGATCCCGATGGGCCGCCCGATGGCTGCTGGATGCTGGCCGACAGCCTGCTGGTGTTCGACCAGGTGAAGCGGCAGATCACGGCGGTGGCCTATGCCGATCTCACGGCCGGTGCCGATGCCACCGCCGCCTACGCCGCAGCGGTGGCCCGGCTGGATGCCCTGGAGCAGCAGATGCATCAGCCCCTGCCCGCTGGTGTCACCCCGCTCAACTGGCACGACCATCCAGGCCTGGAGCTCGACACCCGCAGCAACCGCAGCCGCGCTGAGTTTGAGGCTGCGGTGGGCAGCGCCAAGCAGCACATCGCGGCCGGTGATGTGTTCCAGCTGGTGATCAGCCAGCGGCTGGAAACCTGGATCGATCGCGATCCCTTTGAGCTCTATCGCAGCCTGCGGATGGTGAACCCATCCCCCTACATGGCGTTCTTCAACTTCGGCGGCTGGTACCTGATCGGCTCCAGTCCCGAGGTGATGGTGAAGGCCGAGCCCCTGGCCGATCACAGTGGCCAGGTGAAGGCCTCGCTGCGGCCCATCGCCGGCACCCGGCCCCGTGGCGCCACCCCATCCGAAGACGATGTCCTTGCGGCGGATCTGCTGGCCGACCCCAAGGAGCGCGCCGAGCACGTGATGCTGGTGGACCTGGGCCGCAACGACCTGGGCCGCGTCTGCCAGCCGGGCACGGTGCGGGTGAGTGAATTGATGGTGATCGAGCGCTACTCCCACGTGATGCACATCGTGAGCGAGGTGGAGGGGCTGCTGGATCCAGGCCGCGATGTGTGGGATCTGCTGATGGCCTCCTTCCCCGCCGGCACCGTGAGCGGCGCCCCCAAGATCCGCGCCATGCAGCTGATCCATGGGCTGGAGCCCGATGCCCGCGGGCCCTATTCCGGCGTTTACGGCGCCATGGATCTCGGTGGTGCCCTGAACACCGCCATCACCATCCGCACGATGGTGGTGTTACCGGCCGCGGCAGGGGGCTGGCGGGTGCAGGTGCAGGCGGGTGCGGGCCTGGTGGCCGATTCCGTGCCCGCCTCGGAGTACCAGGAAACCCTCAACAAGGCCCGCGGCATGCTCAAGGCCCTGGCCTGCCTCCAATGACAGCTCCCCTTCTGCTCAAGGGCTTTGAAGTGGAGCTGTACACCGGCCGCCCCGATGGCACGGTGGTGGGCTGTTCGGCCGAGGCGGCCGCGGCCCTGGCGGGTTTTGTGACCGAGCCCGATTGCCGCAACCTGGAGTACACCACTCCCCCCGATGCCAGCTACAGCCACCAGCTGGAGTTGTTGCTGGAGCCGCGCCGCCGTCTGCGCCAGTGGTTGAAGGGCCGGGGGCTCACCCTGCTGCCCGGCAGCACCCTCAGCACCGGCGACAGCAACCGTTTCGAGCGCTCCAACCCCGACAACCCCTACCACGGCTACATCGAGGCCACCTACGGCACCCGTGTGGTGACGGCCAGCGTGCACATCAATCTGGGCCTCACCGACATGGAGGCCCTGTTCGCCGCCTGCCGGCTGGTGCGCTGCGAGGCGGCCCTGCTGCTGGCCCTGAGCGCCTGCTCCCCTTTTCTGGATGGGCGAGTCACCGGGGCCCACTCCCAGCGCTGGTTGCAGTTCCCGCTCACCCCCGAGCAGGTGCCGCTGTTCACCAGCCACCGGCACTACATCGACTGGGTGCATCAGCAGCTGGAGCTGGGCACGATGCAGAACGTGCGCCATCTCTGGACCTCCGTGCGCCCCAACGGCGACGATCGCCCCCATGATCTGAACCGCCTGGAGATCCGCATCTGCGACCTGATCGCCGACCCGGAGCTGCTGCTGGCGGTGACCGCCTTCGCCGAGTTGCGCATCCACCAGCTGCTGCGCGATCCCGCCGGCCACGATCCCCTGGCGGCCAGCGCCCTCGATGGCACGGCCCTGGCCGCCCTGGCCGATGCCAACGACCGCGCCGCTGCCCGCGGCAGCCTGGAGGCGGAGCTGCACCACTGGCGCAGCGGCGAGCCGGTGCTGGCCCGCGACTGGATCGCCGCTGAACTGGACGCCTTGGCACCCCTGGCCGCTGAACTGGGCCTGGCGGCCACCCTGGCGCCGCTGCAGCCCGTGCTCCACCAGGGCAATCAGGCCATGCAATGGCTGGCGGCCCATGCCGCCGGCAGCAGCGTGGCCCAGCTGGTGGCCGGCGGTGCGGCGGCGATGGAGCAGCGCGAACAGCTGCTGACTGCACGACTGGCGACAGACCGCGCGGGCACTTTGGGATGATCATGGATCGCCCGCTTGCCGAGCCCACCTCCATGGGGCCCACCCTTGCCGCCACCGCCGCCGCCGCCGCCGGCCCTGCCGCCGCTGTGGCCGAGCCGAGGGTCCTGCGCCTGCTCGGCGAACGGCTGGAGCTGGTGGAAGACCTCTGGCAGACCGTGCTGCGCAGCGAGTGTCCGCCGCAGCAGGTCGAGCGCCTGCTGCGGATGAAGGAGCTCAGCAGCGGCATCGACGGCGGTGCTCCCGACCAGCAGTCGGAGTTGGCCACGGCCGCCATCGTGCAGCTGATCCGGGACATGGACCTGGCGGAGGCCATTGCGGCCGCCCGCGCCTTCTCCCTCTACTTCCAGCTGGTGAACATCCTCGAGCAGCACATCGAGGAAGACAGCTACCTGGCCAGCCTCACGGCCCACCACGCCGAGGTGGTGAGCAACCCCTTCATCCCGCCCCTGGCCACCCAGACCGAGCCCGCCACCTTCCGGGAGCTGTTTGCCCGCCTGCGGGGGCTGGGGGTGCCGCCGGCCCAGATCGAGCAGCTGTTGCAGGAGCTCGATATCCGCCTGGTGTTCACGGCTCACCCCACCGAGATCGTGCGCCACACGGTGCGCCACAAGCAGCGGCGGGTGGCGGCGCTGATCCAGAAGCTGCAGCAGAGCTCCGCCCTCAACCACGACGATCGCCACAGCCTCAGGCAGCAGCTGGAAGAGGAGATCCGGCTGTGGTGGCGCACCGATGAGCTGCACCAGTTCAAGCCCTCGGTGCTGGATGAGGTGGATTACGCCCTGCACTATTTCCAGCAGGTGCTGTTCGGCGCCATGCCCCAGCTGCGCCAGCGCATCCATGCGGCGCTCGCCACCAGCTATCCCGATGTGGTGCCCCCCGCCGACGACTTCTGCACCTTCGGCTCCTGGGTGGGTGCCGACCGCGATGGCAACCCCTCGGTGACCCCCGCGATCACCTGGCGCACGGCCTGCTACCAGCGCCAGCTGATGCTGGATCGCTACATCGTGGCCGTGGGTGACCTGCGCGATCAGCTCAGCATCTCGATGCAGTGGAGCCAGGTGAGTGCGCCGCTGCTGGAGTCGCTGGAGATGGACCGGCTGCGCTTCCCGGAGATCTACGAGGAACGGGCTGCCCGCTACCGGCTCGAGCCCTACCGCCTCAAGCTGAGCTATGTGCTGGAGCGGCTGCGGCTCACCCAGCAGCGCAACCAGCAGCTGGCGGCCGCCGGCTGGGAAGCCCCCGGTGAAGGCCCGGCCCCCATCCGCGATCTCGGCGGCGGTGCTCTGATGCCAGCCCCGGAGCCTGAGCTGCACTACGCCTCGGTGGCGGAATTTCGCGGCGATCTGGAGCTGATCAACGACAGCCTCCAGGGCACAGGACTCAGCTGTGAGCCGCTGCAGAACCTGATCTCACAGGTGCACATCTTCGGCTTCACCCTGGCCAGCCTCGACATCCGCCAGGAGAGCACCCGTCACAGCGATGCCCTTGATGAGCTGAGTCGTTATCTGCAGCTGCCCTGCCCCTACGCCGAGATGGATGAGGAGCAGAAGGTGCACTGGCTGCTGGCCGAACTCCAGACCCGCCGCCCGCTGATCCCCCCCTCCGCCCAGTGGACCCCCGCCACGGCGGAAACCTTTGATGTGCTGCGGATGCTGCAGCGCCTGCAGCGGGAATTCGGCAGCCGCATCTGCCGCACCTACGTGATCTCCATGAGTCACACGGTCTCGGATCTGCTGGAGGTGATGCTGCTGGCCAAGGAGGCCGGCCTGGTGGATCCCCTGGCCCAGCGCTCCGATCTGCTGGTGGTGCCGCTGTTTGAAACCGTGGAGGATCTCAAGGCCGCCCCGGCGGTGATGGAGCGGCTGTTCAGCGAGCCCTTCTACCGCCAGCTGCTCTCCAGCAGCAGCCCCACCAGCCGGCCCCTGCAGGAGCTGATGCTCGGCTACTCCGACAGCAACAAGGACTCCGGCTTCCTCTCCAGCAACTGGGAGATCCACCAGGCCCAGATTGCCCTGCAGGCCCTGGCCACCAAGCACGATGTGGCCCTGCGCATCTTCCACGGCCGCGGCGGTTCCGTGGGGCGCGGCGGCGGTCCGGCCTATCAGGCGATCCTGGCCCAGCCCAGCGGCACCCTCAACGGTCGGATCAAGATCACCGAGCAGGGGGAGGTGCTGGCCTCCAAATACTCCCTGCCCGAGTTGGCGCTCTACAACCTGGAAACCGTCACCACGGCGGTGCTGCAGAACAGTCTGGTCACCAGCCATGTGGACGACACCCCCAGCTGGAACGCGCTGATGGTGCGGCTGGCGGCCCGCTCCCGCAGCCACTACCGCGCCCTGGTGCACGACAACCCGGATCTGGTGGCCTTCTTTCAGCAGGTGACCCCGATCGAGGAGATCAGCAAGCTGCAGATCTCCAGTCGGCCCGCCCGGCGCAAGAGCGGCGCCAAGGATCTCTCCAGCCTGCGGGCGATCCCCTGGGTGTTCGGCTGGACCCAGAGCCGCTTCCTGCTGCCCAGCTGGTTCGGTGTGGGGGCTGCCCTGCAGGAGGAGGTGGATGCGGACCCCGGCCAGCTGGAGCTGTTCCAGCGCCTGTACCAGCGCTGGCCCTTCTTCCGCATGCTCATCTCCAAGGTGGAGATGACCCTCTCCAAGGTGGATCTCGACCTGGCCCACCACTATGTGCAATCGCTGGGGCGGGCCGAGTCGCGCGAGGCCTTCGAGCAGATCTTCCAGGTGATCGCCCGGGAGTTCGTGCTCACCCGCGACCTGGTGCTGGCCATTGCGGGCCACCAGCGCCTGCTGGATGGCGATCCCGCCCTGCAGCTCTCGGTGGAGCTGCGCAACCGCACCATCATTCCCCTGGGCTTCCTCCAGGTGGCCCTGCTGCGCCGCCTGCGCGATCAGAACCGGCAGCCCCCCATGAGCGAGGTGGCCGCCAGCGACGATGGGCGCACCTACAGCCGCAGCGAACTGCTGCGCGGTGCCCTGCTCACGATCAACGGCATTGCCGCCGGCATGCGCAACACCGGCTGACGACCAACGCTCCCCCCGCCGCCGGTGCTGGATTCCCTCTTGATGCCCTTTCGCAGTCAGCCGCCGCCACCGGCCTTGCCCCAGGGTTACTGGCTGGAGGCCGAGGGCTGGCCCGTCGCCGAGGAGCTCAACGGCCTCCTGATGGCCTGTGGCGAGCCTCGCCGGCCCCCTGAGCGCATCGAACGGGCCCTGGCGCGCAGTGCCTGGCAGCTCAGCATCCGCACGGCAGAGGGTGTTCTGGTGGCCTTTGTGCGCGCCACCAGTGATCAGGCCCTCAATGCCAACCTCTGGGACCTGGTGGCCCTGCCGACGGAACCGGAATCCGGACAGCTGCTGCAGGTGCTGGTGCATGCCGCCCTGGCGCGGCTGCGGCGGGAGCTGCCCGGTTGCAGCATCTCGGTGGCCGCAACGCCGGAATCGCTGCAGGCCCTGCGCCAGCACGGCTTCGTGGTGGATCCGGGGGGGATCCGGGCGATGGGCCTGGTGCTGTGAGCCGGGGGGCTTGCGAACCCGAAACGAGCATGGAGGGACTCGAACCCCCGACATTCAGAACCGGAATCTGACGCTCTATCCAACTGAGCTACATGCCCGTGCAGGGACGGCGTCCCTCCACGGCCTTACCTTACCCGTCAGACGGCCCCAGACCCATTCGGCTGCATCGCCTGGAGCTGCTGCAGTTCCGCAACTACGGTCGGCTCGTCCTCACCGTGGAGGCGCCGCGGCTGCTGGTGATCGGCCGCAACGGGGAGGGCAAATCGAACCTGCTGGAGGCGGTGGAGTTGCTGGGCAGCCTGCGCTCCCACCGCTGCGGTGCCGATCGCGATCTGATCCAGCGGGGCGAGCGCCAGGCCCTGATCGCCGCCGATTGCGTGGGTGGCGATCGGCTGGAGCTGGAGCTGCGTCGCCAGGGCGGGCGTCTGGTGCGCCGCAACGGCAAGTCGCTCGAGCGGCAGCACGACCTGATCGGCCCCCTGCGCTGCGTGGGCTTCAGCGCCCTCGATCTGGAGCTGGTGCGGGGCGAACCGGCGTTGCG
>Ga0214917_10008110_pt1 | contig 10421 bp, 10 predicted proteins | sample LL_1208_BB_MetaG_FD_177983 | JGI IMG/M metagenome (GOLD analysis project Ga0214917, IMG submission 177983) | Freshwater microbial communities from Lake Lanier, Atlanta, Georgia, United States - LL_1208_BB | ecosystem: Environmental > Aquatic > Freshwater > Lake | place: USA: Georgia | collected...
CGCAAAATCCCTCACAACGCGTGCTGGTTGAGTCACTTGGACACGATCGTTATCTCTCACTACTCCACTGGTGTGACTGCGTTGTTGGCAATTCTTCAAGTGGACTTATTGAGGCGCCACTACTCGGCACACCTTCAATCAACATCGGTCATCGTCAAGATGGTCGTATCTCTTCATCATCTGTAATCAACGTCGACGGGAAGTCTGAAGATGTCCTAAATGCCCTTCACCGAGTTCTCTCGGTTCCGCGAAACTTTTTGCCTCGATCGGTTCTCACCCAAGTCGGACAGACTATTGCCGACGCATTGTCATCGTTTGACTTCTCAACACCAAAAGTATTCGTCGACGTTCATGTCTGAACCATTCATTATCGCCGAAGCAGGTGTCAACCATAACGGAGACCCTGCGCTTGCTCTCGAATTGGTTGATGTCGCCGCTGCAAGTGGCGCTGACGCGGTCAAGTTCCAAACTTTTCGGGCTGAAGCACTCGTCACTACCGCAGCGCCGATGGCGGAGTATCAACAGCGCAATCTTGGTCACGGGCTGAGTCAGCATGAGATGCTTCGTGGTCTCGAACTCACTCTCGAGAATCATTTCCGCTTGCAAGAACGGGCGAACACACGGGGCATTCAGTTTCTTTCCACCCCATTCGATCTCCAGAGTCTGAGCTTCTTGGTTCGCGAGTTAGGTATGTCGACCATAAAGGTTCCGTCAGGTGAGATAACGAATCACCCATTTCTGCTCGCCGTTGCGCGCCAGGCTCAACATGTGGTGCTCTCAACTGGGGCAAGCACGATGGCTGAAGTTTCCGCTGCCGTCGCCACGTTGAGTTTTGGATTCAACTTCAGTAATGGCGTTCCCCCATCGGAGAACTCATCACCAGAGACCGATAACTTGACGCGCGAACGTCTTACCATTTTGCATGCCGTGACCTCATATCCAGCCCCAATCGAGGAGTCGAACCTGCGGGTTATTCCCGCTCTTCGCGATACGTTCGGGTGTCGAGTCGGATTAAGTGACCACTCACTGGGGTCGCACGCAGCAATCGCCGCAGTGGCATTGGGTGCTCAGGTGATTGAAAAGCACTTCACGCTTGACCGCTCCCTCCCGGGGCCCGATCATGCAGCTTCACTTACTCCGACTGAGCTCAACTCCTTCGTGCTTCAGCTTCGTGAGACGTCACTCGCACTAGGTGACGGCATAAAGCGCGTGCAGCCAGCTGAAAGTCAGAATCAAGTCTTGGTGCGCCGGTCGCTCATCGCGACTCGAGAGATTGTCCCCGGTGATGTCTTCAGTGACTCAAACGTCGCAGCGCTTCGGCCTGGAGCCAAACGATCGCCGAGTGATTGGTGGAAGCTCGCTGGTACCACTGCAAGCAAGCGTTACGACGCTGGCGACTCGATAGACGAATAGACATGACTTCTCAGCGAGCCTTGTACGTGCTTGGCGGAGGCGATCATGCTCGGGTTGTGCTTGATGCGTTGCTCTTGAGCGGTATTGCCCCATCAGGAGTAATTGATCCCGCACTTGCGTTGGGTGACGAGGTCTTGAACGTTCCAGTTGTCTCTTTGGATACTCTCCTCAGCCAGCATGTTGACGAAGTATCTCTAGTGAATGGTGTCGGTGGACGAAATGACAACTCACGACGCAATAATGTCTTCGCTGAATACACGAACTTGGGTTTCAGATTCATTGGCGTAACGCACCCCGCTGCGAATATCGCACGCGACTGTCAGATTCACCAGAGCGTGCAAGTCATGGCTGGCTCAGTGATTCAGCAGCAGACCACGATTGGTGAGAACTCCGTGGTCAACACCGCATGCGTTGTTGAACATGACTGTCACATCGGTGCAAGTTGCTTTCTGGGCCCCCGCGTAGTGCTGAGCGGTCGCGTACATATTGAGTCATCAGTTTTCGTCGGCACCGGTGCAATCGTGCTGCCCGGAATCACGGTTGGTGCGAAAAGCACGATCGGGGCAGGCGCCGTCGTAACACGTGATGTACCCGCTGGGGTGACGGTTGTGGGCAATCCGGCTCGTGCGGTTCAGGAGCCCTCGTAGAATAGGGAAATGGAATGGTGGCGCAACACCATCATCTCAAGTACTGCAACGGTTAAGGATGCGGTAAGGAATCTCAGTGAATCCGGGGTGCAGATAGCGCTGGTTGTTGAATCTGCCAGTCAGACGCTGGTCGGGGTCATTACCGACGGTGATGTTCGCAAGGGTCTTCTGGCCGGTCACTCGCTCGACTCGCCGGTCTCCTCAATCTTCAATCCAAGACCTCGAACCGGTCGCCACGACGATCCCCCCGAAATTCATCGTCAACTCATGCGGGTGGCGGGTATCCGCCATCTCCCACTGGTTCGCAACAACGAGCTTGTCGGTCTGGCTCGGCTCGATGAGATGGGTGCCGCACCAGTGCGCGACAACTCCGTGATCATCATGGCTGGCGGTCGTGGAGAACGACTGCGACCTCTTACCGATCTCACACCCAAACCGATGATTGCCGTCGGTGGTCGACCAATTCTTGAGACCATCATCTCCCAGTTTCTCGACCAAGGCTTTCGCACCATCTATCTGGCAGTGAATTACCTCGGAGATTCGATTCGCAAGCACTTTGGAGACGGAACATCACTTGGTGCCCACATTTACTACTTAGCCGAAGACAAGCCCCTTGGCACAGCGGGCGCCCTCTCCTTACTGGGCACACAGCCACAATCGCCGATCATCGTCATGAATGGTGACCTTCTAACTCGACTGAACTTCGCAGCATTGGTTGACTTCCACCTGAGTCATTCGGCTGAACTGACGGTTGTCGTCCGCGATGACGAGTTTCAGGTGCCGTATGGAGTCGTGGCCACCGCCGGTGAAGAGGTAATTGCGATTGAAGAGAAGCCGGTGAAAAAGGTGCGCGTCAACGCCGGAATCTACGTTTTGAATTCCTCAATCGTGGCATTGATCGAACAGAACCAGTATCTCGACATGCCGCAGCTTGTGGAAATGGTGATAGGTCGCCAACAGCGTGTCGTTGCTTTCCCCCTTCATGAATACTGGATTGACATTGGTCGTAGTGAACAATTGAGTCGAGCCGAGCATGACTGGACCCAACGAGACTCATGAACGTTGGAGTAGTCGGCTACGGATCAATAGGTGCGCGTCACGCCCGAATTCTCTCCGACGCTCACCACCACGTATGTGTTGTCTCCCAGCGAGACGAGGCGCCCTTCATCACGTATCGATCACTTCAGAAACTGCTCTCTTCACAAAGCATCGACTATCTCGTCATCGCATCGCCAACGGGCTCGCATCGCCAAGATCTAGAAGATGTGTCTGCTTGTGGCTTTACCGGTCGCCTACTCGTCGAGAAGCCTTTGCTTTCCACCCTTGCTCCGCTTCCCCGACTCTCCGTCAAACGGGCTGCTGTGGGTTACAACCTTCGCTTTCACCCGACAATTCAGCGACTTCGAAACATTGTCCTGTCAACCGAACGCATTGAATCTGCCTCGTTCGTCGTCGGGCAGCACCTGGAAGATTGGCGACCTTCTCGGGACTACCGAACGACCTATTCAGCACGACGTGTTCTCGGCGGTGGGCTCTTGCGTGATCTCAGCCACGAACTCGACCTCGCACGATTTCTCTTTGGCGAGTTGACTCTGCACAGCGCTCAAGAAGGCAGAATAACTGAGCTCGACGTAGACCGACCCCATGAAGTAACGCTTCATGCTTCTTCGCCATCGTGCGCGCGCATCACTGTCTCAATGAACATGCTTGATCGTCCGGCAACTCGTCACATTGATGTCACCTTTGATGAGGGCGTCGTTCGTGCTGATCTACTCACGGCCAGGCTCGACGAACGCGGAATCACCTCTTCAGACGACGCTGACCGAGACCTTACTTATCGGCTATTGCATCGGGAAATGACTGATGGGGAAACTCGATACGCAGCAAGTTTCGCTGACGGGCTCGCAACTGTCGCGTTCATTGACTCCGTCGAGAAGGCGCTGGAAAGCGTCGGAATATGACGATTCTCGCAACGATCTGTGCTCGTGGTGGATCAAAGGGTGTGCCACGAAAGAACATCCGCATGATTGCCGGAAAGCCACTCATTGCACACACAATTGAGCAGGCTCGTGCCTGTGGTCTCTTCTCTGCAATCGGGCTGACCAGTGACGATCATGAAATCCTTGAGATCGCGCGAAACTTCGGCGTCGAGTATGTCGTCGAGCGACCGTCGGAGCTGGCCACTGACGGTGCCCCAAAACTGCCTGCGATTCGCCACTGCGTTGAAGCAATGGAAGTACACGTCGGCCGTGCCACCATCGTCATAGACCTCGACCCAACATCACCACTTCGAGCACTTGGCGACATCACTGGCGCACTTCGTTTGCTGCAAGAGACGCGATGTTCGAACGTCATCACCGGATGTCGATCACGCCGATCGCCCTATTTCAATCTGGTGGAGCTAACACCAAGTGGTGAGGTCGAGCTCGTCAAACATGCCCAGCCACCGATACGTCGTCGACAGGATGCTCCGACGACCTTTGATATGAACGCCTCAATCTATGTATGGCACCGAGATGAGCTCTTTGCGTCTGATGACGTCATACGCTCTGGAACTCGCCTCTTTGAGATGCCAGAGTCACGCAGTCACGACATTGATACCGAACTAGATTTTCAGATTGTGGAACTGCTCCTGATGGCACAGAGCTCGTGACGGCGACGTACACCGACATCAAAAACAAGGTGATTGTTCTGACTGGTGGCGCAGGTCTCCTTGGCTCAACTCTTGTCTCATTGCTCCTTCAGCAGCAGTCAAAGGTCGTGGTTGTGGATGTCAATCAATCAGCTCTCACCCAGCTCAATGACTCGCTGCCAACCTCCTCTCGTGAATCGGTGTCAATTATCTGTGCAGACATCGGCGAGGTTTCACAGTCTGCAGCAGTTATCAAGACTTGTGTTGAGATGCACGGCAGAATTGATGTGCTCATCAATAATGCGGCATCAAAATCTGATGATGTCGCTAACTTCTTTATCTCCGACGAAGAGTTTTCTGCACGAACATGGCGCTCGGTCATGGCGACGAATCTTGATGGCGCATTCTTTATGAGCCAAGCAGCAGGCCGAGAGATGTTGCGGCAAAGAGATGGAAACATCATTAACATCGCTTCGATTTACGGCATTGTCGGTCCCGACCAACGCATCTATGAAGGTTCTGAGTACCTCGGGCATCAAATCTCAACTCCAGCAGCGTATTCGGCATCAAAGGCAGCACTGCTCGGACTCACTCGCCACCTGGCGACCACCTGGGGGCCTCGCGGCCTACGAGTAAACGCCGTGACACCCGGTGGCATTGAAAGCGGACAGAACGACCGATTCCAGAAGAACTACGGGGCGAGAGTCCCGCTCGGTCGAATGGCAAGAGTGTCAGAAGTTGCTGATGCGATTCTCTTTCTCGTATCCGAGCAATCGCAGTACCTCAACGGTCACAACCTCGTGGTAGACGGAGGGCTCTCCGTATGGTGACACCGCTGATTCGCCTGCCGGGGTCAATTCAGAAGGGTGACTTTGTTGCCGAGAAAGCCGGTGCAGCCCCCACTCGCTTTGGCTTGCCTAATCGTGTCGTGTTCTGCAAGAGGTGTGTGATCTCCAATCAACGACCGAACTCCGCTGTCGAGTATCGACACAACTCTTCGAGCGAGAAACAGACGATCGGCTTTGATGGCGAAGGGGTCTGTGATGCGTGTCGGCTTGCCGAACAGAAACAAAAGATTGACTGGGCCGCCCGTGACCAAGAGCTCCGTGAGCTTTGTGATCGACACCGCAGCAAACACGGAGCCTATGACTGTGTCGTTCCTGGTTCGGGTGGAAAAGACAGTTTCTACGCAGCTCACATTCTTAAGCATCGCTACAACATGCACCCACTTACGGTCACTTGGGCTCCTCACATCTATACAGAGTGGGGATGGCGCAATTTTCAACGCTGGATCCATGCGGGATTCGATAACTACCTCTGTACACCGAACGGGCGAGTGCATCGCTTGCTCACTCGATTGGCAGTGGATCGTCTCTTCCACCCATTTCAGCCATTCATTATCGGCCAGAAGTCGCTCGCCCCGAAAATGTCGATCCTGCACGACATCCCACTTGTCTTCTACGGCGAGAACGAAGCGGAGTATGGCAATCCGATCGCAGACAACAATTCCGCAACTCGTAATTGGAAGTACTTCTCCATGGAAAATGACAGTGACATCTACATCGGTGGTACGTCACTGCTCGAGCTCAAGGAGCACTTCGACATAGCGCGACATGAATTGGAGCCATACCTACCAGCCAAACCTGAAGACATCGAAGAAACCAAAACCGAAGTGCACTATCTCGGTTACTACTTGCGATGGCACCCCCAGAGTTGCTATTACTACGCCTTTGAGCACGGCGGATTTGAAGCTTCCCCTGAGCGCACACCAGGTACGTACAGCAAGTACAACTCAATTGATGACAGAATTGACGATTTCCATTACTACACGACATACATCAAATTTGGAATTGGGCGAGCTACCTATGACGCCGCACAGGAGATCAGGTCTGGTGACATCACGCGAGATGAAGGCGTCGCCTTGGTACGGCGATTTGATGGCGAATACCCAACTCGCTTTGAACAGGAAATATTCGACTATCTTTCGATCACCGAGCGCGAATTTGGCCGAGTCGCTGGGTCCTTCGAACAACCAACGATGACACGTGAGTACTTTTGGGGTTTGGCTGACTCCTTCAGATCTCCCCACCTTTGGATATTCGCCGGCGGAGAATGGCGACTCCGCTCCACGGTGGAGTGACTCGGTTGATCCACCCTCGCCTCATTGCCCGACTCGATATCAAGGGGCCAAATCTGATTAAGGGTGTGCAACTCGAAGGGCTTCGGGTGTTGGGTGATCCGCGGGAGTTTGCCATCGAGTACTACAACGCGGGAATTGACGAGCTGTTGTATATGGACATCGTTGCCAGTCTCTATGGTCGGAACAACCTCCTAGCGACGATTGAACGAACTGCCGAAGAAGTTTTCGTGCCGCTCACGGTTGGAGGCGGAATTAGATCGCTCTCCGACGTAAAGGCAATCCTAAATTCAGGCGCTGACAAGGTCGCAGTTAACACTGCAGCAATCAGTAATCCACGTTTGCTACGCGAGATCGCCGATACATTCGGCTCACAGTGTGTGGTGTTGAGCATCGAAGCCAAGCGCCAAGCATCGGGAGACTGGGAGGCGTATACAGACAATGGGAGAGAAAGAACCGGTCGCGGCGTTATCGAGTGGATCTCTGAGGCAACACAGTCTGGAATCGGCGAAGTGCTCATCACTTCAGTTGACCGAGAGGGCACCCGTCGAGGACTTGACCTAGAACTTCTGAGGAGAGTGAACGAGGCAACGAGCGTCCCAGTGATTATTAGTGGTGGTTTTGGCGAACCACGCAACTTTTCTGAAGCAATTTCTGCTGGAGCAGACGCTGTGGCTATTGCGGACGCTCTCCACTTCAAACGCTTTTCCATTGATGAGATACGCTCACAAAGTGAGTTTCCTAGTTAGCAACTCTCTGCCTGACAAGGGTCGGTAACTTGCAGTTTGAATTACAGAAGTCACGACAGTTTTCAAACGACGTCATACTCGTCGATGGTTCGTGGGGTACCGGCAAAAGTGCGATAACTCCAGTCATTAGCGCTTTCACTGGAGTCGAAAAGAAACGAATTGATCCAATCATCGAGTACACCGCAATCCTGAATTGGCTTCACAAGCTCGGTGATGATGCGGCGCAAACTCTCTTCTCCAATTACGCCGATTACTTCACTTATCACAACCAGATCGGTCGTGAGGTAAATCTGCGCTGGAGCGATGACTCTGGGTTTCGTAACTCACCAGGAGCAGCTCGGTATCTCTCTCGTCTCTTTCGGCGAGATGGAGACCACATAGTTACAGAGATTGAGACAAAACAACCGGCGACGCTTCTGGTAAGTGATTTTGCCGTTGTGGCAGTGAAACAGCTCTCTGTCGCTCTCGGCAGCCGCCTCAAGTTCATAGAGGTCGTTCGACACCCTCTCTACTTGGTCAACTACTGGGATCACTATCTGCGTGACTTTGACCGTAGTCGCGAATTTACATTGGCTTCTGAAGTCGAGGGGAAGCGAGTTCCATGGATAGCTGCCGACTGGGTCGATGAGTATCTTAAGGCCTCTCACTTTGACCGAGTGCTCCTTCTGATCGCTCGTGCACAGGAATTGGTGTTCACAAAGGTGGTCGAATCGCCAGATTGCCTCGTGGTGCCGTTTGAGCAATTTGTCACTGAGACCGACGAATGGATAGACCGGTTTCGCGTCTTCCTGGATCGAGAGGTTGAGTTTGGACTTCGGCGAATTAAGCGTCAACATCGGCTTCCAAGGTCGAATACCTCAGCCGGACGTCAGAGCAATCCACGAAGTTGGATCACGGTGACATCAAAGTCTGAAAACCATACGTACCAAGACTTGTTGAGTCATGTGAAGACTCATGCATCGCCATCGGTCCTAAATGAGTTCGTGCCACTGCTAGACAAATACGAAGCGACATATTGGTCAGTTGCGAGGAAGCGTTGATTCAAACTATAGGAATCCAGGTCAAGAAATTACTCAGAATCAGGCGCCGAATCGCCAGCTTCACTTTCGTCTGGACTCGTCCACCAAAGTGCGAAGTGTTGATTCTGTTTTCTGACTCAGCAGATGATATTCAGTCCTATTTCATAAGAAAAAAGTGTCTCGTGCTAAGAATTGACGAGGGCGAGCGCTACATCTGGGCAGTACTCCTTTCATTTCTTCGGAGACGGCGAGGGCTAAGTGGATATGTCTCAGAAGTTGCTCGCACAACCAAAGCACAGCTGATTGTTTCACTTCAGGACAATTTGGCGGCTTTGTACCAGCTAAGACAATGGCTTGCGAGCACGCCTGTTGCGCTAATCCAGAATGGTCTTCGTAGCCTGAAAGGAGATCTCCTTTCTGAGGTTCGCTCATCCGATGTTTCTAAATGGCAGATTGATTACTACTTCGGATTCACACAAGCATCATGTGATCAAGTTGGAGAACTAGCACTGAAGCGATTGCCGATAGGGAGTTTTCGATCAAACTGCGTCCCCAAGACCTCGGCTCAAAGGGATCGAGTTCTCTCCTACATATCAACTCTGCGAGTTGATATACCTCTTTCAACAGTGATAGGCGGAGCAGAAGGGACCGCCGTCGTATCCTACGGTGACATTCTCGCGGAGCGGCTGAGAATACTTCGAGAGGTGTTAAGTTTCGGAATGAAAGAGGGCCTTGTTGCGCGCATTCTGGGAAAGGGCCCCGAACATTTCGCAGAGGAGCGCTTTTACCGAGAACAGCTGGACGGATATATTTTTGAATTCGTTCCGCGAATTAGCGCCTCGACTCAGTACCTACAAGTTGATCGCAGCTTCCTCACGGTCTCGACAAGTAGCACCCTCGGGTACGAGTCACTCGCGCGAGGAAACCGAACAGCGGTGATACAGCCAGATTCGATAATGCTTCAAGACTTGAGCCTCCGGTTTGGGTGGCCGAAACTGTTGGACTACGAGGGGCCTTTCTGGAGTACGTCGGCTGCATCGCATCGCATCAACGAAGTTCTTCATTTCGTAAACTCCGCCACAGACTTACAATGGAAGGAGGCCCTTGCCATGACAAGTGATGTACTTCCGCGATTTGATTCTGGGAATTCAATCTTTGTCGCTCACCTCGCACGATGGGGGGCGCAACAATCTCGCACGAGGGCCAATGAAGAGCGAGAGTGATGTCGCAACGGATTCAACATGTTGCCCACATTCAACATGATTCCGATTTTCATCTCGACCTCTCGATTCGACCCTGAGAACTTTGACATTGCAGGCGGCGAACATCGGTCACATCTCTCACCAACGTTTAATCCCCACGGTCGCAAACTGACCGAACAGGAAATCTCAGAGTTTCTCTCGGCGGGTGTAGTTGGCTTGATCGCAGGTCTTGAACCATTGACGCGCAACGTCCTTGCGCGTGCAGCTGACCTGCGAGTGATTGCCCGAGTGGGTACTGGGCTTGACAGCGTTGACCTCACGGCAGCACAGGATCTCGGTATCACGGTAGTAAACACCCCAGATGCCACGACTGATGCTGTGGCAGAACTGACGCTCGGACACATACTGAACACACTGCGAGGAGTTGCATCGGCTGATCGCAGCATCCGCACTGGCTCATGGTCGCCCTTCATGGGGCGCCTTCTGAAGGGGAAAACCGTTGGCATCATCGGTTTCGGACGTATAGGTCGCCGAGTTGCTCAGCTTGTCGACGCTTTCGGAGCACGTGTCGTACTCACAGACCCGACAGTCGACCAAGCCAGCGACTCAAGGTGGCGAACTC
>Ga0214917_10008113_pt1 | contig 10419 bp, 7 predicted proteins | sample LL_1208_BB_MetaG_FD_177983 | JGI IMG/M metagenome (GOLD analysis project Ga0214917, IMG submission 177983) | Freshwater microbial communities from Lake Lanier, Atlanta, Georgia, United States - LL_1208_BB | ecosystem: Environmental > Aquatic > Freshwater > Lake | place: USA: Georgia | collected...
AGGCGAGAAGTTCGAGGCACTCGCCAAAGATTCGCTCGACTCCTCGCGCGACAAAGGCGGTGATCTCGGTTGGTTCGGCCCGCAGGCGATGGTCAAGCCGTTCGCCGACGCGGTGATGGCGCTCAAAAAGGGCGAAACGACGGCCAAGCCCGTGCAGACGCAGTTCGGATTCCACATCATCCGCCTCGACGACGTGCGCGAAGTCCAACCGCCGCCGTTCGAGCAAGTCAAACCGCAGCTGACGCAAGTCGTGCTGGCGAAGAAATTTCGCGCTTACGGCGACGAACTCGCCAAAGCAGCCAAAGTCGAGAAAAAGTTGCAGTAAGTTTCTGCCGACTACGATCGATCTTGCGGCCGCCGGCTCACCCCGGCGGCCGTTTCGTTTGCAGCACCCGCAGCAGTGCAGCTTCGTCGAGTATGGGCACTCCGAGTTCTTCGGCCTTGCGTAATTTCGAGCCCGCGTCGGCGCCGGCGACCAGATAGCTCGTTTTCTTAGAGACGCTACCGGCTGCTTTGGCGCCGAGCGCTCGCAATGCATCCTCCGCCGCATCGCGCGATAGGGCTTCGAGCGTACCGGTCAGCACGAAGGTCAATCCCGCGAGCGGTTGCTCGCCGACCTCGCGTTTTGCCTCGGCGGGCCAGCGCACACCCGCGTTGCGCAGGCGGTCGAGTTCGTCGCGATTATTTTGATCGGCAAAAAATTCGACCACGCGCGACGCCACGACCGGTCCGACGTCCGGGACCTGCTGCACGGTTTCGAGGTCCGCCGCGGCGAGCGCGTCGAGATCACCGAAGTGACGCGCCAGCGCCGCCGCGGTCGACTCACCGACTTCGCGTATCCCGAGCGCGAACAAAAACCGCGGCAAGGTCGTGCTGCGCGCGCGATCGATCGCCGCGCGTAAATTATCGGCCGACTTCTCCCCCATGCGATCGAGCGCCGCAAGCGTCGTCGCATCGAGCGCGAACAAGTCCGAGGGTGCAGCGACCAAATTTGCCTCGACGAGTTGATCGACGATCTTCTCTCCCAGACCCTCGATATCGAGCGCTCGCCGCGAGGCGAAATGTCGTAGCTGTTCTTTGCGCTGTGCGCTACAGCGGTAACCACCCGTACAGCGCGCGACCGCCGCATCCGCATCACGCTCGATCGGCAACGGCACACCGGACAACACTCCGGTAGTTTCGGTACGCGCGCCCCCGCGGGACGTCGCTCCGGCAGGACGCGCGCGACCTCGGGAATCACGTCGCCGGCACGGCGCACCACTACCGTATCGCCGATATGCACGTCTTTCCGTTCGATCTCGTCCATGTTGTGCAGCGTCGCATTCGACACCGTTACACCACCGACGAACACCGGTTCGAGTCTGGCGACCGGCGTGAGCGCACCCGTTCGACCGACTTGAAATTCGACCTCACGCAGCACAGTGAGCGCTTCGTCCGCCGGAAATTTATGGGCGATCGCCCAGCGCGGTGCGCGCGACACGAAGCCGAGATCGCGCTGCGCGTCGAGATCGTCGACTTTATAGACGACACCGTCGATTTGATAAGGCAGCCGCGCGCGGCGCGCACCGATGTCTCGGTAGTAATCGAGGCAGCCCTCGACGCCCTGCACGACACGCGCCTCCGGACAGACGCGCAAGCCCCAATCGCGAAGCTGCTGCAATATCTCGCTGTGCCGCGACGGCAAGGTGATGCCCTCGACGACGCCGACCGCATAGGCGAACAGCTCGAGTGGACGCGTCGCCGTCACGCGCGGGTCGAGCTGCCGCAAGCTACCGGCCGCAGCATTGCGTGGATTGACGAATACTTTGTCCCCTCGCGCTGCCGCTTCGGCGTTCATGCGCTCGAAACCGGCGATGGGCATGAACACTTCGCCGCGCACCTCGAGCAGTTTCGGCGCCCGACCACGCAACCGCAGCGGCAAGGAGGCGATGGTACGAACGTTAGCCGTGACGTCTTCACCGGTCGTACCGTCACCTCGAGTCGCCGCCCGCACCAGAACACCGTCTTCGAAGGTCACGGAGATCGCAAGGCCATCGAGCTTCGGCTCGGCCGAATAGGCGAATTCGCGTTCGGTTCCGAGGCGTTGCCGCGCGCGTCGATCGAAGTTCAAAACGTCCTCGTCGGCGAACGCGTTGTCGAGCGAGAGCATCGGGATGCGATGCCGCACCTCGGCAAATTCTTCGGCCGGCGCGGCTCCGACGCGTTGCGTCGGTGAGTCGGACGTGACGAGATCGGGGTGTTCTGCCTCTAGTTCGCGCAGCCGCTGCAGCAATCGATCCCACTCGGCATCCGGAATCTCGGGATCGTCGAGCACGTAGTAGCGGTAATTGTGCTGCAGAATCTCACGCCGCAACGCCTCGACTTCACGCTGCGCTTTTACTTTGGAGGGGTTATCTTTGGACGGAGTCGTCACGGGCAACGGCGCAGCGCTCTGCGCTCGTCAGATGCTCTGACTCGCTCGCGCCGCTTCGCGTCGCAACTCGGCGATGCGCGCGTCGGAAAGCGGCGTACCGCGGGCATCAAGCAATTCAGCACGCAGCCGCTGCGAAATTCTTCGTGCGCTGTCGACCATCCGCTCGAAGGTCTCCTCTCCCGCCAAAACTCCGGGCAACACGGCGAACAAGTTCAGTCCAAGATAAAGCTGCGAATCCATGTGCTCGAGATCGAAGCTACCCGGTCGAGTGAGACTCGCGGCCGAGAACACCACCCGCCCGTCGGCGAGCGGTCGATGGAAAATATCGAGTTCACCGTAACGGAAACCCTCGCCGAGCAAGGCCTGCCGCAGGCTGCCGCCGGTCAACTTTTCGCCGTTCTGCCCGACGATGCGCAAACCCACGATGGTGCGACGATCTTCGGGCGGCCACACGAGTTGCAACGGCGGCGCCTCGAGCGCGACGTCGACATCGCGCGTGACGTCGGGGTCGCTCGCGACATCCTGCGCGGCATCGCCGTGGGGTGCATCGTCGACGTCAGTACTGCTGACGATCGGAATCTCGCGACCACCTTCCACGGCCCGCGCCTCTTCGACCCGCACCACGGGAGGTTCGCGTAGCGGCTCGCGAGCCGAAGCCACATCCAAAGATATCGAAGGCTCGACGCGAACACGCGCGGCCGATACCCCCTCGTCCACGCCATCGAGATCGAGCAGCGGATCGGCGATCGGTCCCGTGACGAAATCACGTTCGACGCGGCGTGCCGCCCGACGTTGGTACCACTCCCAGCCGACGAGCGCGGCCACGAGCAACACACCGATGACGAGCAGCGCGAGGCGCAACTCGTTCATGCGTTACCGCCTCCTTGCGCAGCCAGGCGCACGGCCTCGTCGACATCGACGGATACGAGCCGTGACACACCGGGTTCGTTCATGGTCACACCGAGCAATTGCGAGGCGAGTTCCATGGTCGATTTGTTATGCGTGATGAAGATGAACTGCACGCGTTGCGCCATGTCGCGCACGATATCGCAAAACCGACCGACGTTGTTTTCGTCGAGCGGTGCATCGACTTCGTCGAGCAGACAGAACGGCGCCGGATTGAGTTCGAAAATTGAAAAGACCAACGCGACCGCCGTGAGCGCTTTCTCACCGCCCGACAATTGCGAGATCGTCACGTTGCGCTTACCCGGCGGGCGCGCCATGACCGACACACCCGCCGTTAGCGGGTCGTCGCCGACCAATTCGAGGTAGGCATGGCCGCCGCCGAACAACCGCGGGAATTTTTCCTGCAAGCCGGCGTTGATGCGGTTGAAGGTGTCGTCGAAACGCGTCCGTGTCTCGCGATCGATTTTGAGCATCGCCTCTTCGAGCGTCGCCAGCGCGGACGTAAGATCTTCGAACTGACGATCCAAGTATTCTTTGCGCTGCGTGTTTTCGGCGAGTTCTTCGATAGCCGCAAGATTGACCTGACCGAGTCGCTCGATGTCGTGTCGGACCGCAGCGAGATCGGTTTCCCAGCTCTCGATCTGCACTTCCGGCGCGAGGCTCTGCAAAACCTCCTCGAGTTCGAATTTCGTCGCCGCGAACTGCTCGGCGATCGACTCGCGACGCACACGCGTCTCCTGCGCCGCGAGCCGCGCCTGCTCCATCGCCTCGCGTGCTTCGTTGACGGCGCGCTCGGCAAGCTGCCGTCGCTCATCGAGTGTGCGCAACTCGGCATCGGCCGCTTCGAGCGTGCGGCGGGCCTGAGAGAGATCCGCTTCGATTTCGAGACGACGCGACAACATTCCGTTGAGCACGCCCTCTAGTTCGAGAATCGGCGCATCGCCGCCCGACAACTCCATTTCCAACTGCTCGATACGCGAGCCGACTTCGCGACCCTGGTCGGCCATACGTCCGAGCCCGAGCACCATGCTCGACTCGGCCGTGCGACGACCCTCTGCGCGAACCAACAAATCGCGCGCTGCGAGTTGCGCGTTTTGCGCGGCCGTTCGCGCACGCGCCACGGCGTCGCGTGCTTGCTCGCGTTGTGCTTCGAGTTCGGGACGACGTGCATCGAGTTCGCCGACGCGCACCAACCCTCGCTCGAGTTCAGCGCGTGCACGGGCGAGCGCGTCGTCGGCAAGACCGATCTCGCGGATCACTTCGGCGGACTCTTCATCCAATCTTTGACGACGCAGCAGCGACTCTTGGGCGCGCGCACGCGAGGCCTCGAGCTGCCCGAGCAAATCGGCATGCGCGCGATGCGCCGCTTGGATGCGCTCCTGCGCCGCTTCGCGCCCCGCTTCCGCGGCAGCCAAAGCCTCGCGAGCGGCCTGCAACGCCGCTTCGTCGTTACGTACCGCGCGTTCGGCAGAGTCGAATTCGGCGCGCAGCGTCTTCAATCGTTGCTCGCGCTCCAGCACGCCCGCGTGCGCATCGCCGCCGCGCGCGACACGTAACCACCCGTGACCGACCCACTCACCATCACGAGTAATCAAAGATTCGGCGGCACCGAGCGAACGTCGGGCTGCCAGCGCGCTCGCCAACGAATCGCCGACGCGCACCCGCGCGAGCAACTCCAGCACCGCCTGCGGCCCACGCACGTGCGCCGCGAGCGTACCAGCAGGCGAAGCGGCGCCGTTGGCAGCCGTGTTTTCGAAGATCGCGAGGTGTGTCCCGGCTAAGCCCTCGAGCGACGCCGTGATCGCATCGAGTCCCTCGACGCACACGGCCTCGAGATAATCGCCGAGTACGGTTTCGACCGCGCGCTCGTAGCCGGCATCGACCTGCAGCGCTTCGGCCAACCGCGGCCGATCGCCGAGACCGCTGCTGCGCAACCAATCGTTGGCGCGAGAATCTGCTTGGCCGAGCGCCGCCCGTTGTAAAGCCTCGATCGACATTACTTCGGCACGCGCGCGATCGCGTTGACCGCGCGCCGACTCGAGTCGCGCCTCGAGATCGAATTGCGTCCCGCGACAGGTTTGAACGGCCGTTAGTGCAGCGGCCAGTCCGCGCGATAGTTCGTCCGTTTCGCCTCGCGCCTGTAATTCGCGTTCGCTAAGCCCGGCGAGTTGCCCCGCAGCTTCCTGCGCCACTAGTGCATCGCGCTCCACCGACAACCGATCACGCTGGGCACGCAAGCGCCGCAACTGATTCTCGAGTTGTTCGATACGCGCGCGCTCGACCTGCACGGTCTGATTGGCCGCGCCATTGTCGTGGTTAAAACTTTCCCACTGCTGCTGCCACGCCGCGAGACCCTGCTCGGCGGATTCGAGTTCCGTCGCTGCAGCACGCTCGGCAGACTGCGCACGCTCGATATCGGGCGCGAGACGCGCGAGTTCGTCGCGAATCGCCACGAGTTCTTGCTCGTCGCGCGCGATCTGCAGCGCGAGCGATTCTTGCGTATTACGCGATTGCGCGAGATCGGAGCGCTGACGGTCACGGGTCTCGCGCGCGTACTGAATTTGTTGTTCGGTGCGCGATATGTCGGCCCCGACCGAAAAATATCGCCCTTGAACTTGACCGACGGCGTCGGTCTGCTCGGCGTGAAACGCGCGCTGAGTTTCGATCGCAGCCTCGGCCGCGCGCAAATCGGCCAACGCCGATTGCATGGCCAGTTCCCGCTCGCGCACCGCAGAGTCGTGCACCTCTGCCCCGCTATCGAGTTCGCGCAGTCGCAATGCGAGCAACTCCGCGGTCAAACGACGTTCGCGTTCTTTGAGTTCTTGGTACCGACGTGCCGCGGTCGCTTGACGCTGCAGATGACGAATCTGTTTGTCGATCTCGTCGCGCAAGTCCTGCAACCGCTCGAGATTTTCGCGTGTGTCGCGAATGCGGCTTTCGGTTTCTTTGCGGCGTTCTTTATATTTTGAGATGCCAGCCGCCTCTTCGACGAACGCCCGCATGTCGTCCGACTTCGCCTCGATGAGACGCGAAATCATCCCTTGCTCGATGATGGCGTAACTGCGCGAGCCGAGGCCGGTGCCTAAGAAAAGTTGCGTGATGTCCTTACGCCGACAGCGCGCACCGTTGATGAAGTAGGCACTGCTGCCGTCGCGCGAAACTTCGCGGCGCAACGAAACTTCGGCGAACGCAGCATACGTACCGCCGATTTTTCCGTCGCCGTTGTCGAACACCAATTCGACCGATGCTTTGCCGACCGGCTTGCGCGCACTCGAGCCATTGAAGATGACGTCGGCCATGGAATCGCCGCGCAAATGTTTGGCGGACAACTCGCCCATCACCCAGCGCACGGCGTCGATGACGTTGGATTTGCCGCAGCCGTTCGGACCCACGACGCCGGTGAGATTGCTCGGAAACGTGACGTTGGTCGGATCGACGAAAGACTTGAAACCGGCGAGCTTGATCTTGGTCAGACGCATCGTGTGGACATACCCCTCGGGCGGCGCGACGCCGCCAAGCCCGCTAGTGTAAATTATCCTTCATGAGCACACAGCCTTCACGCATCCTCGAGACGTTCCCGAATCCCAAGCCGGAACTCGATTACACCGTGCGGATGACGATCCCGGAGTTCACCTGCCTCTGCCCGAAAACCGGTCAGCCGGATTTTGCGACGCTTGATCTGGAATTCGTTCCCGACCGCGCGAACGTCGAATTGAAGTCGCTCAAGTTGTACGCCTGGTCGTTCCGCGATCGCGGCGCGTTTCACGAGGCCGTCACCAACGAGATTGCCGACGATCTTGCCGCGGCGATGCAGCCGCGATACCTGCGCCTGACGGCGAAGTTCAACGTCCGTGGCGGCATTTACACCACCGTCGTAGCGACCCGCCGCAAGCCCGGCTGGAATCCCGAGCCGACCGTCACGCTGCCTTGACAGCGCCGCTCCATACGTTCGCTTGATCGCTGCCACTTCCACTGTATAGCCGCTATACTCGCGCCCCCTCCGGAGCACCTCGTTCCTTAGGAGCGTCCAATGCCGGCCAAGAAACCAGCCAAAGCGACCGCCACCAAGCCTAAGAAAGCTGCGCCCAAAGCGGCGACCGCGGCTAAACCGAAAGCGCCGGCCGTGAAGGCTGTACCGACGAAGGCGGTGCCTGCGAAGGCTGCACCCTCCAAACCGGCCGTGCCCGCCAAGGCTGCTGCCCCGGACAAGGCTGCGGCTGCGCCATCGAAGTCCGCGCCGGCCAAAGGGAACGGTGCGAAAGCGGCGGCCCGCGCCGAACCGCCGATGGCGACTTTCGTGCGTCGCAACCCGCTGCCGATCCCTGCGGCGCCGGTCGACGGTGAAGACGGCGAAGACAGCGGTTTGCTGACCGGTCCGCGCAACGTACAGCCCTACGTCGTCAAGCGCGGCGAGCAGTACATGAGCAAACAACAGCTCGAGCACTTCCGCTTGATTTTGAACACCTGGAAACGCGATCTGATGGAAGAAGTCGATCGCACCGTCTCGCACATGAAGGACGAGGCGGCGAATTTTCCCGATCCGAACGATCGCGCCACGCAGGAAGAGGAATTTAGCCTCGAGTTACGCACGCGCGACAGAGAACGCAAGTTGATCCGCAAGATCGACGAAGCGATCAAGCGCATCGAAGATGGCTCCTACGGCTACTGCCTCGAAACCGGCGAAGAAATCGGCATCAAGCGCCTCGAGGCGCGGCCGGTCGCTACGCTCAGCATCGAAGCGCAGGAACGTCGTGAGCGTCGCGAGAAGCAGTACGGCGAGCGCGACGACCGCTACCGCTGAGCGAACGAGCGGTGCACTACCGCGGCCGGTTCGCGCCCTCGCCGACCGGGCTTCTGCACCAAGGCTCTTTGTTGGCGGCCGTCGGCAGCTTTTTAGATTCCGCGCATAACCAAGGCTCTTGGCTGCTGCGCATCGAAGATCTGGACGCGGCGCGCTGCCGCGACGAGTTCACCAGCGGAATTTTGGCGACTCTAGAATCCTTCGCGCTTTCGAGCCTGCTGGCGGTGCAACATCAAAGCGCGCGCACGAACTTGTATGACGCAGCACTCGCCGAGTTGTCTGCCTCGGGCCGACTCTTCCATTGCCGATGCACGCGCCGCGAACTCGCCGCGCTGCAAGCAACCGACGCCGAACCCTGTTGCCTCGGCGATTGCCGCACTCGCGAGATCAATCCGGCCGAGGCGTCGCTACGTTTCGATCTCACCCACCTCGCGCCTTGCGAACTCCAGGATCGAAGCTTGGGATCGATTCGGTTCGACCCGAACATCCATCGTGACGTGATCGTCAAACGACGCGACGGTGTGATCGCTTATCACCTCGCGGTGGTGGTCGACGATGCCGACGCGGGTATCACGGATGTCGTACGTGGCGCCGATCTATTGCAGGCGACGGTATGGCAGCTCGGCCTGCAGCAAGCGCTCGCGGTTGCTACGCCACGCTATCTACACCTGCCGGTGATCATCGAGCCGGACGGCCAAAAATTATCCAAATCACGTCGCTCGATCGCCGTCGACTCCGACGTCGCGACGCTCGCGGCGTCGTTACGCCGCGTGCTGCAACTTTTGCGACAGGATGATCCGCCAGCGAGCGCGAGGACACCCCGCGAAATTTTGCAATTCGCGGCAGCCAGATGGAACACAGGCCGCTTTCGCGGCCTGCATTCGGTGTCGACTGACTGAGCTCGCCGTTCGACGAGCGAGTTTAGACTAGCGCTCTTCGACGTCCTTCATGGACAGACGCACGCGACCCTGACGATCGACCTCGAGCACCTTCACCCGCACGACATCGCCTTCCTTGAGCTTGTCCGAGACACGCTCGACGCGTTCGTTCGAAATTTGCGAAATGTGCACGAGACCGTCGCGACCCGGCAGGATCGTGACGAACGCGCCGAAGTCCATTAAGCGCGCGACACGACCTTCGTAAACTCGACCCACTTCGACATCGGCCGTGATGAGTTCGATGCGCGCCTGGGCTTCGCGACCCGCCGCGCCGTTGACCGAAGCGATCTTGACCGTACCGTCGTTCTCGATGTCGATGGTGGTACCGGTTTCTTCGGTGATCTGACGGATCACCGCACCGCCCTTGCCGATGACGTCGCGGATCTTCTCCGGGTCGATCTTGAGGGTGATGATCGAGGGCGCCCACTCGGACATCTTCTCGCGCGGCGTGGCCAAAACTTTGTTCATCTCACCGAGGATGTGCAGTCGCCCGGCTTTCGCCTGCTCGAGCGCGATCTTCATGATCTCGGGCGTGATGCCCTCGACCTTGATGTCCATCTGCAGCGTCGTCACACCATCTTTGGTACCGGCGACCTTGAAATCCATATCGCCGAGATGATCTTCGTCACCCAAAATATCGGTGAGAACTTTGAAGCGCTTGCCTTCAAGCACGAGGCCCATGGCGACACCCGCGACCGGCGCCTTGAGCGGCACACCCGCATCCATCATCGCGAGCGACGCGCCGCAGACCGAAGCCATCGACGAAGAACCGTTCGACTCCAAGATCTCCGACACTACGCGCACGACGTACGGGAATTTCTCCATGTCCGGCATGACGGCCGACACACCGCGACGGGCAAGATTGCCGTGGCCGATTTCGCGGCGCTTCGGGCCCGACATCATGCCGGTCTCACCGACCGAAAACGGCGGGAAGTTGTAATGCAGCATGAACGGCTCGCGGCGTTCGCCCTCGAGCGCGTCGATGATCTGCGAATCGCGGCCGGTGCCGAGCGTCGTAACCACCAAAGCTTGCGTCTCGCCGCGCGTGAACAACGCCGAGCCGTGGGTACGAGGCAGCGTGCCGACTTTGATGTTGATGGGGCGAACCGTGGTCGAATCACGACCGTCGATACGCGGCTCGCCCGCCAAGATGCGCTCGCGCACGATCTCGCTCTCGAGACGGAACAACTGATCGTCCACTTGGTCCGCGGTGAACGCCGGTGCATCGCCGCTGGTGAGTTTTTCGATGACGGCTTTTTTGACTTCGCCGACGCGAGCGTAGCGCGTTTGCTTCTCGGTGATGCGATAGGCTTCGGCGAGACCATCGTGGGCAGCGGCCTTTACCGCGGCCTGCAACTCGG
>Ga0214917_10008114_pt1 | contig 10418 bp, 6 predicted proteins | sample LL_1208_BB_MetaG_FD_177983 | JGI IMG/M metagenome (GOLD analysis project Ga0214917, IMG submission 177983) | Freshwater microbial communities from Lake Lanier, Atlanta, Georgia, United States - LL_1208_BB | ecosystem: Environmental > Aquatic > Freshwater > Lake | place: USA: Georgia | collected...
GCTCGGCCACTGGCACACCGCAATCGACTCGGATCCGCCACTTCGACGACCCCCATAGCCCCCATCACGCGAACATCAACAACATTGGTACGATTCCTCAGATCATATAACCAACCCAATCGCTGTTCGATCTGAGCAATTCGATTCAAAACGTCCCCCTCTTTAAGGAGTTGGATACTGGCAAGTGCCGCTCGACATGCCAATGGGTTCCCCATAAAGGTCGGTCCATGCATCAACGCCCGGTCAGGAAAATCCGACCAGAATTGGCCAAAGACGTGAGGTCGGGCAATGGTCGCAGACATTCCAATATGGCCACCGGTCAATGCTTTGCCTAGCACCATAATATCTGGAACAACGTGACATCGCTCAGAAGCAAACATAGACCCAAGACGACCAAACCCTGTTGCTACCTCGTCACATATCAGCAAAATACCAAGGGTATCGCAAATCCGACGAACACCTTGAACAATGGTTGGTGAATACAAATAAAAGCCACCGGCACCTTGCATCAAGGGCTCAATAATCACGGCGCAAACGGCATCGCGATTATGGGACAAAATCGACTCGACTTGATTGAGATAGGCATCATCCCCTCCGGTCCCCAATTTGGGAGGTCGTGGCAACTGAAGTTGTGGGATGACTACCCGACCAAACAGTCGATGCATGCCTTCTTCAGGATCGCACACCGACATCGCGCCAAGGGTATCGCCATGATAGGCCCCCGTCAGATAGGCAATTTTTGAGCGATCTACATATCCCTGATTACTCGCGTATTGAATGGCCATTTTAAGCGCGATTTCAACACCGACCGAGCCACTATCCCCAAAAAACACATGAGACAAATCACCGGGGGTTATTGCTTCCAATTGGGATGCCAATCGTTCGGCGGGATCATGAGTCAGCCCCCCAAGCATCACATGGGACATCTGAGCCGCTTGATCGGAAATCGCACTTACAATATCGGGATGTGAGTATCCATGAATCATGCACCACCACGACGAAATGGCATCGATCAATTGACGCCCATTATCCAGAATCAACCGTGTCCCACTGGCGGACATCACTTTAAACGGTGGCGACTGTGTTTTCATTTGTGAATATGGGTACCATATTGGCATCCCCCAAAAGGTATCAGATCATTACAAAAACAGTAACCAAGACTGTTCCCATTCACATTATCAAGTTGCGTAGATCCAGGATGTTGGGTACGATTACTCAAATTTTTTTTCAAGGAGATTCCCAATGGGATCAGCGTCACCGAAACAGTTCAACCGAGCGTACGGGTTGGACGAAATAGCTCTAGTACCGTCCTCGATCACAATTGATCCCGACTTGGTTGACACATCTGTCACAATAGCGGGAGTTAAAATGAAATTCCCGATTTTTGCATCCGCAATGGACTCAGTTGTCAGCCCCAAAACTGCTGGCATTATCGGCAATTTTGGTGGAGTTGGGGTTTTGAATCTTGAAGGGGTTCAAACCCGGTATGAAAATGCAGACGAAGTCCTCGAAAAGATCGCGTCTGTTGATCGGTCAATCTATGTTCAGACCATGCAAGGGATTTATCAAAGTCAACCCGTCAAAGATGAATTGGTTATCCAACGCATTAAAGAAATTAAGGCCCAAGGCGCCCCAGCGGTGGTATCGTCAACTCCCCAAAGTGCAATGCGCCTCGGCAAGTTGGCTGCTGAAGCCGGTGCCGATGCCTTTTTGGTTCAATCAACCGTTACGTCCACTCGATTTAGAGGCAAAGAGGGTCAGGCCGTATTAAACTTAGCCGACCTTTGCAACGCATTGCCAATTCCCGTTATGGTTGGGAACTCCACCACCACTGACGTAACTCTCGATCTAATGAGAACCGGGGTGGCCGCAGTATTCATTGGGATCGGACCAGGTGCCGCATGTACTACCCGTGGAGTGTTAGGCGTAGGCGTCCCGATGGCAACATCAATTGTTGACACGGCACTCGCTCGGGATCGCTACCTCGAAGAATCCGGTCGGTATGTGCCAATTATTGCAGACGGCGGAATCGTCAATTCAGGTGACATTTGTAAAGCGTTGGCCTGCGGTGCTGACGGCGTCATGATTGGGTCTCCTTTCGCAAAGGCCGCAGAGGCCCCTGGAAATGGATTCCACTGGGGAATGGCCACACCAAACGCGGTATTGCCACGTGGTGCACGGATTCAAGTGGGTACAATTGGAACGTTAGAAGAAATTTTAATGGGCCCCTCCAATACGGACGATGGCTCTCAAAACATTGTCGGTGCAATTCGGACATGCTTGGCAACGGTCGGTGCCGGTAACATCCGTGAAATGCATGGGATTGATGTTGTTGTGGCCCCATCGCTTTTGACGGAAGGTAAGATTTATCAACGCGCACAACAGTTAGGAATGTACAAAAAATAATGATCGTCATCCTTGATTTTGGCTCCCAATATAGTGAACTCATTGCCCGTCGTATTCGGGAACTTCGGATATATTCTGAAGTAATCCCCCACACAACCAACGCCGAAACCATTCGGACCAAATACAAGGCTAAGGGAATCATTTTATCGGGAGGCCCCTCGTCTGTTTTTGAGGTCGATTCTCCGAAATGCGATCCGGAGATTTTCTCATCTGGGATTCCGGTGCTGGGAATTTGCTACGGTATGCAATTAATGGCATCTACTCTGGGCGGGAAAGTCGCGCGTGGCAGCCATCATGAATACGGCAAGGCCAATCTATATATCGACAACAATTTCGACCTGTTTCAGGGATTATGGCTCGAAATGGCAATTTGGATGAGTCACGGGGATTCCGTTGTCGAGTTGCCGAGCGGGTTCCAAATCCTTGGACATACCGAAAATACGCCGGTTGCAGCATTCGGGAACGCAACCAAAAAGTTGTATGGGGTTCAATTCCACCCGGAAGTGGTCCACACTCCAAAAGGCAATGAACTTATTCAAAACTTCGTTTTATCAATATGCGAATGTCCCCAGGACTGGACCCCGTCATCTTTTATTGAAACGGCCATCGAGCAAGTCAATTCAACCATTGGGAGTTCAAAGATATTGTGCGCGTTATCAGGCGGCGTAGACTCAACAACTGTGGCGGCCCTGCTCAAAAAAGCCGTTGGTGATCGGTTGACTTGTTTATTCGTAGATCAAGGGTTTATGCGTAAAGATGAAGCCAGAAGAATTAAAGAAATCTTCACTAGCGAATTCGACATTAACCTCATCTATATCGATGCATCAGAGCGTTTTTTCAAAAAGCTGGAAGGCGTTACTGACCCTGAAGAAAAACGGAAACGAATCGGAGAAGAATTCATCCGAGTATTCGAAGAAAAAGCGAAAGAACTAAAAAGTGACTTTCCATTTCTTGCACAAGGAACGCTATATCCAGACATCATTGAATCAGCAACGGTTGGAGTGGCAAAAACTGCCGTAAAAATCAAAACCCACCACAATGTTGGTGGTTTACCAGAGGACATGGAGTTCAAAATCGTCGAACCCCTTAACAAGTTATTCAAAGACGAAGTCCGACGGGTGGGTCTAGAATTAGGGGTTCCCGAAGAAATTATTTTCCGTCACCCCTTCCCTGGACCTGGACTTGCAATCCGTATTTTAGGTGAAGTCACCAAAGAGCGCGTTCGGGTTTTACAGAACGCAGATGCAATCGTTATGGAAGAAGTTAAAGCCGCCGGATATTACAGAAAGCTATGGCAAAGCTTTGCCGTTTTATTACCCATTAAAACAGTTGGCGTTCAGGGCGATAACAGAACGTACCAAAACACAGTTGCGTTGCGTTGTGTGACATCGGAAGATGCAATGACCGCTCAATGGGCGCACCTTCCTTATGAGTTACTTGAACGTATTTCATCACGAATTTGCAATGAAATCCCAGAGGTTAATCGGGTGGTATACGATATTTCATCAAAACCACCGGCCACGATTGAGTGGGAATAAATAATAATATCCATTCAAGGGAAATATCTTTTTGCCTGGGGCGTTCGCCCCAGGGCCGTTAAAAAACGTCTATAGGCAATCAGGTAAACGTAGCTAAAAAAGCGTCGAAATGGACAAATGCCCACCTAAAATCGCTTTACCGACGATACATCCGGATACACCTAAGTGCGCTAATGCTCGAACTTGATCAATATGTCCAACTGTCCCTACCCCGCCAGATGCAATTACTGGTAAATGGCTCGCCTGAGCAACCTGAATCAATTGTTGAATGTTGGGCCCCGCCAAGGTACCGTCTTTTGCTATATCCGTATAAATAATCCCCGCCAACGGAAGATCTTGGATGCATTTAATCAAATCTACAGCCGTCGTCGCACCAACATCCAGCCAGCCCTCGGTGGCAACCCGGCCATCCCTGGCATCAATTCCGGCAATAATCCGATTGGGAAAGGCCCGAATAATCGCCATCGCACGGTCATAATTTTTGACCAATAACGACCCCAAAATAACGTAATCAATTCCCAAATCAAACAACAATGCAGCCGTTTCAACCGATCGAATACCTCCCCCAACCTCAAGGGTACAATCTACCGAATTACGGATCGACTGAATGGCCTCTAAATTGACCAATCTGGCCTCTTTCGCCCCATCCAAATCTACCAAATGAATACGACGCGCCCCGGCCTTAAAAAACATCTGAGCAGTCTGTGCCGGACTCATTTCATAGTGATCTACCCGATCATAGTCACCTTGAGTTAGGCGAACAACCCCGCCGTTTAACAAGTCAATGGCAGGGATTACTTCAAACATTGAATTGATAACTCCTTCAATTGACCATCAGACACCGGGCCCGGAGCCGATGTCAACGGACAAATCGCTGCCGTTGTCTTGGGGAACGCAATAACATCCCGAATGGATGGCGCGTCTGCCAACATCATTACCAGCCGATCCAAGCCTAATGCGACCCCACCATGCGGCGGAGTTCCATGTCGTAACGCATCCACAAAAAAACCAAACTTCGCTTGAATATCATCATCCGACAGCTGAAGCAGCCGAAACACTTTTTCTTGAATATCCCACTGGGAAATCCGAATACTCCCCCCACCAATTTCAGTCCCATTCCACACAATGTCGTAGGCCACCGATCGAACACGTAAGGGATCCGTTTCCAAAAACGCAACGTCATCAGGATGGGGAGCTGTAAACGGGTGATGGACTGCCATCACCTCACCGTTGTCACCCGCTTCAAATAACGGGAAATCGACTACCCATACCAAGCGATCCTCTACGGATCGAAGATTAAGTCGTGTGGCAAGATCCAACCGAAGTTTCCCCAACGCTTCCTGAACGGTTCTCCTACGGGGGTGTGCGACTACAATCACGGTATCCCCTACTTGGGCCCCGGTGATCTCGGTCAATTGAGCAAGGTGGCTATCCGTCAAAAACTTCACAACCGGACCGGTGACAGCTTCAGTTTGAATATGGAACCACGACACGCCCTTCACACCCATCGACTCAACGGACGCTTGTAATTCGTCAATAACCTTACGTGAAATCTGAGATGCCCCACCGGGAACCGTAATACCCATGACATCCCCACCGGATCCAATAATATCCGTAAACACCTTAAAATCTGAGGACCCAAAGACCTCATTTAACAATTGAATTTCAAGCCCGAATCGAAGATCCGGTCGATCAACCCCATATCTGGCCATCGCTTCCGCATAGGTCATTGTTGGAACAGTCTCGGGGAACGCCCGATTCACAATGGCAAACACCTGACGAAGCAACGCGGTTACGGTCTCGATAACATCGGATTGCGTTACAAACGACATCTCAACATCCACTTGCGTAAATTCGGGCTGCCGATCTGCCCGAAGATCTTCATCCCTAAAACACTTGGCAATTTGAAAATATTTTTCAAACCCCGACATCATTAAAAGTTGCTTAAATAATTGAGGGGACTGAGGAAGTGCAAAAAATTCGCCAGGATGTACCCGCGAGGGGACCAAGTAATCACGGGCACCTTCAGGGGTACTCTTGGTCAACAATGGTGTTTCAACTTCCAAAAATCCAGCGTCATCGAAAAATCGGCGAATCGTCTGACACACGTCATGCCGCAATTTAAATCGTGCAAAACTACTCGGTTTTCTTAGATCCAGGTACCGATATTTCATTTTCAAGACTTCATCAACGCCACCATCATCCGCCACAGGAATGGTTGGGACAACGGCACGATTCAGAATGTCAAAACGGGTTACCTGCAGCTCAATTCCCCCCAACGGAACCGCCGTATTGGGCATTTCACGACACTGAAGTACGCCTGTAACCGAAACAACCCACTCTTGCCGAACCTGGACGGCGTCCGGAAACCCAACTGGATCAATAACCACTTGTAAGATCCCGGACCGATCTCGAACCTCGACGAACAACACCCCACCCAAATCCCGAACGCGATTTACCCAGCCCGCAACCGTAACGGAAGTCCCAGTTGAAACGGCAGCCAACGTGCCCATTTCATGCGATCGATAGCTACCCATTAGTCGGCTCCATTTCAGAGAACAAAAACTCCAAGACACCATCAAAATCGATCAATTCTTGGGTGCGATCATTCATACGACGAACCAAGATTTTTCGTTGATCCGCCTCGGTCTCACCATAAATCAACACCCAACGCGCCCCTATTTTATCCGCCTGTTTTAAATGAGACTTCAATTCGGTTTTACCCGCTTCCAATTCAACCCGATACCCTGCCCGACGAAGTCGATCAACCAACAAGAAGCAATTGGCAACTTGATCGAAGCCTACCGGCGCAACATAAACCAACGGATCCACTTTTTGGTGATAGTCAGACAATTCTTGCAAAATCATCACCGCACGCTCAATTCCAAACGCAAACCCGACGGCTGGGGTCACCGGCCCTCCAAGCTGATGAACAAGGCCATCATAACGCCCCCCACCGCACAATGCATTTTGAGCCCCCAATTGATCCGAAACAATTTCAAACGTTGTTCGCGTGTAATAATCCAATCCACGGACCAATTGCGGATTGATTTGGAATCGAATTCCTAAGTTATCGATATAGCCCACCACATAATTAAAGTGATCCGTACATTCGTGACACAACGAATCCCTAATATCAGGGATCCCCGTCATGTAGGTCTTACACTTGGCATTCTTACAATCCAAAATTCGAAGGGGACGTGAATCGAATCGGCGATTGCAGTCCTCACAGAGGTGCTCCAAGTTCATTCCGATAAACTGCTTCAGCCGTTCTTCGATAACGGGACGGCATACCGGACAGCCTACCGAATTAATCGTAACCGACAGCCCACAAAGCCCCAATTCATCAAATAAATGGACACCCATTGCAATGACTTCCGCATCTGCAATTGGCGATGCGTTTCCCAAACATTCCACCCCAATTTGGTGGAATTGACGGTACCGACCCGATTGGGGCCGTTCGTAACGAAACATGGGACCGCAATAATACAACTTTGCGACCTTGGACTTCGCAAATAGAGAATGCTGGACAAAGGCCCGCACAATCGGTGCGGTGCCCTCTGGTCGGAGCGTCAGCCGACGGTCGCCTTTGTCCGTAAACGTGTACATCTCTTTTTCGACGATATCGGTAGCGTCCCCAATACCACGTTCAAACAACTCCGTATGTTCGAATATCGGAGTCCGAATTTCCTGATAATTATAAAGGCCAAACAAACTTCGTGACGACGATTCAATGTACTGCCAAAACGGTATCTCCGTTGGCAAAATATCCTTGGTCCCCCGAGGAACAGTGTATTTTTGACTCATAACCGTATTGTTTCAAATCTTGGGTCGCGTTGGCAATGCGGTTTGTGTTCAATCCGAGTGACCCTGTATGATCGGTCCATGAAAGTCATCATCGCTGAAAAGCCAAGCGTCGCGCGTGATATCGCCCGAGTATTGAAGGTAACCACCAAAAAAACCGGATATTTTGAAGGAAACGGCTACAAAGTTACTTGGGCATTTGGCCACCTGGTTCGACTCATTGACCCCGACGAGTACGACGAACGGTTAGGGCGATGGCAGCTCCAAGATCTCCCCATTATTCCGGATGAATTTAAAATTGATACAACAAAGGACTCCGGGGCCAAGGCTCAGTTCGAAACCATTAAAGCACTCATTACCGGAGAGGATGCCACTGAAATTATTTGCGCGACTGACGCAGGGCGAGAAGGTGAATTAATTTTCCGCCTCATTTATCAACTCAGTGGTTGTACAAAGCCGACAACACGGCTATGGATATCCTCCCAAACTGACGAGGCGATTAAAGAAGGGTTTGCCCACTTAAAGCCTGGGGCTGAGTACTTACCCCTATACGATTGTGCCAGATCCCGCTCGGAAGCCGACTGGCTCATCGGGATCAACGCCACCCGTGCATACACGGTCCGATATGGACGCGGCAAAGGTGTCATGAGTGTCGGCAGAGTACAAACCCCCGTGTTAAAAATGATCGTTGATCGATTCATTGCATCAACGTCATTTGAGGCTCAAGCCTACTACGAAATCGAAGCATCAATCGTCCATTCCAACGGAACATTTAAGGGACTGTGGATTAATTCTGAAAAAGAGAGTCGACTCACCGACAAAGCGGCAGCCGATGCCATCGCAGCAGAGCTAGAAGCGGTCAAAACGGGTTTAATCGCATCCGTTACTACCAAGGAGAAACGAGAACACCCACCTCTTTTATATGATCTGACGGAACTTCAAAAAGAAGCCAATCGAAAGTTCAAATTTTCCGCTGAGCGTACACTTGAAATCGCGCAAGCCCTGTACGAAACCCACAAAATCATTACATACCCTCGAACGTCATCACGTTATTTATCCGAGGACCTTATACCCAAACTGCAGCCTGTTCTCAAAACATTAGCCGATTGGAATCCGGAATTTTCGACCGCAATTACCCCTATTTTAGAATCCCCGATCACACCAGGAAAACGAATGGTCGACAACGAAAAAGTAACCGACCACCATGCGATTATTCCAACGGGCCAATCATTAAAATCTGCCCGACTCTCAGACGACGAACTCAAGATCTTCGAATTGATCGCACGTCGATTGGTAGCCGGATTTTACCCAGAATGTGTGAAAGAAAGTACGGAAATTTTGTGCGGATTCGGTACCCATACTACCCAAAGTAACGGTATCGTTACGCGAATTCAGGGATGGCGACAACTCTATTCAGACGAGGACGACGATAGCAGCACAGCGTTACCAATTGTTAGTGCCCAAGATCCCATAAAAGGGAAGTCATTCAAGGTGCTTTCGAAAAAAACAAAGGCCCCGCCGTTGCACACTGAAGCCAGTATCTTGGCCGCGATGGAAACCGCGGGCCGCCAAATCGACGATGACGATCTTCGAGAAGCGATGAAGGAATGTGGACTCGGGACCCCGGCGACGCGGGCCCAAATTTTGGAACGATTAATTAAGGTCAAATACATTACCCGCCAAAAAAACAAATTAACCCCCACAGAAAAAGGAATCCAAATTATTTCGTCGATCCAAGACAAAGAATTACTGTCTCCCGAATTGACAGGGGAATGGGAAAAAAAATTAAATCTTATTCGAAACGGCAAACTGGCACGCAAGGCGTATATGGACGAAATCATTCAATTTGCTCATCGGGTCGTTGGCAATGTCCAAGCCGCGCCTCGATTTGAAACCATAGGGACTTGCCCACGCTGCAAAGGTGCAATTAGCGAAACTCCAAAAGCATATAGCTGTCAAAATTGGAAAACCAATGGCTGTAAGTTTGCCATTTGGAAAGAGATGTCCGGCGCGCCGATTTCAAAAGAGATCGCCACTCAACTACTGAGCAACGGATTAACCGATGTCATTTCCGGATTCAAATCGAAGGCTGGAAAAGAATTCTCAGCCAAACTGATGGTTAAGAATGGCACCGTCGTTATGACGTTTTAATCTCGTATTCCACTTATTACGATTTTTTTACCTTCGGCAAAACAGTCGCTTCGACGCCTTGTAGACTCGTTACAATACTGCGTAATGTCCCAATTGGGACACTCCTGGCGTGAGGATTAACCAACGGAATACGGAGTTCCCCACCCGGTCCGTTTAGCACCGCAATTGGATGACGACCTCTATACACGAGTGATGGTATCGTTACTCGCTTATTGGCCGTGAATGGCGTGTGTCAAATTGGGAGGATATGGTGTATCAAGCGACAATCTGGTAATGTTTAGGAGCTAAACTTAGTTGTCGGATGATATTGAACAAAGGCGATAATGTATCACTATGAGCATTCTCCATTCTGCGCATCGTGCGTTTCGAATTATATGGTCGTTTTCGTGGATGAAGTTATTTTTAACCCTTGCTTACATTTATCATACTTGTGAAGTGTACGCGGCAAATGAGAGTCTTCGAAGCGTATTTAAGCACCCGGTTTCCTTTACAGTTGAGATGGTATCGATTCTTTACGGA
>Ga0214917_10008115_pt1 | contig 10417 bp, 8 predicted proteins | sample LL_1208_BB_MetaG_FD_177983 | JGI IMG/M metagenome (GOLD analysis project Ga0214917, IMG submission 177983) | Freshwater microbial communities from Lake Lanier, Atlanta, Georgia, United States - LL_1208_BB | ecosystem: Environmental > Aquatic > Freshwater > Lake | place: USA: Georgia | collected...
AGCTGGAGCACAAGTACTTGATGGCCTTGGCGCTGTAGGTGGCGGTGCACATGCACCTAATGAATGGGTGAGCATTTCATCTATGCAAGAACGAAGCGATTTCCTGCACGCCTATATAAAGGACTTACTTACATGACCGATGGACCACTGATTGTCCAGAGCGATAAAACTCTTCTTCTCGATGTAGACCACGTTCTCTCCACTGAATGCCGCCGGGCAATCGCACCATTTGCTGAACTCGAGCGTTCACCTGAACATATCCATACCTATCGCTTAACAAACCTTGGTCTCTGGAATGCGCGTGCTGCAGGACATGATGCTGAGTTAGTAATTGACACACTTATTAAATATTCACGATATGCAGTTCCGCATTCATTACTCGTCGATGTGGCCGAAACTATGTCTCGCTACGGTCGCTTACGTCTTGAGGCAGATCCAGTTCATGGACTGATCCTTGTCACAACAGATACAGGCGTTCTTGAAGAAGTAATCCGCGCAAAGAAGATTGCGCCTCTTCTTGGTGTCCGCATTGATAACGAAACGATTGCAGTTCATCCAAGCCAGCGCGGACAAATTAAACAATCACTCCTTCGCCTCGGCTGGCCTGCCGAAGATTTTGCAGGATATGTCGATGGCCAGGCACATGAGATCGCGCTGAAACAGGATGGCTGGAAGATTCGTCAATACCAAGAGCATGCTGCCGAAGGTTTCTTCCATGGTGGTTCAGGCGTTGTAGTTCTTCCGTGTGGTGCGGGAAAGACAATTGTCGGAGCTGCTGCAATGGCACAGGTAAAGGCAACGACTCTGATTCTGGTAACAAATACCATTGCTGCCCGTCAATGGCGCGATGAACTCTTAAAGCGCACCACCTTGAATGAAGATGAAATTGGTGAATACTCCGGTGCCAAGAAAGAGATACGTCCTGTAACTATTGCTACATACCAAGTTATGACTAAGAAGAAGAATGGTGTGTACGCACACCTTGATCTCTTCGATACTCATGACTGGGGACTCATTATTTACGATGAAGTTCACCTACTTCCTGCGCCAATTTTCCGATTTACTGCCGATATCCAATCTCGTCGCCGCTTAGGTCTGACAGCTACCTTGGTGCGCGAAGATGGAATGGAAGGCGAAGTCTTCTCACTCATTGGTCCAAAGCGCTTTGATGTTCCTTGGAAAGAGATTGAAGCTCAGGGCTATATCGCACCTGCGGAATGTATTGAAGTTCGCGTTAATCTCACTGAAGCTGAACGTCTTTCTTATGCAACAGCTGAACCTGAGGAGCGCTATCGCTACTGTGCAACAACGCGCACAAAGCGCAATGTTGTCGAAGAGCTTGTTGCTCACCATGCAAATGAACAGGTACTTGTGATTGGTCAGTACATCGACCAGCTCGATGATCTCTCTGAAACTTTAGGTGTTCCCCTTATCAAAGGCGATACTCCGCAGAAAGAGCGCGAACGTTTATTTGCAGCTTTCCGCAGTGGCGAAGTTACCTGTCTCGTTGTTTCAAAGGTCGCTAACTTCTCAGTTGATCTACCCGAAGCCACCATTGCGATTCAAGTTTCAGGTGCATTCGGTTCGCGCCAAGAAGAGGCGCAACGTCTGGGACGAATCTTGCGACCAAAGGCAGATGGACGTGGAGCTAAGTTCTACTCTGTAGTTTCGCGCGACACAATCGATCAAGACTTTGCACAGAACCGTCAACGCTTCCTTGCCGAGCAAGGGTATTCATATCGAATTATTGATGCCGACGATGTTTTTCAAGGGAAGTTCTAAAGCGTTCTGGATCGACCTTGTAAAAGTCATGATGCTCGCCATTGATATGAATAACCGGAACTTCATTTCCATATAGCTTTTCAAGTTCTGGGTTGTCATCTATATAGATAATCTCAATCTCAAATGCGAGTTTTTCGCGCATACTCTCTAAGGTCTTCTCAGCGTTCTCACAAAGATGACAGCCGTGGCGAGAGTAAACGGTAACCATGACTGCATTCTCGCACCCTGATAGCGTTACCCGCTATGAGAGGTCAGATGAGGAAGAGCGCACCATTCGTCCTCGTTTTAGGCCTACTTGCTTCACTTCTTCTCCCTACACAATCTGTCGCCTTATCGAATTTCAAAGTAGCTCCTTCAACTGTATGGGGATATACCTACGCAGGTAAGGCGACCGGTACGCCACAAACTCGACCTCCCAAAGTTGCCCATCTCGAACAGAAATCAAAGTTTGTCGTTAATTACAAGAATTTTCCTGAATGGGCTAAACGCGATTTCCAAGCAGCAGTCGATATCTGGTCTGCCAATTTTGCTTCATCGGTTGCCATTAAAATTGATGCATCGTGGGGACGTTCTGCTTCCTATGGAGTTCTCGGAAGCGCGCGCCCAGGAAATTACTATTCGGGTTTTGATGGAGCTCCAGATCAAAGCCTCTGGTATCCATCTGCTCTGGCTAATGCGCTAGCAGGAAAAGATTTAGATTCTGAGAGCCCTGAAATGATTATCCAGGTCAACTCAGCTGCTAACTGGAATACTCGCAATGACGGAGCACCTCGAGCCAATGAATACGATCTGCAATCTGTTTTCTTGCATGAAATGGGACATGGTTTAGGTTTCTTATCTACCGACTCTTACGATCAATTCTTTGGTTATGGAACGCTCGAACAACCAACTCCTTATGATGCATATGCACAACTTGCAGATGGCCGCCGACTTTCAGATCTTCCATCTCCATCAATTGAATTAGGTAAGGCGCTTACTTCAACGCTTGTCTGGGCGGGCCCGCTTGGTATCGCTGCCAATGGTGGCCAGAAGCCAATTCTCTATACGCCATCACGTTATGAAGAAGGTTCTTCTATCAGCCACCTTGATGAAGCAACGTATGCAAATCTTGGCGCCAATTCGATTATGACTCCCAATCTTGATGCTGGTGAAATTTTTAGAGAACCCGGTTCACTCTTACTTGCGATGTTAGAAGATCTGCGCCGTAAACCACCTGTAGGAGTTGTTGTAGGTGTTCCACAGCCAGTAAGAAATGCAGCTGCTCTTATTGCAGATAGCTCTGCAATTATCACCTTCGACCCACCTGCAAATGCCCGTACTGCGCAGATCACTAGCTATTCAGTTCGAAATCTGACCACGAACCAAGTCCAGAGTTCAACGGATTCTCCTGTCATCATTTCTGGTCTTAAAAATGGAACGAGTTATTCATTTAGCATCGTTGCATCGAACACTAATGGCACGTCAGACGCTGTGATCACACCAGCTGTGACTCCACAAGTGGGATGGAAGAGATTTGTCATTGACGATAAAGCTGATGCGAAACATGTCACCAGCACAATGTTTAATGGCCAGCCACTGATTGCCTATAGCGATAGCAAGAGTGGAATCTTAAAGATTGCTATCTGGGATGGGAAGGTTTGGAGAAAATCCACCGTTGATGGTGCCGGGGGAACATCTGGTCGGACAAAATCTGCAATTACTAGCCCAATCTCGCTCTGCGTTAATGGAACAGGTATCAAACAGATCCTTCATCTCTTCTACTCTGAAAGTGATGATCGCGATCTCCATTACGCAACATATGATGGAAAGAAATTCTCCTACGAAATTGTGGATGGAAATGGCGTTCAAGTAAATGATTACAAGGACCCTATTCGAGTTCGCACAGGCAGTGATGTCAGTGTCTCAAGTGCATGTGTTGCAACTGCAGGGGGCATCCAAGCTTTCTATCGAGATGAAAGCCAAGGAATTCTTCTGGGAGCCACCAAGGTAAAGGGAAGCTCAAAGTGGAGTTACGAACTCGTTGATGGCGATCGCAAAACCGATGGTCGTAGCACCGGAGATGTTGCATTCCACCTCAAAGCAGTATTTGATGGAAAGAAGACATACGTTGTCTATGACTCTGTTCTCACCATCAATCAGAAGAAGCAGGCAACATCTGGAGAAGTTCGCGTTGCATCCCGTGACACCCTTTCCAGCGATGCCTGGAGCTACTTCAATCTTGATACATCAGGTAGCGCGACTCCGATGACAGGTTTTGATGTTTCCATTGCGAAGACTCTCAACGGAGTTCAGGCAACGTGGCTTATTTCATCGCAGGCAACTGCTCCGAATCCGAATCGAATTCGATGGAGCCTGATTCAAAACCCTCCAGCTCAAACTGTTGCAACAAGTGAGCTCTATGGCGCACCAAGTAAATATCTCAATAACGAAGGAAGATATATCGCCTACAACTGTCAGCAACGGCTCTGCGTCCTTGATAGTGCACGCGCTATTCCAACAATCAAGCTAGTTGCATCTGAACAAAATCCTGCTGGAATCGATTCTGCTTGGGTCACTGTCAATCGAATTCAGTACCTGGTGGCTGGTTATAAAGGCCAGCTTTCCATGTTCCGCCCTTAAGCAACTTTAAAGAGAGAAAGTGTTTGGCTACTAGATCGCGCCAAACCAATCAGACCAAGTTCCTTTGAGTACACAAGAGCGATTGGTTCAGTTATCTCATTCGATCCATACGCTGTTGTCATCACACCTTTACTATCAAATGCAACCAATGCCAGAGATGGCATGCCAGGTTTCCAAGCAAAGAGTGAAGTGGTGTTGAAGGCTCCATAGGTAGTTTTTCCAGCGCTTACAACAGCCGATGTTCCTAGTGAATTAACTCGTTGAGTCCAGGTTGGTGCAAAGGCAGATGTAAATCTAGTGAATGCCGTTTCGATAACTTTTCCAGTCTTTACATAGCCAGTGAGCGCGAGTGTTGAATCTGCAGCAAGCCAGGATCTATCTGCCTTCGGTGCCGAACTGCGCACAACAGTTGCAAGTGCGCCCGTCTTTGAAACTTTGATCAGAACGCCATCTCGAACTCCAGCTAACTTCTTCCCACCGAGAGTTTCAGAGCTGGTGCCAAATACTGAGAGAGTGCCATCTGCGTGGCGGACAATTGCATTGAGAGTCGTCTTTGGAGTTCCAATCGATAGTGCTTTACCAAAGACGCCTTGAGAATTAGCACTTTGAATAAAGGGTTTATCTTGCATAGTTCCGGCTATTGAAATACCTGATGCATTTACAGAGATTGCGTTAATGAGTGCTGGTGCGCTCTGCGCCGAAGAATAGGTACCTAAGAGCTCACCTTGCGATGAGACCTTCCAGAGAGTTAACACGTTCATATCGCTGCGAAGTTGTGTGACGGGTTCAAGCACAACGCCATCAGGGTTCTCTGCCTGTACCTGCACCGTGGCGCTTTCGGGTACGGCTACTTTGCTCGAAGCACCTGCTAGCCAAATATTTCCCAGTGGATCTGTTGCTGCAGCTAGCGCTACTTCATCGACGCCTGAATCAATCGTCTTCTGCCAGAGCTGTACGCCATTTACATCAAGGCCGGTGAGAAGAATATTTGAGTTCACTCCATCGGTATTTGCGACCGTGACAACAGTCTTGCCAGAGATAACTAACTTCTCTGCACTCTGATTGACTGCAATAAGAGTTAACTTCTTTACTTCAAGGGCCTTAGGGGCAGCGACTGCAGATGAAGTTCCAGCAATCAGAAGTGCGAGCAAGAGTGCGGTGCGCTTCATTATTGTGCAAGTTCTCCTGCTCGACGAGCAGAAGCTGCCATCGCATCGGCAACAATCTGTGAAATTCCTGCTTCGTCAAATACCGCTAACGCTTCTGCTGTGGCACCTTTAAGGCTGGTTACCTTTTCGCGAAGGCGTGTAGGAGTATCACCGGATTCATCAAGCAGCGCTGCTGCACCAACGATTGTTTGGATCGTCAGAGTTGTTGCATCTTCATGTGAAAGACCCATCGCAACTGCTCCATCAACCATCGCTTCAACAAATCTAAAGAAGTAGGCAGGACCTGAACCGCTTGTTCCAGTAAGTGCATTCTGTAAATCTTCAGGGATCTCAATCGCCTTTCCGGTTGCTGCAAGAAGTGACTGCACAAATTTCTTTTGCGCATCAGTTACTCCAGCGCTGAGTGAATACCCAGCCATTCCTTTACCAATCAGCGTTGGAGTATTGGGCATCACACGGGCGATAGATTGATGGTTATTAAGCCCTGCTGAAATTCCAGAGATGGTCTTGCCAGCAAGCAATGAGATGACAAGGGCGTCACTCTGTAGGTAAGGAGCGATTTCGGGCATGAGATCTGCCAGGCCCTGAGGTTTGATGCCAAGAAGAACGACATCGCTGGTGTGTAAAGCATCTTCAAGAGTCTTAACAGAGATTGAATATTTGGTAACTAGCTCATCGCCTCTTTCAGCACGTCTCACAACGGCCACAATGGAAGTTGCAGGAACTCCAGAGCGAATGAGGGCGGCGATAAAAGCTTCACCCATTACACCTGCACCAACGACTGCTACGTGATTAGCCATGGCGAAAGAGTACGCGTAGGCTCTGCGACTATGTCAGAGATAAAGCCAGGTTTCGCACGCGACTGGGTCGAATTTGCAGATCCCAACGATGAAGAAGAAATCTTTAAGTGCGACCTCACCTGGTTGACCTCCTTCTGGACCTGTATCTATGGCGATGGTTGCCAAGGTGTATTTAAGGATCGTCCCAATGATGGTTGCTGCACCGAAGGTGCCATGTACTCCGATGAAGCAGATGAAGAACGCACTCGCAAGGCAGCTGAATATCTGACTCCAGATATGTGGCAGTTCTATGAAGAAGCTCGTCCAAAGAAGCCGGGCGGGAAACTTCGCATTACAGATTTAGATGAAGATAAAGAACGCAAGACTCGTACCGTTAACGATGCCTGTATCTTCCTTAACCGTAAAGGTTATGAAGCACCAGGATTTACTGGTTCATTTGGTTGCGTACTTCACCACCTCGCACAGAAGCGTGGCATTCACTTTGTAGATACAAAGCCTGATGTATGTTGGCAACTTCCACTTCGTCGCAGCTATGAAACTCGCGAAGTCGGCGAGCGCGAATATTCAGTAACCGTCATTGGCGAGTACGAACGCCTTGGTTGGGGCGATGGCGGCGATGATTTCGATTGGTACTGCACCAGCAATACCGATGCTCATGTTGGTAGCGAACCCGTCTACATCTCAAATAAGGCAGAACTTTCACAGTTGATGGGTAAGGATGCTTATGCAATCCTCGCTGAACACTGCGACCGCCGCATTCAGGGTATCCGTGACGCTCAGGCGCGCTCATTGCCGCTCTTCGTGATTCAACACCCAGCAACACTCGCTGCCGGCAAGTAGTCAGCGCTCTCCTCTAACCTACGACTATGGCAAAGGTTGAGAAGGATCCATTCCGCTGTTCCGAATGTGGTTGGACATCCCAGAAATGGGTCGGCCGCTGCGGTGAATGCCAAGCATGGGGTTCGGTCGAAGAGTTAGCAGCGCCTAAGAAACTCTCACTCGTTGCAGGCTCTGTTACCTCTAAAGCAACACCTATCGGCGATGTTGATCTCTCCTCCGCTCGTGCACGCGCAACCGGCGTCTCTGAACTCGATCGCGTACTCGGCGGTGGTTTAGTACCAGGAGCAGCAATCCTGTTGGCCGGCGAACCAGGCGTTGGTAAATCAACACTTCTCTTATCTGTTGCTGCCCAAACTGCAGCTAAAGGAATTCCTGCGCTCTATATCTCTGGTGAAGAATCAGCATCCCAGGTGCGCCTACGTGCCGAACGCATTAACGCAGTCGACCCTCAGTTATTCCTCGCATCCGAAACAGATTTAGGCGCAGTCATTGCACATATCGATGCCGTCAAGCCCGAACTTCTTATCATCGACTCTGTTCAGACAATCGGTTCATCTACTGCAGATGGTTCTCCTGGTGGAGTTACACAGGTGCGCGAAGTTGCCGGTGCTCTTATTCGCATCTGTAAAGATCGCGACATTACTCTCTTATTAGTTGGACACGTCACCAAAGATGGATCTATTGCAGGCCCTCGTCTTCTCGAACATATCGTCGATGTCGTTCTCCAATTTGAAGGCGAACGTCATTCACGTCTGCGCCTCATTCGTGCAATTAAGAACCGCTTCGGCGCCAGCGATGAAGTTGGGTGTTTTGATCTCAGTGATACCGGAATCGAAAGCGTTCTTGATCCCACCGGTCTCTTTACTTCACGTCATGCCGAACCAGTTCCAGGAACCTGCGTCACCGTAACTCTTGAAGGTCGTCGTCCACTTCTTGCTGAAATCCAGGCGCTCGTCAGCGCAGGCCGCGAGAACGATTTTGGAAATGCCCGCCGCGTCACAAGCGGTCTTGATTCAGCCCGTACTTCAATGACTTTAGCTGTTCTCGAACTCCGCGCACATATCCGTGTGGGTGGTCGCGATGTCTATGCAGCAACTGTCGGTGGCATGAAGATGTCTGAACCTGCAGCTGATCTGGCTCTTGCTCTCGCTGTCGCATCTGCTGCAAAGGGCTTGGCACTTCCTGCAGATCTCGTTGCCATCGGTGAAGTCGGCCTTGCTGGTGAAATTCGCAAGGTCAGTGGCGTATCCCGTCGCTTAGCTGAGGCGTATCGCCTTGGATTTAAGCGCGCCCTTGTTCCAACAGGGTCTGATGTAAAGATTGATGGAATGGAAATCGTTGAAGTATCTCGTCTTGATCAAGCGCTGCAGCGAGTAAAAATTACTGGCGAATAATGCTCGAGAAAGAGATCATTTCTTGGTTTAAGAAGAATAAACGTGATCTTCCTTGGCGTAAGACAGATACCTGGGGCGTGCTTGTATCTGAATTTATGTTGCAGCAAACACCAGTCAATCGCGTTCTTCCCGTTTACACCGAGTGGATGAAACGTTGGCCAACCCCTGCAAAACTCGCTAAGGCAACACCCGCTGAAGTTATTACTGCTTGGGGACGCCTTGGCTACCCACGTCGCGCACTTCGTTTACATGAATGCGCAAAGGTAATTACCAATGAATATAAAGGTGTGATTCCGCGCGAAGAAGCAGAGTTGCGCAAATTACCGGGTATTGGTGAATACACAGCTGCCGCAATGGTGGCCTTTGCATTCAGTGGGCGCTCACTAGTTCTCGATATCAATATCCGCAGACTCTTTGCGCGCATTATCGATGGCGTTAAAACTCCTAAACTTGCTGCAACAAAGGATGAGAAATCTCGTTACGAGGCGCTGATTCCAAAGAAAGATCCACATTTGTGGGCTGCGGCCACCATGGAACTCGGCGCACTTATCTGTACTTCGCAATCTCCCAAGTGCAGCATCTGCCCCGTTGCCAACGATTGCACCTGGCGTAGCCTTGATTATCCAAAGTCAGATGTTGTAAAGCGCACTCAGAGCTGGCATGGAACAGATAGACAATGTCGCGGCACTGTCGTTCAAGCGCTACGTGAAAATGATGTGTTGACTAAAGCACAGATTGCACAGTTATGGGATGTTCCATCGCAGCTCGAAAAAGCTTTAATTACCTTGCTCGATGATGGACTTATTGAACTTCGCGGCAAAGAGAAATTCTCGCTACCGCGAAGCTAGCAATAGCTACGCTGTTGGAGCTTCAGCGAGATCTTCAGGGCTGTCAGGTGTTGGAACCTTTACAGATCCCTTAAAGGTGAACTTCGCATCAGCGTCGACACCTTCGACATCAACAACGATAATTTCGCCAGCCTTGAGCTCGCTAAACAAGATTCGCTCGGAAAGTGAATCTTCGATTTCGCGTTGAATAACACGACGCAGTGGACGTGCACCAAGTAGCGGGTCATAACCGCGAGCTGCAAGGAGGTCCTTTGCAGCTTGTGTGAGTTCGATTCCCATATCTTTTGCCTTAAGGCGATCATCAAGGTTTGCAATCATCAGATCAACAATCTGAATAATCTGATCCTTGGTGAGCTGGTGGAAGACGATGACATCGTCGATACGGTTGAGGAATTCTGGGCGGAAGTGGTTCTTGAGTTCATCTTGAACCTTGCCCTTCATGCGATCGTAATTTGTGAGGTCATCATCTGCGTTAGCAAAGCCAAGCCCAAGTGATTTAGAGATATCGCGAGTTCCAAGGTTTGTTGTCATGATGATGACAGTGTTCTTAAAGTCAACGGTGCGACCTTGGGCATCGGTTAGACGTCCATCTTCGAGTACCTGAAGAAGTGAGTTGAAGATATCTGGGTGAGCCTTTTCGATTTCATCGAAGAGAACGACTGAGAATGGACGGCGTCGTACCTTCTCGGTCAACTGTCCACCTTCGTCGTAACCGACATACCCTGGAGGTGCACCGAATAAACGTGATGCCGTGTGGCGCTCTGAGTATTCAGACATATCGAGTTGGATCAACGCAGTCTCATCACCGAATAGGAACGATGCAAGTGTGCGTGAGAGCTCTGTCTTACCAACGCCAGAAGGACCAGCGAAGATAAATGAACCACCAGGACGCTTTGGATCTTTAAGACCTGCGCGAGTACGACGGATTGCTTGTGACAACGCCTTGATCGCTTGATCTTGACCGA
>Ga0214917_10008118_pt1 | contig 10412 bp, 10 predicted proteins | sample LL_1208_BB_MetaG_FD_177983 | JGI IMG/M metagenome (GOLD analysis project Ga0214917, IMG submission 177983) | Freshwater microbial communities from Lake Lanier, Atlanta, Georgia, United States - LL_1208_BB | ecosystem: Environmental > Aquatic > Freshwater > Lake | place: USA: Georgia | collected...
AATTTTATTATTATTATATTTTTTAAATTTTTTATACCCATAAACCGAGCAAAAAATTTTGCATAATTACCCTAATTACTATACGCAACCCCTGCCATTCCACTCATAACTCTTAACACGTTGTAATTAACTGCATACACGCGGACCTTGGCAGTGGCAGTTCCGGACACAGTTGGACTGGAGAGAACCAACTGGAGAACAGCATTGTCAATACGCGAGAAGTTGCAGGTGCCTGAGGGTTGGTGTTCCTCAGGGCGGAGGGCAAAGGAATACACGTTGATTCCAGTGTCGGGGTGGCGAGTGTGGTGTTGGAATGGTTGCACAATATCGAAATATGTGCCTTCACGCTCGGAGAATCGGTCTTGACCATTCAACTGCAACTTAGCAGTGACGACTGGGTTCTCGCCCCAGCAGTGCATGTCCAAGGCAGTCTCGGCAAGAACGAATGTTCCGGCATCAGAGACAGAGGAACCAGTGGCGGGGTTAATACCGTCGGGGTTGGAGAAAGCGTAAGCACCGCCGGTAGAACCTCCCCATTGGGCGGCGTTGGCAGAAGCAGCAGTGGCGACTTCGTCCAAAGCACCTCCCATTTGGAAGAGACCAGATGCACTGATAAAGGCGTTAGGTCCAGAGACTTCAAGAGGACCACCGAAGGCGTGGATGGCGTTGGGGAGAGCATCAATGGCATCAGTGTAGTTGAAGGGTTGGGCACCAAGGGTCTTGTAGAGGGTTTGGCCGGCTTCAAGAGATGCGCAGTAGTCGACGTTGGCGTCAGGTTGAACAACCCAGATCAATTCCTTGCAAGGATGGTTGAAGTTGAGTTTGATCTTGTTTGAGGATGAACCGACAGACTCGTCACCAGTAAATTGGAGTTGCTCAATGAGGTATTCGTGGGGGTTCTGGGCGAACTTGCGGCGCTCGTCAGTGTCAAGGAAGACGTAGTCAATGTAGAGAGAGGCAGCAACAAGGGATTGTTGGTAGGCCTGGGGGACAGAGACACTGGATGATCCGGAGGCAGCAAGACTGCTGACTGCCCACAAGCACTCACCGATGGGGCGGAAATCGATGTTGATCTTGACTTCATGAAATTGTAAAGCTATGAGGGGCAATGCAAGACCAGGGTTGCGGTTGAACCAGAAGAGCAAAGGAATGTAGAGGGTTGTCTCAGGGAGTGCTTTGCGGGGGGCACAGACTTGGGAAGGACCACCAGTGGAAGCGCAAGGACCAGTGACATCGGCGAAGGTAGGGTCAGTGATGTAGGTCAATTGAGTGGTGTGACCAATCATCTTGTAATAACCCTTTTGTTGCTCAGCAGAGAGAGTCAATTGGTTCCAGATGTGCATCCAGTCACCATATTGACGGTCAATTCGTTGACCACCAATCTCGACCTCGACTTGAGCAATAAGTTGTTCGCCTGGGAAGTCCAACCAACGAGCATAGACACCAGGAGTGTTAGCAGAGGCCATTCTTTGGTTGATCTCAGGGAGAGTCACTTGGAGGTAAGTGCGGAATGCCATATCACCGTTACGGGCAATAGTGCAAGTCACACGGCGACCAAAATCAGCCTGACCAGAGAATGTTTGTTCAATGCTCTCCATGGCAAAGTTCGTGTGTCTTCGGTAAGATACCTTCCAGAAAGTAATTTCAGGTGTTCCAGTAAGGAAAACGTCTTGTGCGCCATAGGCGACTAATTGCATAAGAGCTCCTCCCATTTCGGTTCGGTTTAATTATATTATGCCTAAATAAAATAAAATCGCCCGAACACGAAAAATATTTCCAATATGCCCGCAAATAAAATAATTCGCAAAAATATTATTTTATTTCACACATTCCATAAGTAGCAAACATAATAATATTTTTGCTATGATTTATGTCCTATAAACCCCCTGTCATATTCTCTTCTAAAAATAATTCTAAATATCCGTCTTTCAGTATTTTTTTGCATTTCTCGTGTCGTTTTGTGAAGATATATGAACCTTTCCGTTTTTTTACTTTCCATCCATTTTCCAGCGCATTCATTATAAATACACATTTCTGCATCATCTTTTCATTCATAATCGAACTCATCTTTGATGCACTCATAATTTAATTATTTTATATACTACTTATTCAAAACAGTATATAAACCTTATACGAAGACTCTTATACGAAGACTCTATTATATACAGGGAGGTCTACTTACCTCTCATTTCACACATTTTTAAAATCCACCTGGGAATCGGACAAGGTTAAGACCAATGCCTAATCCAGCGCCGTTTCGTGCAGATGAACCCATAGCAGGAACAAACACGTCCAAGACAGCGAATGTGGCGGCAGCAGTCAAGGCAATAATAACAATTTCTTCAGTGCTGAGTCTTCCAACCTTGGGGATGGCGTAAGCAGCAATGGCAACAACAAGACCTTCGATGATGTACTTAATGGCACGGCGAACAAGTTCTCCAAAATTTACGACGCTCATTTCGTTAAAGTATATTATATTATAACAAAACAAAAGGATGGAGGAAACAGTTTCTAAATAATCTAAAGTTCTGGAAGGAGGAGGAACAATACCAAATCAACCCAAACTAAAATGAAACAAATAAAATTGCTAAAGTTTATCTAATGTCTGGGTCGTTTGGAATAAAGCATTTATTATTGATACTACAAACCATTTAAACCGTTCGTCCTAAATCTTTTCATATCCCCTATATGTCAAAAATGTCATCTAGTCAACCTGCATTTGAAAGAAAAACCCTTCCAAATGGGAAACCGAACCCTAAATATGTCGATTTATGCGATGAAGACGCACCGATCGCCGGCCAAAAGTTCGCCTGTCTTAGTTTTGTCTCCCCCGAAAACATCCTAAAGAAACGCGAAGGATTCCTTTTTGACGAATTTATTAAGCAATGGGAATTCACTAAATCTATGTCTAAATTCGGGGATTTCCTGAATTTCGTTGCATACAAATACGGGATCAAAATCGAGAATTTAACCGAAGATTTCAATGAGTTTGCTAAATCAGAGGAAGCGAAGTTGAGAGAAGAGGAGTTTGAGTATCATTTCAAGACTTTTTGCGATAAACACGAGGAGTCATTGAATCTGAGATTTAACCGAGAACACGCGTTCCAGACTTCTACGCGTGGTCTCAAGGTCCGTGGGGTGTTCAATACTCAGGAGGAGGCAGAGTTGCGTTGCAAGAAATTGAGAGAGGCGGACCCCAATCACGATATTTTCGTTGGACCAGTTGGTATTTGGATTCCTTGGGACCCAGATGCTTACAAGACTGGACGTGTCGAGTTTATGGAGGAGGAGTTAAACCAATTGCATAGTGAAAAGTTGAAGAATGAGGAACGCGCGAAACAGGCGTTCGACCAACGAGTTAAGGATGCAAAGAAGAAGGCGATTATGGAGAATATCGAGTTGGCAAAGAAGAGTGGAAATGTGTTGACACAGACGATTGACGAGGAGGGCAATTTAATTGGCGTGAACCAGAAAGTCAATTTCGACGAACGAGAGGCAGCAGATACTGATAATTCAGATGCTCATGCTAAACAGTTGAGAGAAGCGTTAGACAGAGCATCAACAGAAAACTAGAGAATTAACACCTGGATGTGTGGAATGATGCCCAAGGGCATCATAATTCATACATACAGTGCAAACGCTGCACTATGGGTTTTTAACCCACACGTCCAGGCATTAATGTATGGACGTCATTCTATAAATGAATAGAAATTACATAAACATTTACCTAACAATTTATGTAATTTAGCATTTAGTCCATCGCCACAAATGCAGCAAATTATCCATAGAATACGAATAAATGGGTACTATGTTCCGTTCTTGTTTCCTCTCATCTATTCATTGACTAACAATATCCTCCTCTCCGCCACCATAACCCTCAAAATGTTTCCGGCAAATTACTTCTTCCATTTTTCTCGGAAATTCGACTATTCATTCGCCGATCGCAGATATAATCAAATCAAACAGATAGTCCGATTTACCGACACCGGATATTTAGCGTCTTTTTTGGCAGTACAATCGCCTGCCTATGTTCCTCTCGCATTCAATATTCATTTTGCAATTACGTTTGGATATTGGATTGCAAAACTGATTATGGGGTTAGATGATGTGGATCGAACGAATGGAGAGTTGTATTCTATTGGATATGAGAGGTTTTGGGGGGCACTTATTCACGGTGTTCCTCTTGTCATATTATTGCAAAAAATATTGACCGTTCAGGAGGAAGGAGACCAATGCGCGTATTATTTTAGTCGTAGTACACTGGTTTGTTCATATATCTGGTTATGGACGTGGGGGATTGTGATATATTTCCCTTGGCGAATTCGGACGGGAGATGCGGTTTATAGTTTTATGGATTGGAGGAGTCCACATTGGCATAAGGTAGGGGGGATTGCGATGGTACATGGACTGTTGGCGGTTGCGAATGAGATAGGTGGCGGGGTGGTTGCGGCGGCGAAACAAAGATAATAACCCGAAGAGACCCAATCTAAGAATAATAACCCAAGGCGGGGTGTACGCCCCGCAAAAAAAAGAAACCAATCCAAAGATAATAACTCAAGGCGGGGCGTACGCCCCGCAAAAAAGGGAGGATTTAAAAAGGAACCGTAGGTTCCTTTTACCATTTAGACTTCTTCACCGTCACTTGCGCTCCCGCCTTCTTTGTCTTACTCGCATCAAACTCATCCTCATCATCACTACATAATTCCTTCGATTTATCCCAGAATTCTTTGCTACCTAATTTGAATGCAGGGCGATTCTCTGCTTTATACCAAAATATCTGTTCATTTATTTTGCTTGATTTTGCATTGTTATGGATAACCAAGCATTCATAATTCTCCGTGGTTTGGTCCATGACTGAACAAAAAAGTTCTAAAGTGGGAAACATACTCGCATAGTTTTCCCATATTCGTCTGCGATTTCCTAAAGTCGGTTCTCTCAAAACAAATACGTAATCAATATTTGTTCGAAGTGCAGGAGGCACACCTAGAGGATATTGCATAGTAATAATCAACATAACTTTCCAATGCCGTCCATTCATAAAAAGCATTCGCATCAACTCATCTCTCGACCAACTTGCATCATACAAACAGTCATCAAGGATGACAAATGCCCTCGGGTCTATTGTAGCACGTTTATATGTCTCGATTTCAGAATTAAACCGTTTTACCACCTGATGTTGTCTTCTCAATATCTTATCAATTAAGACAGTATTGTATTTTTGATGGATGAATAGTTTAGGAACAATTTGAGAATAAAAGTTGTTGACAATTTCAGTGCCTGAAATGACTAACCCCACTGGAATATCTTGGTGGTGATACAAAAGGTCTTTTACCAAGAACGATTTTCCAGTATCACGTCTGCCAATCAATACAATAACCGGTCCTTTGTTTTCCTCTGGTTTAAAAGTGATCCAGCGCATATCAAACTTTTTCAAATCAAGATTCATTGCAGGTTAAGTGATAATAATTGCAGATAAAATATTATTTACCGATCAACGTCGTACAAATAACCGCAAATAGTTCTTTAGTCCTAAATATACGTCTCTAACAAATTTAGCATAATTCCGTTTCATGTCTTCATCGTCTCATATTGAAATCAATTATAGAAAAATCAAAAAAATCGACTTAGAAGGTTTAGCAAAACAATATGACCCATCTGAAGATGATATTGCAAATCAATACAATCCATTCAATGTCCACGAAATCCAATCATTTAGTCCTCTCTATACTGACTTTTTTGTACTGAATGAGTCAAATTACAACCGAGTTGGACTCAATCACCGATACTATTTAGAAGGATCTCAGATTAAGTCATCCGACCCTGTAAAAGAGATAAACACTTATCACGTTAAATGTTCTCCGCTTCTTGACCCGATTCACTATTTAGTCGGAAAATACCATAATGTGAAGAATCTTCTATCTCTTCCAACGCTTTCCAATCAATCGGAATGTTTTGCAAAGGTCGCAGACAAACAAAATGCTTCTTATGTAGACGGGTTTTTCTCCTATTTAAGCAGTCAATTAAAGCATAAACACAATATGCTAAATGCCGTCGATTTTTACGGGTCTTATTTAGCAGTCCAAAAAGTATTTAAAGCAACGGTGACAGACGATCTCGATTATTTGCAGCAATCGAATTATTTTATGGACCGTATTGGAAAAGGCGTGAGTATTAGTTGCGGGTCGAGTCTTGGAAACACGTTTGACGACTTTACGGGTATTGGTTCTCGTGCGAATAAAAAGCGTCTGGTGTTAGAAGAGGAACTAGATGCAAATGAATTGATGGCCGACGTGATTATTCCAGAAGATCTCGACCTCAACTGTTCTCTTAGTTGTGAAATGCTAGAGGAACAGGTCGGGTTTGATTCTGGCGCAGACGATTCAAATATATTTTGCGAATATGAGAAATCAGCAAAAGACTCTAGTAGTTCATCTGCTTCCTCTTGTTCTTCTATATCGGAAAACGACGACGACGACAATGATTTGCGGTATAGTTCTTCTTCAACCGAAGAAGAAGAGTCGGAAGAAGAGGAAGAGGAAGAAGACCCGTCTGAATATACATCCGAGTCTAGTTCAGAGGAATCTTTAGAGGCATATGCCTACATAGACAATTTCCCGGCAAATTTGATATTTCTCGAGAAATGCGATGGAACTCTCGACAAACTATTTATGGACCAGGAAATCGACGAAGATAATGGAGCAGCATATATGATGCAAGTAATTATGACGCTAATCACATTTCAAAAAGCATTCCATTTCACACACAACGACCTTCACACCAACAATATTATGTACATCAATACAGATATTGAATTTTTATATTACAAATACAATAACCAGTTTTATAGGGTGCCTACATATGGAAAAATCTTCAAAATAATCGATTTTGGACGCGCGATTTACAGATTTAAAGACAAGATTTATTGCAGTGATAGTTTTGCGCCAAAAGGAGATGCTCACTCGCAATACAATACAGAACCGTATTTCAATTCGAACAAGGCGCGTATAGAACCGAACCCTAGTTTTGATTTGTGTCGTCTAGGTACATCTATCTATGACTTTATTATTCAAAATGAGAATGAACCTCTCGACGAATTTCAGCAAACAATTTACCGATGGTGTTTAGACGATAACAAGAAAAATGTTTTGTATCGTAAAGATGGAGAGGAAAGGTATCCCGGTTTCAAATTATATAAGATGATTGCTAGAAATGTACATGAGCATACACCGCAAGAACAATTGAAATATCCTATTTTCTCTCAGTTTTTAATGAGTCCTCTCGACGCGGCAAAAATAGATGAGAATGAAGTAAGAAAACATGGTCTGAACATTGATTTAGTCGAGAAAGAATATATATAGATAAAATTGATAATTACTTATCCTACGTTTATATAAAGAAAACACCGAAACAAAATGCCTCCGAAAAAGACAAAACCATCCTCTCCTTCTAAAAAAACAACTTCTGGGCCTCCGGCCCTTAACGATCCTTCGGGTCCAGAGGACCTTACCGTTCCTTCCGGTCTTACTATCGAGTCTTCGACCCTTACGTCCAACCCTCCAGGTCTTATGAAAATGCCTCTCCTCATCAATTCTCTCACTCCAAAAGATCTCGAATCCTACCGATTTAAAATCCGCAATGTTTTGCCAGAATACTCCATCGACGACCCGAAATACGAAATCGTCTATAAAATCCGCGACGATAAACCCGCCGATTATACTCGCGCTATCCAAGAACCCGAGATTCTGAAAACCCGATTGAAACTCAAAGACACAAAAACCGGACGAACAATTCAACTCAAGAGTTTTGCAGAAATATGGGAAGATCCAAAATCCGGTTTAGCAGAAGAAATCCTCTCTGCAAAAGACCCCAATGAAGCGAAATGGGAACTCGCAAAAAAATACAATTATAAGATTGCAACTACCTTTATTCCTATGTATGCCAAATCGATCTACGAATATTTTGATGTACAGAAAGTGCTAGACCCTTGTGCTGGATGGGGAGATCGTATGGTTGGCGCATTAACGTCTACCTGTGTTAAAAAGTATGTAGGTTTTGACCCCAATCAGAATTTAGTGCCCGGTTATAAGAGAATACAGCAAGATTTTGGAAATGGGGTAAGTATAGATGACCCGGACAACTTTTACGTGAAATTTAAAAATGGATATGAAATCTACTCGATACCGTTTGAAAACAGTGGAAACAGCAAACGATTTGCAGACGAGAAATTCGATTTTGCATTTACAAGTCCGCCGTTTTTCGACTATGAAGAATACAATCCAGAGAATCCGACATATCGAAATTGGTATCGCGAATTCTATGAACCCCTGTTTACATTGACAGAGAGTCGATTGAGAGAAAATTCGTTCTTTGCAATTCATATTGATGATACGTCTGCAGGTAAGATTCGCGATTTCTTGTTCTTGAGAGTAGAACAGATAACTAGTTTCAAATATTGCGGGAAGATCGGATTAGTAGGAGGTAAGTCTGGCAAAACCAGAAATGTATATATTTTCCAAAAAACAAAGGCGGATGATTGAGTCCGCGGATAAATTTAGGCATCCTCATTCTAAACAATAATATATATTTTTGTTTAGAATTATTCAACGAATATGGATAATATGTTGATTATTGCAATTATTACGACCTTGTTGTTTTGTGCAATGAAATTTATTGAAATACGTTTTGTCGAAAAACAGAAAGATATGAAACCTCTCAAATATTTCGTACGAGATCTGGTTTTAGTATTTGTAAGTTCGATGGCTGCCGGATTTTTCTTCTTTAGTTCAAACAAACAAATAAGCGAGTTTGTAAATACAATTACAGACGCAAAGGTCATTCCAGAGGGCGCGGCGCCCGTATTTACTGACGCACCTGGGTTTTAATGTCTGGACGCGTACAGCATTTACACTGGATGTATAGATTGTGATGCCCTTGGGCATCATTCCACACATTTAGGTGTTAACACCTGGATGTGTGGAATGACTCCAACAACCTCTCCTCGAAAAAAATTGAATACTGTTTTTATTTTATTGCAAAAACATTATACACTTATACCTCATATTTAAATTAAATTAAATCAACCCAATTCAAACTCAAACTCAAATCATGCCGTCAAAGAAACGCGTCTCCTCAAAGAAAAGTGCACCTAAATATCTTCGCAATACCAGTGCAAAGATATTGGTTGTAGACCCGGATTATTTAGAACCAGGTAAATTATATATTCTTCAACACAGTAAAGAAGGATTATCGAGTGTCGGTGGTCCTATCCACAAAGAATTAGGAACCGATCCATCGATATTTATTACGAGGTTTAAAGCAAGATTTGTTAGACACGACGTTGGTAGATCAGGAAGATTTCCCGATGGAATACCAGGAATAATCGCTCCTAGTAAAAACGTAGCAGTGTTTGAAGACGTCAAGATAATAAGTAAAAATAAGAGGTTTCCATTATACACGCCGGATATTTACTTAATAAAACCGGATAAAGTAGTCGGTTATAAAGCGTTTGACTTTTGCAGATTTGGCAACGATTTTAAAACGATGACAATGTTTATTGAACAAAGTCAACACAATCCAGATATTAAAGTTGCGTTTTCAACCGGTAGTTGGACGTTTGGAGAAACAAATCAAAATCCTGTTGCCGAGAATTATGTAAATGTTCTGGAACCTACATATAGAACAGAGACCGAACACCAATTATTCTCGGATTATACCTATGGTAACAGAGGAGGGTGTTTAGGAGATGCCGTGTTTAATCCAACATCAACTGCTCTATTAATTGCAAAATATCTATATACAAATACAGATATGAGAACTAGAGAAGTGTCGTTGAACTTGGGACGATCGTTTACGACAAACACAACTCCCTATGCCGATGCCGATGCCAACGCCGATAATGATAATGAAAACTAGATAAAATAATACTAATACAAAAAAGATAAGATGGAAGAAGTAGGTATTCGAATTAATGAGCAACTCCTCTCGTCAATAAAATCGTATAGTTTCTATAAAAGATTAAATAACGAATTGAATGAATTGTATAAAAAATATGAAAATGTTTTTGCTGATGTAAATGACAAACAAGAGGCAGTGATTACAATATATTGCACCGAAAATAGTCAATTTAACAAATACGAATTTATTATTGGAAGAGGATATCCATTTCGTCCGCCAGCAATATGTTACCAAGATAAACCATATATTGAATTCCTAAAAACCAAATTCTTTTCAAAAGAATCGAAAATCGCGTTTGAAAAAGTGACAGGAATGAATTGTTTTTGCTGTAGTTCAATAACTTGCCATACAAATTGGGGACCTTGTATTACAATGGACAGAATAATAAAAGAGATTCAATTGTTCAAAACCAAAAAACGCAATATTATAAATAAATTAATGGCGGACAAAATAAAGTA